>WPCJ01096516.1_pt1 | contig 29631 bp, 23 predicted proteins | sample 5399831 | NCBI WGS metagenome assembly WPCJ01 (sample SAMN12869470, study PRJNA574797) | sludge metagenome | isolation source: wastewater treatment of pH10 | place: China:Beijing | collected 2019-05-20 | reverse complement strand
GCCCAGCCGCCAGCCGGTCATGGCGTAGGTCTTCGACCAGCCGTTGAGCAGGATCAGCCGGTCGCGGATCTCGGGATAGCTGAGCAGGCAGACGTGGCTTTCGCCGTCATAGACCATCTGGTCGTAGATCTCGTCCGACATGATCGCGACGTCGGGAAACTTCGCCAGGCCTGCGACGAGCTTGTCGACCTCGCTCTTGGGCGTGACGCCGCCGGTCGGGTTGGCCGGCGAATTGACGATGAGCAGGCGCGTCCTCGGTGTGATCAGCGAGAGCGTCTCCTCGGCGGAGAAGGCGAAGCCGTTCTCCTCGCGGACCGGCACCGGGATCGGCGTCGCGCCGGTGTACTCGATCATCGAGCGGTAGATCGGGAAGCCGGGGTCCGGATACAGAATTTCCGCGCCGGGCTCGCCGAACATCAGGATCGCCATGAACATGGTGACCTTGCCGCCGGGCACGATCATCACGTTCTCCGGCGAGACCTCCACGGAAAAGCGCTTGTGCAGATCGGCAGCGACGGCCTCGCGCAGCGGCAGGATGCCGTTCGCGGGGGTGTAGCCGTGATGGCCGTCGCGCAGCGCCTTCACCGCCGCCTCGACGATATGCTCCGGCGTCGCGAAATCGGGCTGGCCGATGCCGAGATTGATGATGTCCTTGCCCTGTCGCTGCAGTTCCGTCGCCCGTGCCAGCACGGCGAAGGCGTTCTCCTCGCCGATTCGGGCGAAGGCGGGGGCGACATGGAGGGTCATGATGGCCTCGGGCGTGATCGTTTCCGGCGGCCTGCTTGCCAGCGGCCTTGGGCCACAGTCTTCGCCGGAAAGGGCGCTGCGATGCAAGCCCGCGCGGTCGGTCGCGCCCCGACCATGCAAGGCGCGCATGAAAAATAGTATGATTTATCGTGACGGGCCCTCTTGCGGGCGAAGGGGCCGGACCGGATAATCGTCAAATCATTCTAAGAAAAGGCGCTGCCGCAAGGCCTTGACGGCAGCGCGGGAGAGGAGCGTTCGATGGCAAAGACCCCGGAGAGCAATGTGCCGCGGCAGGACCGCCCGGTGGCGGTTGCGAAGCGCAAGGCAAAGCGGCGCATCAAACCGGAACAGCTCCGCTCGAAGGCCTGGTTCGACAACCCCGCCAATGCCGACATGACCGCGCTCTATATCGAGCGCACCATGAATTTCGGCCTGTCGCGGGAAGAGCTGCAGTCGGGCCGGCCGATCATCGGCATCGCCCAGACCGGCTCCGACATCGCCCCGTGCAACCGGCATCATCTCGAGCTCGCCCCGCGCATCCGCGACGGCATTCGCGAGATGGGCGGCGTTCCCTTCGAGTTCCCGATCCATCCGATCCAGGAAACCTGCAAGCGCCCGACCGCCTCGCTCGACCGCAACCTGCAATATCTCTCGCTCGTCGAGATCCTCTACGGCTATCCGCTCGATGCCGTGGTGCTGACCACCGGCTGCGACAAGACCACACCGGCGCAGATCATGGCTGCCGCGACGGTCGACATCCCGGCGATCGCGCTGCCGGGCGGGCCGATGCTGAACGGCTCCTTCCGCGGTGAGCGCACCGGCTCGGGCACCATCGTCTGGAAGGCGCGCCAGATGATGGCGGCCGGCGAGATCGACTATAAGGGCTTCGTCGACCTGGTCGCCTCCTCGGCGCCCTCGGCCGGCCACTGCAACACCATGGGCACGGCCTCGACGATGAACGCGCTGGCCGAGGCGATGGGCATGACGCTGCCCGGCGCGGCGGCGATCCCTGCGCCCTACCGCGACCGCTACGAGATGGCCTATCTCACCGGCAAGCGCATCGTCGAGATGGTCTGGGAGGATCTGAAGCCCTCGGACATCCTGACCCGCGAGGCCTTCGAGAACACCATCGTCATCAACTCGGCGATCGGTGGCTCGACCAATGCGCCGATCCACGTCAACGCCATCGCCAAGCATATCGGCGTCAAGCTCGACAACGAGGACTGGACGAAGATCGGCTACGACACGCCGCTGCTGGTCAACATGCAGCCGGCCGGCGAATATCTCGGCGAGGATTATTACCGCGCCGGCGGCCTGCCGGCAGTGATCGCGGAGCTGCTCGCCAAGGGCAAGCTCAAGCCCGCCATCACGGCGAATGGCCGGACTCATGAGGAAAACTGCGCCGGGGCCTTCTCGGGCGATCGCGAGGTCATCAAGACCTATGATGCGCCGATGAAGAAGGAGGCCGGCTTCCTCAACCTCTCCGGCAACCTGTTCGACTCGGCGATCATGAAGACCAGCGTGATCACGCCGGAATTCCGCAAGCGCTATCTGGAGAACCCGAAGGACCCGATGGCCTTCGAGGGCCGCGCCATCGTCTTCGACGGGCCGGAGGATTACCACCACCGCATCGACGATCCGGCGCTCGCCATCGACGAGCACTGCATCCTGTTCATCCGCGGCGTGGGGCCGATCGGTTACCCCGGCGCGGCGGAAGTCGTGAACATGCGGCCGCCGGATTATCTCATCAAGAAGGGCGTCACCGCGCTCGCCTGCGTCGGCGACGGGCGCCAGTCCGGCACCTCGGGCTCGCCCTCGATCCTCAACGCCTCGCCGGAAGCGGCGACGGGCGGCGGGCTCGCGCTCCTCAAGATGGGGGACAAGGTCCGCATCGACCTGAAGAAGCGGACGGCCGACATCCTCATCTCCGATGCGGAACTGGCCGAGCGCAAGGCCGCGTTCAAGGCGGCGGGCGGCTACAAATATCCGAAGAGCCAGACGCCCTGGCAGGAGATCCAGCGCAAGATCGTCGATGAGCTCTCCGAGGGCATGGTCCTCAAGCCGGCGGTCAAGTACCAGAAGATCAACAAGAAATTCGGTATTCCGCGCGACAATCATTGAGCGGGGCGCCACAGCCGCCGTCTTGCTCGGGCGAAGACCCGAGCATCTCTCGACGAAGAGGCTCCAGTGCCTGCTCCGGTCAGAGTTTCTCGGGTCGCTGCTTCGCATCGCCCGAGAATGACGGACCAGGCGGCATTCGCCGCGCGCAACGGCCCCCGCCGGCTAATGCGCGCGGATGGGGCTGACAAACGGGCCGGCGCTCGACACTATGCCAGCCCGCAGCTCCTGCTGATCTGAAACGATTTAAAATGAGCTATTCCCCGCAGGTCGAAACCTTCCGCAAACTGCATGAGAGCGGCTGCTTCGTGATGCCCAATCCCTGGGATCTCGGCTCGGCGCGCTGGCTGCGCGGGCAGGGGTTCAAGGCGCTGGCCTCGACCAGCGCGGGCTTCGCCTTCACGCAAGCGCGGGCCGATCAGGATGTGCCGCGCGATATGATGCTCGCCCATCTCGCCGAATTGGTGAAGGCGGTGCCGGATCTGCCGGTCAATGCCGATTTCGAGAACGGCTATGCCGATACGCCCGATGGCGTCGGGGCCAACGTCAAGCTCTGCGTCGCGACCGGCGTCGCCGGGCTCTCGATCGAGGACGCCACGGGCCGCGAGGCAGAGCCGCTCTATCCGTTCGAGCTTGCGGTCGCGCGGGTGAAGGCGGCGCGCAAGGCGATCGACGAAACCGGCTCGGGCGTGCTGCTGACGGCGCGCGCCGAATGCTTCCTGACCGGCCATCCCGAAGCGCTGAAGGAGTCGGCGCGCCGGATCGCGGCCTATGCGGCGGCGGGCGCCGACGTGCTCTACGCGCCGGGCCCGAAGACGACCGACGACATCCGCACGATCGTCGATGCGGCCGGCGGCAAGCCGGTCAATGCGCTGGTCTATGGCGATTTCGGCCTCTCCGTCGCCGATATCGCTGCGGCCGGTGCGCGGCGCATCTCGATCGGCGGCGCGCTGGCGCGGGCGGCCTGGGCTGCCTTCATCGAGGCGACGCGGCTGATCGCCGAGGAGGGCAGCTTCAAGGGTTTCGCCAATAATGGCCCCTCGGCGCCGCTCAATCCGTTCTTCCGTGGGGATCTCGAGGCGCGTTCGTGAGCGGCGTGCTGCTGATCGCGCCGGAGTGGCTTGGCCATAGCGGGCTCTGGCAGATCGACGCCAAGGGCAAGCGCAGGGCTGTCGATGCCGAGGATATCGGACTGTCGGAGAAGCTTGCCGACCGGCTCGAAGCCTGGATGGATTCCTTCGACGCGATCTATGACGAAGACGACGAGGCGGCCTCCGATTTCCCAAGCGAGGTCGAGCGGTTGGCCTGGGAGGCCGAAGGGCACGCCATCGCGGATGCGGTCGCACGCGAGCTGGGTGCGGGCTGGGACATCCGGCAGGATTTGACCGGCTGGCGGGAAAAGGGAAAGTCATGACCTCGTTGCAGAACTGGAAGCCCGTGCCGTTCCCGCCGGCGAAGGTGCTGGAAGGGCGCTATTGCCGGCTGGAGCCGCTCGACGTCGGCAGGCATCTCGACGACATCTGGGCCGCGACGACCGGCCACGATCAGATCTGGGACTGGCTGCCGGCCGCGCCGCCGAAGAGCAAGGACGAATACCGCGCTTTGCTCGAATCGATGGTGGCGAAAGCCGGCATCGTGCCGCTCGCCGTGATCGACAAGGCCGACGGCAAGGCCAAGGGCCATCTCTGGATCATGGAGATCCGCCCCGAGCAAGGCGTCTTCGAAGTCGGCTGGATCACCTATTCGCCGGCGCTGCAGCGCACGCGGGTGGCGACGGAAGCGATCTACCTTGTCGGCGATTATGGCTTCTCGCTCGGCTATCGCCGCTATGAATGGAAGTGCAACAATCTGAACGAGCCCTCGAAGCGCGCGGCGTTGCGCTTCGGCTTCCAGTATGAGGGGCTGTTCCGCCAGCACATGGTGGTGAAGGGCGCGAACCGGGATACGGCCTGGTTCTCCATCATCGATTCCGAGTGGCCGGCGCGTGCGCGCGCTTTCCAGGCTTGGCTCGCGCCCGACAATTTCGATGCGCAGGGCCAGCAGAAGGCGTCGCTCACCGATATCGCCAAGGTCCAGGCCTGACGATGACGCCGCGCCGCGCCACGCCTGCCGATATTCCGGCGATCGTCGCGCTGACGGAGGCAGCCTATCTGCCGAACGAGGCGATCATCGGCGTGCCCTCGCTGCCGCGCCTCGCGGACTATCACGAGGTGCTGGCCAAGCACGAGGTCTGGCTGGTCTATGGCGAAGCGGGGCTCGATGCCGCGCTGGTGCTGGAGATCGAGCCGGAGGATTTCACGATCTGGAGCATTGCGGTGTCGCCGCAGGCCGCGGGCCGCAAGCTCGGCGCGGCGCTGATGAACTTTGCCGAGGAGCGGGCGAAGGTGCTCGGCTACGCCTCGATCCATCTCTATACGCACGCGAAGCTCAGCCAGCGCATCGGCTGGTATGAGCGTCTCGGTTTCACCATCACGCATCATGAGGACATGGCCGACCGGCGCCTCACCCATATGCGCAAGACATTTTCCAAAGCCGGCTAAAAAGAGGACGAAGGCATGGCAGGTCGTTTGAAGGGTAAGGTCGCGGTGGTCACTGCCGCGGGGCAGGGCATTGGCCGCGCGATCGCCGAGGCCTTCGTGGCGGAGGGCGCCACGGTCTGGGCGACCGACAAGGACGTCGCCCTGCTCGAAGGCATTCCGAAGGCGAAGAAGCGCAAGCTCGACGTGCTTTCGACCAAGGCCGTCAACGCCTTCGCCGAGAAGGTCGGGCCGATCGACATCCTCGTCAACGCTGCCGGCTTCGTCCATCATGGCACCGTGCTCGACACCGACGACAAGGCCTGGGACTTCTCCTTCGACCTCAACGTCAAGGCGATGCACCGCACGATCCAGGCTTTCCTCCCGGGCATGCTGGCCAAGGGCGCAGGCTCGATCGTCAACATCGCCTCCGGCGCCGGCTCGGTGCGCGGCATCCCGAACCGCTATGCCTATGGCGCGACCAAGGCGGCCGTGATCGGGCTGACCAAGGCCGTCGCGGCCGACTTCATCAAGAAGGGCATCCGCTCGAATGCGATCTGCCCGGGCACGATCCAGTCGCCCTCGCTCGACCAGCGCATCAAGGATCTGGCAGCGGCGACCAACGTCACCGAGGCTGCGGCGCGGCAGGCCTTCATCGACCGTCAGCCGATGGGCCGGCTCGGCACGGCGGAGGAGATCGCCTGGCTCGCGGTCTATCTCGGCTCCGACGAGGCGAGCTACACCACCGGCCAGATCCACCTCGCCGACGGCGGCTTCGCGCTCTGACGCGCGCAAGAATTCCAGGGAGGTAAGGATGCATATCCTCGTTCTCGGCGGCGCCGGCATGGTCGGGCGCAAATTCATCGAGCGGCTGGCGCGCGATGGCGGGCTGGGCGGCAAGCCGGTCACCCGCGTGACGGCGCAGGATGTGGTGCCGGCCTCGCCGCCGCCGGCTGCGCCCTTCGATTTCGAGGCGGTGGTCTCCGATCTGTCGGTCGAGGGCGCGGCCGAGACGCTGATCGCGACGCGGCCCGAATTGATCGTCCATCTTGCGGCGATCGTCTCCGGCGAGGCGGAGGCCGATTTCGACAAGGGTTATCGGATCAATCTCGACGGCACGCGCTACCTGTTCGAGGCGATCCGTCGAGTCGAGGGCTATACGCCGCGCCTCGTCTTCACCTCCTCCGTCGCGGTGTTCGGTGCGCCCTTCCACGACAAGATCGAGGATGAGTTCTTCACCACGCCGCTGACCAGCTACGGCACGCAGAAGGCGATCGGCGAGCTTCTGCTCTGCGACTATTCGCGGCGCGGCTTCTTCGACGGCGTCGGCATCCGTCTGCCGACGATCTGCGTAAGGCCGGGCAAGCCGAACAAGGCGGCCTCGGGCTTCTTCTCCAACATCATCCGCGAGCCCCTGAACGGCGAGGAGGCCGTGCTGCCGGTCTCCGATCAGGTGCGGCACTGGCATGCCTCGCCCCGCTCGGCCGTCGGCTTCCTCGTCCATGCAGCGACGATGGACACCACGAAAATCGGCCCGCGTCGGGCGCTGACCATGCCGGGCTATTCCTGCACCGTCGCCGAGCAGATCGAGACGCTGCGCAAGGTCGCGGGCGAGAACGTCGTGAAGCGGATCAAGCGGGTGCCGGATCCGGTGATTGATGGGATCGTCGCCGGTTGGCCACGCAATTTCGACCCCCAACGCGCTCTGGCGCTCGGCTTCAAGGCGGAGTCGAATTTCGAGGAGATCATCCGCGTGCATATCGAGGACGAGCTGCACGGGACCTTCGTGAAGTGACGTCGCCGGCCTCGGGGCCGGTGCCGTCACGCTTCCATCAGCGGCACGCCCGGCCTTGAGCCGGGCGTGTTCTTTTTCAGGCTCCGGCGCGCTCAGGCCGCGCAGGTCTCGCTCTGAGACTGCTGGAGCCGTGCCGGAAGCTCCGGCTCCGCATCGGCGGATGTCCTGGCCTCGAGCTCGGGCGCATGGGCCCAGCCGGTGGCGCCCCAGCTCTTCAGCGCCGCCCAGGTCGAGCGGTCGAGCCGGAACTGCTCGCAGGGGAACAGCCCGCCCCGCGCCGGCAGCGACTTGAGGAAGGAGCCCTCCGGCCGGAAGCCGGACTTCTCCAGGACCCGCCGCGAAGCCGGATTGATGACGCGGGTATCGGCCTCGATCGCCGGCACGTCGACCAGCGAGAACAAGGTGTCGATCAGCCCCTGCACCGCCTCCGTCGCATAGCCCTTGCCCCAATGCGGGGTGCCGAGCCAGTAGCCGATGAAGGGCGTGCCCGAGGCCTGCCGGTGCGCGCCGATCATGCCGATCAGTTCGTTGGGCTTCGCGCGCGGGGTGACCGCCAGCACGAGGTGCTCGCCCAGCGCATTGCCCTTGCGCATCGCGAAGATGAAGGGCTCGACCGCCTCGGGCGGGTAGGGATGCGGGATATTGGCCGTCATCTCCGCCACGGCCTTCTCACCGGCCTGGCGCAGGATGGCGGCGGCGTCCGCCATACGCGGCCAGCGCAGCCAGAGACGGCGGGTCTCGAGCCGGAAGACGTCGTCGCGGGTCAATTCGGGGAACATTCTCGTCTCTCCGTCGGCGCAAACGAAAAAAGGGAGCTGGGACTTCGGTCCCATCTCCCCTTCGCTGACCTTCGGGAGACCCATTTCGGGCCTTCAACCCTTGATCCGTTCGGTTCGATGGAACCGGCGGATCGAGAGAATTCCCTATCCGCCTTTTACTCTGCGGCCTCTTGGGCCGGGACTACGTTCACGAAAGCTCGGCCGAGTTTCGTCGTGAATCGGACGCGGCCGTTCGTCGTCGCAAAGAGGGTATGGTCTTTGCCCATGCCAACGTTCGCGCCGGCATGCCACTTGGTGCCGCGCTGACGAATAATGATGTTGCCGGCAACGACGGCCTGATCGCCGAAGCGCTTCACGCCGAGTCGCTTGCTTTCGGAATCGCGGCCGTTACGCGACGAGCCGCCTGCCTTTTTGTGAGCCATAACGCCCTACCTCAAAACTTCTCGTGTCTCTCTAACCCGAATCGGCGGCGAAAGCCACCCGGTTCGGATACGAAATGCCGGAGCACCATTCTGTCAGGAGCGACAGGCCGAGGACGTAAGCCTTCGGCGATGGCGATCCGGCGTGGATATCGACGCCGGGAAACCCGGTCTCAGGCCTCGGACGCCTCGTCCTTGGCCTTCTTGGCAGGGGCCTTCTTGGCCGCGGCCTTCTTCGGCTTCTCGGCATCCTCGCCGGCCTCGGCCTTGGCGGCCTTCGGAGCAGCCTTCGCCTTGGCGGCGACCGGAGCAACGGCGGCGGCATCGCCCTTCTTCATCTCCGGCTGCTTGCCGCCGGTGAGGATGTCGGTGATGCGGATGACGGTCAGCTCGGCGCGGAAGCCGCGCTTGCGCTTCGAGTTCTGGCGGCGGCGCTTCTTGAAGGCGATGACCTTCTCGCCACGGGCCTGCTCGACGATCTCACCGACGACGGTGATCTCGGAGAGGGCCTTGGCGTCGAGCGTGGTCTTCTCACCTTCGGTGAGCATCAGCACGGAGCCGAAAGCGACGGTGTCGCCCGGGTTGCCCTCGATCTTGGCAGCGGTGATCTTGTCGTTGGCGGCGACGCGGAACTGCTTCCCGCCGGTCTTGATGACTGCGAACATTTTGTCCTCCATGTTCGGCCCCGCCCTGTCACGGCCTCCGGACTGGAAGCGCATGCGGGACGGCTTTTTGGCAGTCGATTGCGTGGTCTGGTTTGCTCTTGCCGGCATGCGACGCAGCGCACATGCCAAAAGAGATCGGGCGCGGGTTTCCCCACGCCGGACGGTGCTCGATAGTCGGGCTCTCCGCGAAGGTCAAGCGAAAGCCGCGGGGGACGGTCGATTTCTCCCGCCCGGGAGGCTTGCCCCTCGGGCGTGGCTTGTGTAGTAAGCGCCTCGCTTCGACCGATAGCGACCGCGGACAGGTGGCAGAGTGGTTGAATGCACCGCACTCGAAATGCGGCATACCTGCAAGGGTATCGGGGGTTCAAATCCCTCCCTGTCCGCCATCATCCCGCCAAGGGATTGAGACCATCGATATCACCGCGCCTGACCTGATCCGTTCCCGGCTTGCGCTGGGAAAGTGGGCGAAAGCCCGCAAAGGTTGACGCAATCATCATGCGTGCGCGCCGACCGCGTCCTCGTTCTTTTTCAGCACGCCGAACGACGCATGCAGCAGCTCTCCTCAGGCCGGCGCGGAATGCGCTTCGGCGCCAAATGGGACAACATTTAGGAAGCGGGAATGGCCAAGCGTACGAAATCCAAAGCTCTCGATACCGAGTTCACGATGTTCGATGTCATCTATGAGGATGGGTCGAGAACCTCCAACCGACGCGTTCCGACCGCGCTGCTCGGGGGGCTCGATGGCGATGAGCCGGCCAAGGCGGCAATCCTGGAGCAGGACCAGATCATCTCCGAGAAGTCGGGCAAGCCGCCCTTGGCGATCGCGACCCTCGTCCGGTCGACGAAGGCAGCGGCCGAGCCAGAGAAGCGCAAGGATGACCGCAAGAAGCGCAGTGCGTGATCGGCGAGGAGTTGGATAGGCCAGCAGATGCCGGCGAATCGCCACCGGCCGCAGAGAGGATGTGCGGGGCGCGGTCTTTCTTCCCGCCGATCCGTTCGTAGAAGCCGAGGCCGGAATTGAGCCGCCCCGGGTTCGCCGGAGGTGCCAACTTCTGAGAGGATGGGGCGATGAGGCCCTATGGTCCACTTCCTATGCCAGCGGAGGGCCTATCGCTGGAGTTTCGCGGTGATTGGCGCGGTGTTCCCAACAAGCGAAAGCCCCGTCTCGTGGGGAAACGGGGTTTGCACAATTATGTAAATTTGGTTGCCGGGCCTGAAACCACCGACAGTTGCCTCAAGTGCTTTCTCGAAAGAGATCCCCGCTTCCGCGCAGCGCCAATTGCAGACATTGGGCTTTTGCCCGGAAGCGGACATCACCAATCGGTCACAATAAAGGCTTGAGGATGAGCCGCGCTGCCCTGGGAAGGTTCGTGGCAGAGGTCCTCTTTCCGGCTCTCGAACCGATCTTGCCAGATTGTTTCAAGATTTAGCGGCGCGCTCGCCCCAAAAGACTAGATTTTTCTGCGAGGAATGGCGGTCGCATAGGTGTTCAGCGAGAGCAGGTGGCGGTCGGCGCGATGGAGCGCGGCGAGCGCCGCATTGCGATCCTTGTTGGCCAGCAATCCGCAGAGCACCTCGGAGATCGCCAGCGCCGGCGCCAGCGTGTGGAAGAAGCTCTGGCTCTCGGTGGAGCAGAGGATGGCCTGATCGGCAATGCCGACCAGCGGCGAAACCTCGCTGTCGGTGATCGCGATGATGCCGAGCCCCTTTTCGCGAGCGAGCTCGGCGAGCTCCAGGCTGTGGCGCGCGTAAGGGTTGATCGAGATGGCGAGCAGCACGTCCTCGGCGCCGGCGCGGATCAACCCGTCGCCCACCGTGTCGGCCGGCCCGTCGAGATGGATCGTCTTCTCCCCGAGCAGCGCCATCACATAGTGGAAATGCCAGGCGACCGAATGGCAGGAGCGCAGGCCCAGCACATAGATCCGGCGCGCCTGCGCCAGCCGGTCGGCCGCCGCCGAGAGACGTTCCAGCGAGGCCGGTTCCGACAGGCGCGCGATCTGGGCGGCGAGCCCCTGCAGCATGCGCCGCGACAATTGCGCGGCGGCCATGTCCTGCTCGCTCTCGTCGGTCTTCATCGCGCGCGCCGCGAAGCCGTCGACGCGGAAGCGGATCGCCTCGGCATGATGGGCGCGGATATCGTCATAGCCGGCGAGGCCCAGGAACTTCGCGAGCCGCGTCATCGTCGAGGGCTGCACACCGGCATTGCGCGCCAGCTCGCGCATCGAGACCAGCGCCACCTCCTGCGGATGCTCGATGATGTAACGCGCCGCCTGCTGCAATTGCGGGGACATGCCGTCGAAGAGGCTGACGATGCGCTCGCGCAAGGGATCCGCCTGCAACATTTGAATCGCACCCTCTTTGCCCCGTCGCGACCATTCCCGCGCGCCGGTCGGATTTCAAACGGTTTCTCGGCTTTCCCTCAGCCTTTGAGGGCGTTGCGCCGGACTGTTCCGTCGCGACAGTTTTAGCGTCAATCGTTTCCAATTTGTATCATATAAAACAAATGTTGCATCACTCGATGAGGCGTGTCATGAGGCTGCGCGTCGCGGCGGCCTGTCCGCGCCAATCCGGGAAGCTTGAGATGACCAGGATTCTCCATCGCTCGATCGGCGGCCGGTTGCCGCAAGCGGTTGCGGGGCAGGGCGTCACGATCACCGACGCGGATGGCCGCAGCTATATCGACGGATCGGGCGGCGCCGCCGTCTCCTGTCTTGGCCACGGCCATCCCGAGGTCATGGCGGCGATGCGCGCGCAGATGGACCGCATCGCCTACGCCCATACTTCCTTCTTCACCACCGATGTCGCCGAGGAGCTGGCCGAGCGCCTGGTCGGGCTGGCGCCGGAGGGGCTCGATTACGTCTATCTCGTCTCCGGCGGCTCCGAGGCCGTCGAGGCCGCCATGAAGATGGCGCGGCAGTATTTCGTCGAGATCGGCCAGCCACAGCGCCGCCATTTCATCGCGCGCCGGCAGAGCTATCACGGCAATACGCTGGGCGCGCTTGCCGCCGGCGGCAATGCCTGGCGGCGGGCGCAGTTCCAGCCGATCCTGCCGCAGACCCACCATGTCTCGCCCTGCTACGCCTATCGCGGCCAGAAGGCCGGCGAGACGCCGGAAGCCTATGCCGCCCGTCTTGCCGACGAGCTGGAGGCCAAGATCCTCGAGCTCGGCGCGGAAGAGGTCATCGCCTTCATCGCCGAGCCGGTGGTTGGCGCGACGCTCGGCGCTGTCGGGCCGGTCGCGGACTACTTCGCCCGCATCCGCCGCATCTGCGACAAATATGGCGTCCTGCTGATCCTCGACGAGGTGATGTGCGGCATGGGCCGCACCGGCACGATGTTCGCCTGCGAGCAGGAGGGCATCTCGCCCGACCTCGTCACCATCGCCAAGGGGCTGGGGGGCGGCTACCAGCCGATCGGCGCGGTGCTGCTCTCGGACAGGATCTACCGCGCCTTCGCCGAAGGTTCCGGCCTGTTCCAGCACGGCCACACCTATATCTGCCATCCGATGGCGGCGGCGGCGGCCAACAAGGTCGTCGAGCTGATCTCGCAGCCGGAGATGCTGGAAAACGTCCGGCTGATGGGCGAGCGCCTTCAGGCCGGGCTCGACGCTCGCCTCGGCCAGTCGCCCCATGTCGGCGATATCCGCGGCCGCGGCCTGTTCCGAGGCATCGAGATCGTTGCTGACAAGGAGACCAAGACGCCCTTCGCCCCGGCGCTGAAGGTGCATGCCCGGATCAAGAAGGAGGCGATGGCGCGCGGCCTGATGAGCTACCCGATGGGCGGCACCATCGACGGGCGGATCGGCGACCATGTCCTGCTGGCGCCGCCCTACATCATCACGCCCGAGGAAATCGATCTGATCGTCGAACGGATCGGCGGCGCGATCGACGCGGCAGTCAGGGTCTGATCGCTGCCATGGCGTTCCGCATCGCCTTCGCCGGCTTCAATCTCGAATCGGTCACGGCCGTTCCGCAGATCGTGGAGCTGGCGGAGTTCGAGCGCGTCTGCGTGCGCGGGGCTGAGCTGACGGAACGGTTCCGCGGTACCAACACTGTACCCGGCGGCTGCCTGAAGATCTGCGAGGCGGAAGGCGCGGAGTTCGTGCCGCTGTTCCACACGCTGCTCGGCGCGCTCGGGCCGACTGCAGATGAGGCGGTTGCGCACTACACCGGCGAGATCGTCGAGGGCCTCCGCAAGAATGGCCCGCTCGACGGCGCCATCCTGTTCCTGCACGGTGCCTGCTGGGCGCCCGGCTATGCCGATGTCGAGCGGCACGTCATCGATGCGGTGCGCGCGGCCTTTCCGGCGCTGCCGATCGCCGTCGCGCTCGACTATCACGGCAATATCGACCGCGAGACGCTGCGCGGCGCCGATATCGCCGTCGCCTATCGCCATTCCCCGCATATCGACATGGGCGAGACCGGCGAGCGGGCGGCCCGCGCCCTGCTGCGGTTCCTGCGCGAGGGCCGTCGGCCGGGTCTCGCGGTGGCGCGGCCCGATGTCGTCATCCCCTCGATCATGTCGGCGACGGCGCTGGCACCGCTGGCCTCGATCATCGCCGAGGCGCGGGCCGCCGAGCAGGACGACGATTGCGACATCTCGATCATGGCCGGCTTCTCCTATGCCGACAGCGCCAATACCGGCATGTCGGTGATCTGCCTGGACTGGGACGGGCAGGAGGCGGCCGAGGCCAAGGCGCAGGCCTTCTCAGGCCGGTTGCGCGCGGCGCGCAAGGCCATCGCCAACGCTATCCCGATCCTGAGCGTCGAGGACGCCCTGGCCGATATCGAGCGCAGTCCCGCGACGAGCCGGCCGATCGTGCTGCTCGAGCATGCCGACCGGATGAACGATTCCACCCATCTGCTGCGGGCTTTGCTCGGCCGCGATGTCGGGAGGGTCAACGTGCCTTTCCTGCTCGACCCCGAGACGGCCGCGCAGGCCAATGCAGCGGGCGAGGGCGCCGAGATCACGGTCGCGCTCGCCGGCAAGACGGCGCCGGAGACTGGTGGGCCGGTCGAGGCGGTGGCACGCGTCCTCTGGTCGGGGCCGAAATCCTTCAACGTCTCCGGCCGCTACCAGCGCGGTTCCTTCGTCGATCTCGGGCTGACGGCACTCCTCCAGATTGGCGCGGTCCGGATCTCCGTGGTCTCGCATTTCGCCTTCGCCGTCGATGGCGACCCATTCTTCATCTTCGGCGAGCGACCAGAAGATTACGACGTCATCCTGCTGCGCTCGAAGACGCATTTCCGCGACTACTACGAGCCGCTGGCCGACCGCGTCCTGGTGGTCGACACGCCCGATCTCGGCCCCGCCAATGTCAGGCTGATCCCATACCGCCAGCTCGACACGGCACGCGCCTATCCATGGAGCGACGCTCTCGCCTGACGACACGCGCCAATCCAAGCAACCAAAAACGAGGGGATAACAATGACGTTTCGGTTCAGGACTTTCGGGGCTGCGGCGCTGCTCGCCGGCTCCCTGCACGCATTGCCGGCTTTTGCCGAGACGACGCTCAATGTCGTCATGCAGGCGCCGCTCAGGTCGCTCGATCCGATCCTGAGCACCGCCCAGATCGTGCGCACGCATGGCTTCATGGTGTTCGACACGCTGCTCGGCATGGATGCCAAGTACAACCCGCAGCCGCAGATGGCCGACTACGCTGTCTCAGCCGACAAGATGACCTATACCTTCACCTTGCGCGACGGCTTGAAATGGCATGACGGTACGCCGGTGACCGCGGCCGATTGCGTCGCCTCGCTGAAGCGCTGGGCCGCGAATGACGGCGCCGGGCGCACGATGATGGGCTCGGTCGCCTCGATCGAGGCGACCTCTGACAAGGTGCTCGTTATCAAGCTGGCGAAGCCTTTCGGCCAGGTGCTGGAACTGCTGGCGAAGCCCTCGCCGGTGCCGCCCTTCATGATGCCGAAGCGTCTCGCCGAGACGCCTGCCGGCCAGCAGGTGACGGAGATGGTCGGCTCCGGCCCGTTCAAGTTCGTCGCGGCCCAGTATCGTCCCGGCGATCAGGCCGTCTATGTCAAGAACACCGACTACAAGCCGCGCGCCGAGCCGATGAGCTGGACCGCCGGCGGCAAGACCGTGAATGTCGACAAGGTCGTGTGGAAGGCGATGCCGGACATGCAGACCTCGATCAATGCATTGCAGTCCGGCGATGTCGACCTGATCGAGCAGGTGACGATCGATCTCCTGCCGCTGCTCAAGGCCAATGACGAGATCAAGACGGGCGCCATCAACGCGCTCGGCAGCCAGGTCACCGGCCGCTTCAATCATCGCCTGCCGCCCTTCGACAATCCCAAGATCCGCCAGGCGGCGATGTATGCGCTCGACCAAGAGCAGCTGATGCAGACCGCGATCGGCGACAGCCAGTATTACAAGCTCTGCGCCTCGGTCTATGGCTGTGATGTGCCGCTCGCCTCCGATGCCGGCGCGGAATACCTGAAGGGCAGCGCCAAGGAGCGCATGGCCAAGGCGAAGGAGCTGCTGAAGGCCTCCGGCTATGACGGCACGCCGGTGCTGATGATGCAGCCGACGGACCTGACGATCCTGTCGACCCAGCCCGTCGTCGCGGCCGAGCGCCTGCGCGAGGCCGGCTTCAAGGTCGATGTCGCCGCGATGGATTGGGCGACGCTGCAGTCGCGCAAGAACAGCACGCAACCCGTGGCACAGGGCGGCTGGAACATGCTGTTCACCTATTGGGGCGTCTCCGGCATCTGGAACCCGACCGTGCATGCCCTGCTCGACGGCTCGGGCGCGGAAACGGCGTGGTCGGGCTGGCCGAAAAGCGCCCGCGTCGAGGAACTGCGCGCTGCCTTCCTCACCGCGCCGACGCTCGACGAACAGAAGACAATCGCCCGCGAGATCCAGCAGATCGCCTATGACGAGGGCTTCTATTTCAATGCCGGCGAGTTCCAGTCCGTCGCCGCCTGGAGCGCCAAGCTGAAGAACCTCCAGCCCGGCCCGCTCACCCTGTTCTGGGGCGTGAGCAAGTAACATCGCGAACCGGGCGGCATTGCCGCCCGGCTGGCTTGACCGAGCGCTGGCTGTCCGGCCAGCGCCCAGGCGTGGAGCACCACATGGCTTCCTACTTCCTGCGCAGGCTGGCGATGGCGATCCCCGTCATGTTCTTCGTGGCGCTGTTCGTCTTCCTGTTGCTGCGCCTGACGCCGGGCGACCCGGCCCAGGCCATTGCCGGCGATCAGGCGACGCCGGCCCAGCTTGCCGCGATCCGTGAGAATCTCGGCCTCGACAAGCCGCTCGCCGGCCAGTTCGCCACCTGGCTCGGCGGCATGGCGCAGGGCGATTTCGGGCATTCGCTGATCTCGCAGCGCCCGGTTCTGGAGATGATCGGCCAGCGCATCGGCCCGACGCTGGCGCTCGCGGTGATGGCGATGATCTTCACGGTCGTCATCTCGCTGCCGCTCGGCGTGCTCGCCGCCTGGCGCCATGGCGGCATGGTCGACCGCTTCGTCATGGCGCTCTCGGTCGTCGGCTTCTCCGTCCCGATCTTCGTGATCGGCTATGTGCTGATCGCGGTCTTCGCGGTGGACCTGAAATGGTTCCCGGTGCAGGGCTACAAGCCGCTCGCCGAGGGCTTCGGCCAGTTCCTCCACCGCATCCTGCTGCCGGGGCTGGCACTTTCCTTCTTCTACATCGCGCTGGTCTCGCGGATGACGCGGGCGTCGATGCTGGAAGTGCTGCGCGAGGATTATGTCCGCACGGCGCGGGCGAAAGGGGTGGGCGAGCGCATCGTCCTGTTCCGCCACGCGCTGCGCAACGCCGCAATCCCGATCCTCACCGTGGTCGGAACCGGCTTCGCCATGATGGTCTCCGGCGTCGTCGTCACCGAGACGGTCTTCAACATCCCCGGTCTCGGACGGCTGGTCGTCGACGGCGTGCTCGCCCGCGACTACCCGCTGATCCAGGCGATCATCCTGCTGACGGCCGGAACCTATGTGCTGATCAACCTGCTGATCGATCTCTCCTACGCGCTGAGCGACCCGAGGATCCGCTACCAATGAGCGCCGCATCGAACCCCGCGCAGGGCGGCCTCCCGCGCCGCCGCCTGCTCAGAAACCCACCGCACTGGACGACGGTGCTCGCCATTCTCGTCCTCATCATCGTCGTTGCGATGGCTATCTTCGCGCCGTTCATCGCGAATTTCGAGCCGACCAAGCTCAACGCGGCGATGCGGCTCAAGCCTTCCTCGAACCTCTACTGGCTGGGCACCGACAGCTTCGGCCGCGACCTCTTTTCGCGCGTGGTCTATGGCGCGCGGGTCTCGCTGCTGGTGGGGGCCGGCGTCGCCATCGGCGCCATCGTGATCGGCCTGCCGCTCGGTCTGATCGCTGGCTGGTACCGCAGCGTCGACGGCGTGCTGATGCGGCTGATGGACGGGCTGATGGCGATCCCCGGCATCCTGCTCGCCATCGCCATCGTCGCGCTGGTCCGTGGCGGGCTCACCACCGTCATCATCGCGATCATGATCCCGGCGATTCCGCAGGTCGTCCGGCTGGTCCGCGCGCGCGTCATCGCCGCCCGCGAGGAGACCTATGTCGATGCGGCGATGCTGCTCGGCACGCCGCCTGCCAAGCTGATCTGGAAGCATCTGCTGCCGACGACGATCGCCCCGCTGATCGTGCAGGGCACCTATATGTATGCCTCCGCCATCCTGACGGAGGCGGCTTTGTCCTTCCTCGGCGTCGGCATCGGCACGGAGATCCCGAGCTGGGGCAACATCATGGCCGAGGGGCGGCTCTATTTCGCGATCAACCACTGGCTGGTGTTCTGGCCGGCGATCGTGCTGTCGGCCTGCATCCTGTCGATCAACCTGCTGGGCGACGCGCTGCGCGACCGGCTCGACCCGAAGATGCAGGGGAGAGCCCCATGACGACGACATCCTCCAGCCAGCCGGTGCTCTCGATCCGCGACCTCAAGGTCGCGACGCGCGGCCGCGAGCCCAGCGAGATTCTGAAGAGCATCAGCTTCGACATCATGCCGGGCGAGACGCTTTGCCTCGTCGGAGAATCCGGCTCCGGCAAGTCGGTGACCTCGCTGGTGACGATGGACCTGCTGCCGCGCGACGAGTTGCGGGCCACGGGCGGCGCGGTGCTGCTTAACGGCGAGGACATTCTGACCGCGACGCCGTCCCGCACAAAGGCGCTGCGCGGCGCCGAGATGGCGATGATCTTCCAGGAGCCGATGACGGCGCTGAATCCGGTGCTGACTATCGGGCTGCAGATGGACGAGGTCTACTGGGCCCATACGAAGATGCGGCCGAAGGAGCGCCGTGAGGCCGCGCTGGCCGCCTTCGAGGCGGTGCATCTGCCCGATCCGGCGCGGATCTATGACAGCTATCCGCACCAGCTCTCGGGCGGACAGCGCCAGCGCGTGATGATCGCGATGGCGCTTGCCTTGAAGCCGAAGCTCCTGATCGCCGACGAGCCGACCACCGCACTCGACGTCACCACGCAGAAGCAGATCCTCAGCCTGATCCGCGAATTGCAGGACAAGCAGAACACCGCCGTCCTGTTCATCACCCATGACATGGGCGTGGTCGTCGACATCGCCGACCGGGTCTGCGTGATGCGTCGCGGCGAGATCGTCGAGACCGGTCCCGTCGAGCAGGTGCTGAGCCGGCCGCGCGAGGATTACACGCGCGACCTGCTGCGGGCCGTGCCGTCGCTGGTGCCGCGTGCTCCACGTATTGCACCGAAAGAGGCCGAGGCCGTGGTCGAGATCCGCAATCTCGAAAAGACCTTCAGCTTCGGTTCTCTGCTTGGGAAGCTGATGGGGCGGGATATCCGCACCGTACGCGCCGTGAACGATGTCAGCTTCAGGCTGGAGCGTGGGCGCACGCTCGGCATCGTCGGCGAAAGCGGCTCGGGCAAGTCGACGGTCGCGCGCTGCCTGATGCGCCTGGAACATCCGACCGGCGGCGAGATCCGGGTCAAAGGCCAGGACATCGCCCCGCTCCAGGGCCAGAAGGCGCTGGCCCCGGCGCGTCGGCGCGTGCAGATGGTGTTCCAGGACCCCAATCGCTCGCTCAATCCGCGGCTGCGCATCGGCGAGAGCCTGATCGAGGGGCCGCTCAATCTCGGCGAGGAGCGCGGCTCTGCGCTGAAGCGCGCGGGCGAATTGCTCGAGGTGGTCGGCCTGCCCAGCACAAGCCTCGAACGCTTTCCCCATCAGTTCTCCGGCGGCCAACGCCAGCGCATCGCCATCGCGCGCGCCCTGATGATGGAGCCCGAGGTGATCGTCGCCGACGAGGCCGTCTCGGCGCTCGACGTCTCCGTGCAGGCGCAGGTGCTCGCGCTGCTGGCGGAGATCCAGGAGCGGCGCAATCTCGCCGTGCTGTTCATCACCCATGACCTGCGCGTCGCCGCCCAGATCTGCGACGAGGTGATGGTGATGCAGCGCGGCCGCGTCGTCGAGGACGGGCCGGCCGCCGAAGTGCTGGCGCGGCCGCGCCATGAGTATACACGAGCCTTGATCAACGCGGCGCCGGGGCGAGACTGGGATTTCGCCACCGGGCGCCGCATCGCCGGAGCCGACGCATGATTGCCGCCAGCCTCGTCCAGCTCGACGTCCAGTCTCTGGCGCCGGCCGAGAACTTCCGCCGCATCCACGACTTCGTCGCGGCCGAGGCGGCGAAAGGCGCCCAGCTCATCCTGTTCCCCGAACTCGCCAACACCGGCTATGTCGAGCCACTGGTGCCGGGCGGGGCGCTCGTCAGCGACGTCCCTCATTTCGGAGCGGCGCTCTACGAGGCCTGCGCCGCGCCGGATGGCGAGGAGGTGAGGGCGCTTGTCGCACTCGCCGCGCGGCACCGCGTACATATCGTCATCGGCCTCGGGCTGCGCGATCGCTTGCGCGCCGGCGTGATGCGCAATGCCTCGCTCTTGATCGGCCCGGAGGGCGTGCTCGGCGACTACACCAAGATTCACCAGTGGCAGAACGAGAAGCTGTTCTTCAGCGGCGGCGACAGCATCGACACCTACCCGGTCTTCGGCACGCGGCTCGGCATGCAGGTCTGCTACGATATCCGCTTCCCCGAAATCACCCGCATCCTCGCGCTTCAGGGCGCGAGCATCGTGACCTCGGTCTGGGCTTCGTTCGGGGCGGAGAATGCGCCGGTGACCGACGAGGGGCTCTTCATCCACCGCGCCTATACGCGGGCGACCGAGAACGGCGTGTTCTTCCTGAGCTGCAACCGCAGCGGCAGCCGCGGCGGGCAGCGCTTCTTCGGCCGCTCCTGCGCGGTGGCGCCGGATGGCCGCGTGCTCGGCGCGCTCGATCATGATCGCGAGGACGTGCTGCGGGTCGAGGTCGACCTCGCCGAGGTCGCGCGCTATCGCAGCTTCACCGGCATCTGGGCTGATCGCGTGCCGGCCCTCTACGCCAAATACCTCAACGCCTGACCTCCGCGAGATAGCCGATGACGATCTCTCCCTGTCCGCCGATCAGCGATGCCGACTGGCCCGAGACGATCGCCGAGATGAAGACCGGCTTTGCCGGCGCGCTCAATGTCTACCGGACGATGGCGCATCATCCGGCGCTGCTGAAGGCCTGGGCGCCTTTGCGCCAGCACATCGTCAAGGACAGCGCGCTCGGGCCGGTGCGTTCGGAGGTGGTGATCCTGCGCGCGGCCCATCGCATGGGCTCGCCCTATGAATGGGCGCATCATGTCAGCAGGGCGCGGGCGCTCGGCATGAGCGATGCCCGCATCGCGGCGCTGCGGGGCCAGCCGGAAGGCGAGGACGGGCTGATCGTACGCGCGGTCGATGCGCTCTTCGACGACAAGCGCCTGTCGCTGTCGCTCGAAGCGGAGCTCGCCGCGGCGATCGGACGCGAGGCGGTGTTCGACCTGATCGCGACGGTCGGCTTCTATTCGGTGCTCGGCTACGTGCTGATGACCTATGAGACGCCGATCGATGAGGCGATCACGACCGAGATGTCCGAGAAGCCGCTGGCCGCCATTGCCGACCGCTAAACGCAGAAGATTGCCGCTCAACGCAAACGGGATTCGTTCCGCCGAGAAGCGCCATGACCAGACATTGAGTGTATGCCCATAACCGGACATCCAACACGTTTCGGAGGATTGAGCGTCGGTAAGTGGGCAGCTAGCCTCCTCACTATGTTTGGCCGGCTGCTGCTCAATCCTTTGGTCACCAGGCATCCCAACAGCCGCGTCAATGAGCAGTTGTCCTGAGCCTATCCGCCGCAGCCCACTCTCAGGGGCCTAGCGTCAGAACGACGCTTCCCACGCCCCATTCACGGCTCCGTGCGATATCTGCTTCGTTTCCGGAACCCGCCCGACCATGGTGGATGTCGCACAGCGTAGCGTCCCCTCAATCCGCCGGCGAATTGCCTGCGCTGTTCACCGGTACGGGCGGATCGATCAGCTCCGAATTCAGTGCGACAGCACCGCCATGCGGTCGAGGGCGGTAGCGAAGCCTTGCAACGAGATCGAAAATGGCGTGGCGCCACCACCATCGGCGACAGCTCTCACCTTCAGCGCCGTGCCCGCGCGCAGCGCGACCAGCGTTGGGGCCTCGAAGGTCACTGAAACGAGGCAACCAGCCGGCACGCACGTGCGGAAGCGCAGCGGCTGCATCGCAGGCTTGTCATCGATCTGGAAGGTCACGCCGGAATCGAGCGCAAGGCCGAACGGCAGGACCAGCGTCCCTGACACGGTGTTGCCGTTCGGCGCGTTGAGCTCGATGGCGAGCACCCGCTGACCGTTCTGCTGCGCCTGAACCTGCGACAGCACGCAACGCTTCTGATTGCCCTGCTGCGCACAGGTGGCACGCCAGTCCTTGTAGGTCTCGTTCAGCGAGGATGCCCCACCGGGAAGACCGGACGCAGTGTTCCCGCCAGCCGGTTGACCACCGGATTGGGCCTGTGCGAGCTCGAAGCGTTGTGGGGTAGGATTGTCGTGGCTGTCGGTGATCGAATCCGCCTGGCTTGGCGTGGAGACGGCGACGCCCGCCACCATATGCACTGTCACGCCCGCAGCGATCGTCAGTGCGGCCACCGAGCCGGTTCCAAAAAAGCGGACTTTGCTGGTCATCATGCGAGCGCCTTTCGTTCGTTTGCGCGCTGCACATTGAGATCGAGCAGACCCTGAAAGCTCTGAAGCGAAGCAAGGTGGAGCGTGGCGAGATCGAGCCAGCCCTTCGCGTACCAGTCGGTGTCGGTTCTAGCGGGCAACGCCCGGAATGCCTTCTCATCCACCGCCCAGAAGCCGTTCAGCATCTGTTGGGCACCATCGGGAAACTGTATCTGGACTGGTTCGGCGTGGGCAGCTTCGCCTCGCCAAGCGCTCTGACGAACGCGAGCGTGTTGATGACATCGACATGGTAGGCGCGGCAGAAGGCCATGGCCGCCTGCGCCGTCGAAGTTGGCTTGCCTTCTCCGTCGAACCGGCGCTTCCGTGTCCGGTCGCATCGATATCCAAGCAACAAAACGGTCTGACTTCCGGTCGATGGCCAGTAGCTGCGCCTTGCGGGTGTCTCGGTCCCGATGAAGGGGGAGCGGCGCACATAGGCCGGAACATTGCTGCGCACGCCATCTCCCATCGCGTTCGATGAAGAGGTTGCGCCCTTGCCGGATGCCGACAACGGCAAGCGGCGAAGCCACGCCATCGGTCGCGCAGACGATCGGATGGTGGCGTATGGCGAGGGCAAACGCGCCGATGCAAAGGGGAACGGCGACGGCCTCGCTCGCAAACCCGAAATTGGCGGACGGTTCGAGACCCACATCGCCGTGGTCTTCAAAGCGCAGGAGCACGGGGGCTCTGTAGAAGAGTGGAAGCGCCGACGTCCCTGTCCCTGCTGCGTGTCTTTGCTCACAGTCAACTCAGTTTCCACTCTCAGAACTTGACGTTGAGGTCGAAGCGAGCGGACTGGTCCGAGAGACCTGAGCCGAACTGGCCGCCATAGGTGACGCCGAGCGTCGCGTTTGGCGAGAGAGCGTAGTCGAGGCCGGCTTCAACCACCGCCGCATTGCGCGCGATCGGAACGCCGCCGGTCGAGAAGGCGTCGCCGCCACCGGCAAAGCGCATCGCCGAGAGCGGCGTCGCATCGCCGAAGGCGTGACGCCAGCCTGCCATACCCTTGACCGTCACAGCCGCGCCGTTGAGGTCGAAGCTGGTCGAGGCGCGAAGGCCCAATGTCGTGAAGGTCGCATCCGTGGTGGCCCCCTGGCTGATCAGCGCAGCCGCCCCGCCCCTCTCGGTGAAGCCATCGGTATGGATACTCACATGAGTGAGGTTGGCGAAGGGCTCGAACCGGGTCGCGCCCATGGTGAAGCCGTAGCCGAGCTCGCCGAAGACCTGCGCCGTGCCGGCGTTGTAGTCGCCCTTCAGGCTATTGCCGAAGCCCGGGAACATCACGTTCCGTGAGGTCGAGACGTCATGCCAAGTGTAGGCGGCGCCGGTCCGGAAGGTGAGATCACCCCAGTTCGTGCCGCCATAAAAGCCGACATGGTAATTGTCGCTCGAGCCGGACGAGTGACGGTCCTTCACGTCGAAGCTGACGCGGCTGTAGCCCGCGACTGCGCCGAAGCGCCAGCTGTCGAGCACCGGCGCATCCGCGCCGATGAAGAATCCACCGGTCGAGCGGTTGAGGCGCGCGGCATTGCTGTCGCCATTGGTGTGCCCCCAGGAGCCGAAGCCCTGGCCCCAGACCGCCAGACGATCCGTCGTCGCGCCGACCGCAACCGGCTTGCCGTCGACATAGGTCGTGACCATGCCCTTCGCGGCGCCGGCGCTCTCGAAGGCCGCACGGATGCGGTCGTTGATGGCGTTGCGGATGAAGCGGCTATCCTCGACCAGCGCCGACTTCGCCGAAGCGTGGATCTCGCCCGAGAGCTGGTCGAAGGCGTACTGCGCCTGCGGAGCCGACAGGTTCAGCACCGCATTGTAGACCGGGTTGCCTCCCCCAAGGCTCTCGACGCCGCCGCCGGTGGCGATCTGGTTCGGGGTCAGGCCGACGTTCTGGAAGCTGGCGACATTCCGCGTCAGCGTCAGATAGACGTTGTTGGCGTCGTAACTGAGCGAGGGATCGAGGAAGGCGAGGTTCGAGGTCACGCTGCTGAAGGTGCCGCCCCGGCCGCCATTGGCGGTGAGGATCGTGTACTGGGTCTGCGGCGCATAGTTGCCCCTGTCCGCCAGCACTTTGACCGAGCTGCCGGCGATGGTCGCCGTGCCGCTGGCGACGATCTTGTCCGACTGCCTCGCCGCGTTCACCTCGACCTCGTAGATCGAGCCCGCCGCAAAGATGACGTTTCCGGCGATGTTCAGCGTGCCGATCGAATTGCCCGGGGCGATCGTGCCCGAAGCGCTCACATTGCTCAGCACGCCGCTGCCCTGCAGGCGGCTGCCGGCCAACACATCGACGGTACCGCCGAGTGAACCGTTGACCGCCAGCGTGCCGTTCTCGATCGTGGTCGTCCCGGAGAAGGCGGAGGAATTTCCGGTCAGGGTGAGAAGGCCTGTACCGGCCTTTGCGAAGCGGCCGCTGCCGGAAATCACACCGGCATAGGTCGCGTTGACGGCCTGATCGAAGGTCAGGGACGCGCCCGAGCCGAGAGCGACATTGCCGCCGAAGCGCTCGGCCGCGGTGGCGAGCCCGCCGGAGTCGACCGTCCAATCGAGCGACGACAGGCCCGTCAGGCTCAAAACACCTGCACCGCGCTTGATCATCGCACCTCGCGAGCCATTGAGCGCCCCGATGTTGCCCGCAAAGGCGGCGTCAGTCGCCTGATTGAAGACGACCGTGCCGGCGTTGCTGACATTGCCCGAGACCGAACGGGCATTGCCTATCAGCGTGCCGGCCGCGACAAGGGTGTTGCCGTAGGCGTTGGCGCCATTGTCGAGCCGCAGCGTGCCGTCGCCCTGCTTGATCAGATCGCCACTCCCCGACACCGTGCCGGTCAGGCCGAGGCTGGTTCCGGCGGCGATGTCGAAGTGCCCTGTCTGCGTCAGCGCGATCGACCGGGCGGTATCGAAGCTCCCCGTGGTCGCGAGGGCGCCACCGGTGAAGGACAGACCCCCTGCCGCTGCGCCGAGATTGGCGTCGCGCGACACCGACAGCACACCGCCAGCGATCGTCGTGCCACCGGTATAGGTGTTGTCGCCGGTCAGGGTGAGTGTGCCGGCGCCGGCCTTGGTGAGCGCGGTGCCGTTCCAGCCCGTCGCCGGGTTTGCCGCCCGGTCGGCGAGCACCGCTCCGACCGTGAAGGAGTCGGTCGCACCGGTCAGGGTGAAGGTGCCGTTGGCGAGATTGTTGCCGGCGGTCCAGCTCAGGCCATAGCTCGCGAGATATTGCAGGCCGTCGTCCGATTTGCGGGTGGATAGGGTGAGATAATCCACCGTGCCGCTAAAGCCGCCCACGCTGACATTAGCGAAGTCGCCCACGATCCCCAGGCGGGTGTCGATCAGCACTTTGTCGAGCTGGCTCGCATCGCTGATGCCGGTGAGGTTGAAGGTAACGCCGTTGGCGATCGTGACGCTGCGGGCCGACAGCGCCGGGCTGGCCGGGCCGGCGGCGATGGATAGCCCGGTGCCGTCGGCAAAGGTTGCGGCTCGTTCAAGGTTCACGGTCGCCGGTGTCTGGATCGCCAGCATGCCGCCGGTCACGGTCAGGTTGCCGCCGAGATTGTTGCTGCCGCCCGCACTGCCGTTGCCGAACTGCAGCCGGCCGGCTGAGACGATGGTGTCGCCGATGTAGCTGTTGCTCCCGGTCAGGGTCGTCGTGCCCGTACCGATCTGCTGCGTGGCGCCGCTGCCGGAAATGGTGCCGGAAAAAGTCACCGCGTCGGAGCGGTTGAAGGCGAGCGTGCCGTTGTTGACGACATCGCCGGCGATCGAGCCGCTCGTGCCGCCACTGCCGAGTTGCAGCGTACCGCCGCTGATCGTCGTGCCGCCCGTGTAGCCGCTGTTTCCGGTCAGGATCGTCGTGCCCGTGCCGGTCTGCTGCATCGCGCCGCTGCCGGAAATGGCGCCGGAGAAGGTCACCGCATCGGAGCGGTTGAAGGTCAACACGCCGTTATTGACGACATCGCCCATTATCGAGCCGCTCGTGCCGCCATTGCCGAGTTGCAGCGTGCCTCCAGAGATGGCCGTGCCGCCTGTATAGGAATTATCCGCCGAGAGGATCAGCGTGCCCGAACCGGCCTTGGTCAGCGATCTGCCATCCCAGCCGGTCGCAGGATTGGCCGCCTGATCGGTGAGCGCCACCCCCACCGTGAAGGTGTCGGAGGGATTGGTCAGCGTGAAGGTGCCATGCGCCAGATTGTTGTTGGCCGTCCAGCTCAGGCCGAAACTGGCGAGATATTGCAGATGATCTGCCGATAAGTGGGTCGAGAGGGTGAGATAATCCACCGTCCCGCTGAACCCGCCCACTGTCACCGTGCCGAAATCGCCGTCGAAGCCGTTGCGCGTGTCGATCAGCACCTTGTCGAGCTGACTTGCATCGCTGACGCCGCTGAGATTGAAGGCGACGCCCGTTCCAAGCATGAGGCTATCGGCGGTAAGCGAGGGAACGCCGGCAGTGGCGCCGATCGACAGCGTGGTGTTGTCGCCAAAGGTCGCAACCTGAGCGACGCTCACGGTCGCCGGCGTCTGGATCGCCAACATGCCGCCGGTCACGGTCAGGTTGCCGCCGAGATTATTGCTGCTGCCCGCGCTGCCGTCGCCGAACTGCAACCGGCCGCCGGAAACGAGGGTGTCGCCGATGTAGCTGTTGCTCCCGGTCAGGATCGTCGTGCCGGAGCCGATCTGCTGCAGGGCGCCGCTGCCGGAGATAGCGCCGGAGAAGGTCATCGCATCGCTGCGGTTAAAGGCGAGCATGCCGTTGTTGACGACATCACCGACGATCGAGCCGCTCGCGCCACCACTGCCGAGTTGCAGCATGCCGCCGCTGATTGTCGTGCCGCCCGTGTAGCTGTTGTTTCCGGTCAGGGCCGTCGTGCCCGTACCGATCTGCTGCACGGCGCCGCTGCCGGAGATGCCGCCGGAGAAGGTCACCGCATCGCTGCGGTTGAAGGCGAGCGTGCCGTTGTTGGCGACATCGCCGACAATCGAGCCGCCCGCGCCACCATTGCCGAGCTGCAAAGTGCCGCCGCTGATCGTCGTGCCGCCCGCGTAGCTGTTGGTTCCGGTCAGGGTTGTCGTGCCCGAACCGACCTGGCGCACGGCGCCGCTGCCGGAGATGGCGCCGGAGAAAGTCACCGCGTCCGAGCGGTTGAAGGCGAGCACGCCATTGTTGACGACATCGCCCAGAATAGAGCCACTCATGCCGCCATTGCCGAGCTGCAAGGTGCCGCCGTTGATCGTGGTGCCGCCGGTATAAGTATTGATCCCCGACAGCGTCAGCGTGCCGGTGCCAGTTTTGACCAGCGAGCCGCCTGTGCCGGAGATCACGCCGCCCACCTCGGTCGAGAGATTGTTCGAGCCGGTGGTCAGTTCGTTGGCGCCAAGCAGATAGGAGCCGCCGCCTGCGATCGAGCCGGCGGTGAGTTTTTTGTCACTGGCGGCACCCGTCGAGCCCGAGAAATCGACAGTGCCAGCCGAGCCATTGATGATCTCGGCGGCACCGGCGTTGCTGTTGTGGAGAAACACCAGGCTAGAGTTGTTGATCATCCTGGCGTTGCCCGCCGCGCTGGTGGAGCGGAAAGTCAGGATGCCGTTGTTGGTGATCGCCGAGCTGCCGGCGCCGCTCGCGTCGTAGAATGTGAGATCGCTATTGTTGGTGATGCTGGCGCCGCCGGCCGTACTCGTGTCGTAGAAGGACAGCGTGGCGCCATTTGTGATGATGGCATTGGCTGCGGAGCTTGCATTGTGGAAGTTCAGCAAACCGCTGTTGTTGGCAATCGTGGCGGTGCCGGCAAGGCTGTCGTTGTAGAATAACAGATTGCTGTTGTTGGTGATGTTGCTGCCGCCGGCCGAGCTCGTATCGTGAAATTCGAGGACATTGTTGTTGGTCGCGACAGCACTGCCGGCGCTGCTGGTATTGTAGAAATAGAGTTCGCCGCTGTTGGTTATGGTGGCGCTGCCGGCACTGGTTCCATTCTGGAAGTTGGTTGTGCCGGTATTCATGATACCGGTGATGCCCGTGGTGGTGGCATTGGTGACGGTGAATGTACCAGCGCCGCTCACATTGACCTGGCCCTGGATCGAGCCGGCGGTGCCAGCGGTGCCAAGTTGCAATATGCCGGCGTTGATCGTGGTGCCGCCGGTGTAGCTGTGGCTGCCGGTTAGAATTGTCGTCCCGGGACCGCCTCTGGTCAGCTGCGCTGCGCCGGAGAGTGTTGCGCCAACCGTGCCGTCGCCCCAGAGGTTGAACGCGTTCGCGGCTTCGATTGTGCCAGTGCCGCTTATGCTGCCGCCATTGAAAGCGAGGATTTGCAGGCTGAGCTTGCGGCCTGCGCCGATATTGAGGATCGCCGCGCCTGAATTTGTGAATGTGGAGACGCCAAACATGTCGCCGCCAGTGAGCGACACCGAACCGTTGCCCTGGTTGTTGATGTTGCTCGTCTGGACATCAACATCGCCGCCGAGAACCTTGATCTGGCCGCTGTTGTTGACGTTGTAACCAGCCCCAGGGGAAAGTATCGCCGTGCCCCCGGGGCCATTGAAGTTGATGATGCCGCCAGCGTTGTTGTTGATGTCGCCATTGTCCATCACGACGCCGTCGGCACCGACATTGATGGTGGCATCGTTATTCAGCGTGTTGCCGGTGCCGAAAAGTGAGGCACCAGTCCCCAGGTTGATTATCCCTCCACCGGCATTCCAGATGGTTCCGGCGGACAGCATGTTGCCGTCACCGATATTGATCGTGCCGCCCGCATTGTTGAGGCTCGTAAAGCCGGTGGCATTTCCGGCAGCACCCAAGGCGAGCGTGACACCTGCATTTGCATTGAGAACATTGTTGTAAGTGCCGGAAATCTCCGTGGTGCCGCCGAGCAGTTCGATCACGCCGATATTGCTGCCGGTCAGCGCCGTGATGCTGTTCGTGCCGCCGGTGATGACGATCGCGGAGGAGGGGTTTCCCGACAGACCGCCGGCGCCGCCGCGCGCGCCGCCCTGAATGCTCCCGCTGTTGATGATGGTCAGGTTCTGGCCAATGATGCCGTAGCCGCCGACCTGCGGGCGGTAGGGCTGGGAGTTCAGGAAGTCCGTTCCACCGCCACCGCCCTGGATCGTACCGGAATTGGTGATCGTCAGCCCGCTGGAGGCGGTGGCGGTGATGCCGTTGCCGCCATTGCCGCCCGCGCCGTTGCCCGAGAAGTCGGCGAAGGGATTGGCGATGCCCGGCCCGACAACGGCCGCGCCGCCGCCGCCCTTGCCGCCCGCTATCACGCCTGAATTGGCGAGGCTGGTTCCGGTCGTAACGATGATGCCGGACCCACCGCCGCCGCCACCGCCGCCGCCCGCATAGTTCCACGACTGCGCATAGTTCGCGGAGCCGGACCCGCCATTGCCGCCATTGCCCCCCTTGATCGTAGCGTTGTTGGTAAGGTCCGTCGTCAGCGTGAGGCCCGCCCCACCCGCGCCGCCGCCGCCGCCGCCGG
>WPCJ01301270.1_pt1 | contig 29647 bp, 24 predicted proteins | sample 5399831 | NCBI WGS metagenome assembly WPCJ01 (sample SAMN12869470, study PRJNA574797) | sludge metagenome | isolation source: wastewater treatment of pH10 | place: China:Beijing | collected 2019-05-20 | reverse complement strand
TACTGTCTCAGAAATTGCAAGAGCGCGTAGCTCAGCCGGTAGAGCAACTGACTTTTAATCAGTAGGTCCACGGTTCGAACCCGTGCGCGCTCACCACTTTCTCAGAATTTACCTCCCCACACTACAATAATTTGCCAGTCCTATATTGGACTATTTTAATATGCACTCATGCGTATAGTTGGACTGTCAACAGATGATATTTTCACCAAGTTGATCTCCTCATGATACCTACTCGATATCTGCCCCGTATTGCTCTGCAATGCGGGGTCTTTTTATGCCATGTGAGATAAATCAACTTTTCGGGAATTGAATGGTGTTGATACAGTGTTCACCCTGCCCATATTACAAAAATACAAATCTGCGATAATATGATGCAAAGCACAGAACAGTTCGGCAGAGATTGATTTCATTCTCTGCTTTATCAGTCTCAGAAAGGCCAATATGACCTCCGGTATCCATCATGTGACCCTCATCACCCGCAATGTGCAGGCAAATATTGATTTTTATGCAGGTTTTCTGGGGTTGCGTCTAGTCAAGCAAACCGGCGGCTTTGAAGACGGTGAGCAGCTTCACCTGTTTTACGGCGATGCCCTTGGCTCTCCGGGTTCGCTGATTACATTTCTTGTCTGGGAAGAAGGTGCGCGCGGTCGTGTCGGCCATGGTCAGGTTGCGGAAATTGCACTCGCAGTCCCGCTGGAATCAATCGGTGACTGGCTGACACGCGCTCTGTCCCAGCAAATTCGCGTTGAAGGTCCGAAGCGTGAATTCGGTGAACCGGTATTACGTCTGAAAGATCCGGATGGCGTTACCGTCAAACTGGTCGGTCATGACATGCCTGCTGCACATCCGTGGAATTCTGCCCCCACCCGCCTGCACAGCGTTACCCTTTTCACAGAAACGCAGGAGGAAACCGCCGCTTTCATCAAGCGCTTCGGTTATAGTGAAGGTCAGCGTGAAGAAACTGTGTTGCGCATGGTTTCCGATACGGATTTCGTGGATGTTCGCAATGTCCGCGGCTTTGTGCCGGGCATTCCCGGAACCGGCATAGCTGATCATGTGGCATTCCGCGCCAAAGATGTTGATGCAGTCAAAGCGTCTGAAACGGAATTGTCACGCCTCAATTCGTCGATCACCAATTTCCATGACCGCAAATATTTCACCTCTCTTTATGTGCGTGAACCGGGCGGAACGCTGATTGAGCTGGCAACCGACGGACCGGGTTTTACCATTGATGAAACACCGGAGCATCTGGGCGAAACACTGTTTGTACCACCGCATAATCAGGAGCGCGCGCAGGATCTGAAAGTGATAATGCCGCAATTTGCAATGCCCGGAGAGGAAAGAATTGCTATGCGTGACCTGCCCTTTGTGCATCGCTTCTATACGCCGGAAAATCCCGATGGCAGTGTTATTCTGCTGTTGCACGGTACCGGCGGCAATGAAGCTGATCTGATGCCGATGGCGCATCGCGTCAACCCGCGCGCTACCCTGCTCGGTGTACGCGGACGCAGCCATGAGGAAGGAACTGCCCGCTGGTTCCGCCGCTTTGGCGCCACGCAGTTCGATCAGGCGGATATCCGCTCGGAGGCTGAGGCATTTAACGCCTTTTTTGAAGGGGCAATTGCTTCCTATAGCCTGAAACCGGAAGATATCACGGTGCTCGGCTATTCTAATGGTGCAAATTTTGCTGCTGCAGTGATGGCGCTTTTCCCGAAACTGATCCGCCGCGCTATTCTGTGCCGCCCGATGCATGTGCTGGAAGATGTACCGCAGGCTGACCTGTCCGGCACAGAGGTACTGACTCTAGCCGGAAAATCTGATCCTTACGGCAAATATGCTGAAGCGCTGAATACATGGCTCAGCAAGAACGGCGCGAACTTAACGGCAGAGACGCTCAATGCAGGCCATCAGCTCTCGCAGGATGATATTACCCGTGCAAAGGAATGGCTGCATTTATAAACGCAGCCATAAAAGCATTTCCAGCAAAGTGCGAAGCGGTTTGCGTCGGACAATGCGAGAATAAAAAAGATAGAGCGGTTCGGACGATTAAGTTTCAATCAAATCGCTCTATTTATGTTATAAAATTACAATAATTTCTTTTGCGGCATAGACATGTCAGATAAACGCATCTATCAATCGTAATGTTATTACATTTCGACTTGAGGTTTATGATGCTAAAACAGCTAAAATGCGCAACGGCGCTCGGCATATTAGGTTCCCTATTGATTGCCGGTCATGCCAGTGCAGATGAGGAACATAAGCAGGTCTGGCGTTTGTTTATTGCCGATCATACCAAACCGATTGTTCGGGCGATTGATCTGGAGAGCGGCAAAGAACTCGGAAAATTTGATATTAAAGGCTATGCCGGTCTGACGGCGAGTGCATCCGGCGAAACTGTATTCGCCGTGCAATCCGATGCCGATCAGGTGAATGTCATTAAAACCGGCATCAGCCTTTCTGATCATGGCGACCATCGCGATCTGGAAGTTTCGGACACAGCCTTGCTGAATGAGAAATTTGAAGGCAAACGGCCGGTTCATGCGGTGATGCATGGTGACAGTGTTGTGCTGTTCTTCGACAAGGAAGGCAAAGGCCATGAACTGTCCGAGCAGGATATTCTGAAAGGCAAGCCGCAGGCAAAAATCATTGATGCAACTGCGCCGCATCATGGTGTGATTGTGCCTTTCGGCAATCAATATCTGGCTTCCGTGCCAAATCTGGAAGCAGAAACCAAACCCGATGCCCTGCCGCCACGCCTTGGCCTGCGTGTTCTTGAATCTGACGGTTCGCAAACCGGCGATGTTGCGACCTGCACGGCCTTGCACGGCGAAGCCTTCTCCGCCAGTCTCGCTGCGTTTGGTTGTGAGGAAGGTGTGCTGATCGCCAGCCCGTCCAAGGATAAAAAAGCGGAACTGAAAATGCTGACCTATGGTGCTGATCTGCCAAAGGGCAAAGTCAGCACCTTGCTTGGCAGCAAGGCGATGCAGTTCTTTCTCGGCAATTATGGTGAGGACAAGATTGCGCTGATCGATCCGGAAAGCGACACGCCTTACCGCCTGATTGATCTGCCAACCCGTCGTGTGGATTTTGCGCTCGACCCTGCCCGCCTGAAGAATGCCTATGTGCTGACGGAAGACGGCCAGCTGCATCTCATCAATATTCTGGATGGCACAATCACCCGTTCTGCGAAAGTGACCGAGCCTTACAGCAAAGACGGCCACTGGCGTGATCCGCGCCCGCGTCTGGCCGTTGCGGGTGACCATATTGCGATTACCGATCCGCGCCATAGTCTGGTACGCCTGATTGATATTGAAAGCTTTAAAGAAGACCGTACCATTCCTGTGGCCGATCAGCCATTCAGCATTGTTGCTGTCGGCGGCTCAGGCGCAGAGCATTAGAAATATAAAGCCTCCCAAAATGAAAAGACCAGTTTGATACTGGTCTTTTTTATATTTGCCATTCATATCCCCGCTGCTTAAGGCAGAGATATCTGTTTCAAGAATGGTACTCTCTCATGAGAAAACTCGCATTGTTCGCCGCCCTCGGCCTGATGCCATTGTTACTGGCAGCGGCTCTGTTCACCGGTATTGAGGTGAAATATCGCGAGCATGACACGGATTACAGCTTTTTCGTCAAGCAACAGCCTTCTCTGCAACTCTTCTTTGTCAATCCGATTGTTTGCGGTGAATGTGATGTTGAGGCTTTTGAAAAGCTGTCGCTGGCTCGTATTGATGACATTCGCACCTATTGCCGCCAGCGCTTCGGCCTCGATAATCTGCGTATGTGCCATGCGATTTTTGCCGAGCACCAAAGGCAGGTAAATACAACAATACAAAATCCTGATGGGATTGGTGCCGTTGCCGCACGTTTCATCAATTATCAAAACATTGAACAAAACAGCAATTGGGCATTTCCTGTTGTTAATACCAAGGTGGCTGTAGCTGAATGTCTGCTGCCACTGGATACAGCATGGCGCGATGATGCGGATCAGGTAAAACGCATCAGTGTCGGTTGCTCCGATACCGGACAACCCGCCCCGCAAAATCGTTGGAATGTAACTTTGCCAGTTTACCCCAATTAAAGAAAAAGCCCCGCAAATCAGACTTGCGGGGCTTTTGATTTTTATTGCAGATGATTAGTGAGCCATGCCCACAACAGCATCATCATCGCCGGTTTTGGCAATAGCTGATACTTCCGGTTCAACCCATTCGATCGGCTCCGGCTTGCGGATCAGTGCATGTTCAAGCACTTCACCGACGTAAGAAACCGGAATGATTTCCAATGCGTTTTTCACATTGTCCGGAATTTCAGCCAGATCCTTAGCGTTTTCTTCCGGAATCAGCACCTTCTTGATACCGCCGCGCAGAGCTGCGAGCAGTTTTTCCTTCAGGCCGCCGATTGGCAGAACACGACCGCGCAATGTAACCTCACCGGTCATAGCAACGTCCTTGCGTACCGGAATACCGGTCAGCACAGAAACAATTGCCGTTACCATTGCTGTACCGGCAGACGGGCCATCCTTCGGTGTCGCACCTTCCGGTACGTGCACGTGGATGTCGCGCTTGTCGAACAGCGGAGGCTCGATGCCGAAATCCACCGCACGGGAGCGGACATAGGATGCCGCAGCCGAAATGGATTCCTTCATCACATCACGCAGGTTACCGGTAACAGTCATACGACCTTTACCTGGCATCATCACGCCTTCAATGGTCAGCAATTCGCCGCCCACTTCCGTCCATGCCAGACCGGTAACAACACCAACCTGATCTTCACCGTCGATCTGTCCGTAACGGAACTTCATGACACCGAGATAATCAGAAATATTATCCTTAGTCACATGAACCGACTTGGTCTTTTTACGTGCGATTTCCGTGACAGCTTTACGCGCCAGTTTCATCATTTCACGTTCAAGACTACGCACACCGGCTTCGCGGGTGTAGTGCTGGATCACAGCAAGAATGGCTGCTTCATCAACCGAGAATTCATTCGGCTGCAAAGCATGTTCCTTGATTGCCTTTGGCAGCAAGTGCCGCTTGGCAATTTCAAGTTTTTCATCCTCGGTGTAACCGGCAATACGGATGATCTCCATACGGTCAAGCAGAGGGCCCGGAATATTCAGTGAGTTTGCAGTCGTCACGAACATTACATTGGACAGGTCATATTCGACCTCCAGATAATGATCCATGAAGGTTGCATTCTGTTCCGGATCCAGCACTTCCAGCATTGCCGATGACGGATCACCGCGGAAATCCTGCCCCATCTTGTCAATCTCATCGAGAAGGAACAGCGGGTTGGACTTCTTGGCTTTCTTCATCGACTGCACAACCTTGCCCGGCATGGAGCCGATATAGGTTCTGCGGTGACCGCGGATTTCAGCCTCATCACGCACGCCGCCAAGCGACATACGCACATATTCACGACCGGTTGCCTTGGCAATCGAGCGCGCCAGCGAGGTCTTACCAACCCCCGGAGGGCCTACGAGACAGATGATAGGGCCTTTGATCTTGGCAGCGCGTGACTGTACCGCGAGATACTCGACAATACGTTCCTTAACCTTATCCAGACCGAAATGTTCTGTATCCAGCACTTCCTCGGCAAAAGCCAGATCGGTTTTGACCTTGGACTTCTTGTTCCACGGCAGGGACAACAGCCAGTCGAGATAGTTGCGCACCACTGTGGCTTCCGCCGACATCGGGCTCATCGACCGCAGCTTTTTCATTTCAGCCTGCGCTTTTTCCGCAGCTTCCTTGCTCAGCTTGGTCTTGGCAATGCGTTCTTCCAGCTCGGCCAGTTCATCCTTGCCGTCTTCACCGTCGCCCAGTTCCTTCTGGATCGCCTTCATCTGTTCGTTCAGATAATATTCGCGCTGGGTCTTTTCCATCTGGCGTTTAACACGCGAGCGGATGCGCTTTTCAACCTGAAGAACCGAGATTTCGGATTCCATATATTCCAGAGCTTTTTCAAGACGCTCACGAACCGACAGGATCGAAAGCATTTCCTGCTTTTCAGCAATCTTGATCGCCAGATGCGAGGCTACCGTATCCGCCAGTTTCGAATGATCGTCGATCTGGCCGGTTGCATTAACAACTTCAGGCGAAATCTTCTTGTTCAGCTTCACGTAATTTTCAAAGTCGCTCATCACCGAGCGGGACAGCGCTTCGATTTCTACCGGCTCTTCTTCCGGCAGTTCGAGAATATCAGCATAGGCTTCGTGATAATCTTCACGGTCGCTGAATTTGGAAATCTTGGCGCGTGCAATACCTTCGACCAGCACTTTTACAGTGCCGTCTGGCAGTTTCAGCAGCTGCAGCACATTGGCAACTGTACCGATTTCATAAATCGCGTCATTGGCCGGCTCATCGTCGGCAGCATTTTTCTGCGTGGCAAGCAGTATCTGCTTATCAACGCCCATCACTTCTTCAAGCGCACGGATTGATCTTTCGCGGCCGACAAAAAGCGGCACAATCATATGCGGGAAGACAACAATATCGCGCAATGGCAATACGGCATAGAGCCCGTCCTGACCACCCACCGATGTCTTCAACTCTGTATCCGTCATTTTAAGTCCTTTCCCGGGTTAACCACCCGATCGCCACACAATGACCCCCGTTTCATCAGCAAATCACTGCGTGCATCGACTGTATAATTGGCCACCCGTTGCCGCTATTTCAAGCACTGTTTATGCTTCATACAGCAGAATAAATCAGCGCATTTATGACCACCGGATCAAAATGCAATTTTCATAGTCATCTTTTAAAGCGGTTTCGCGGTTAAAGAAACGCCTAAAGTGCCGGTTTCGCCGTGTTTCCCCTATCGTCCACAATCCAGCACAATAAAATATGATATTTTAACTCATAAATAGAAGGGCGTGAGTTCTTGAACGTATATTCAAACGAAAAACGCTCAGGATTGCTCCTGAGCGTTTTTGATTTTCGTCACAACTGACAGGCTGTTTGTTTCCTTAAGCGGAAACCGTGCCTTTTTCTTCCTTACGGTCGCCATAGATGTAAAGCGGCTGCGCTTTGCCATCCACGACTTCGCCGGAAATAACCACTTCCTGAACACCTTCCAGTGTCGGCAGGTCAAACATGGTATCAAGCAGGATTTTTTCCATGATCGAACGCAGACCACGGGCACCGGTCTTACGCTCTACCGCACGGCCAGCAATTGCAAGCAGCGCATCTTCATGGAATGTCAGCTCAACATTTTCCATCTCGAACAGGCGCTGATACTGCTTCACCAGAGCATTTTTAGGCTCAGACAGGATCTTGACCAGAGAGGCCACATCCAGATCTTCCAGTGTCGCAATAACCGGCAGACGACCAACAAATTCCGGAATAAGACCGAATTTCACCAGATCTTCCGGCTCCAGCTCGTGGAAAATCGCACCGATACGGCGTTCATCCGGCGCTTTTACAGTCGCGCTGAAGCCGATGGAGGTCTTTTCGCCACGGGACGAAATGATCTTGTCGAGACCGGCAAATGCACCACCGCAAATGAACAGGATATTGGTTGTGTCCACCTGCAGGAATTCCTGCTGCGGATGCTTGCGCCCGCCCTGTGGCGGTACGGAAGCCACAGTGCCTTCCATGATCTTCAGCAGAGCCTGCTGTACGCCCTCACCGGATACGTCACGGGTAATCGACGGATTATCGGCCTTACGGCTGATTTTATCCACTTCGTCGATATAGACGATACCGCGCTGCGCACGCTCGACATTGTAGTCGGCAGCCTGCAACAGTTTGAGAATGATATTTTCAACATCTTCACCGACATAACCGGCTTCGGTCAGTGTCGTGGCATCAGCCATGGTGAACGGCACATCAATGATGCGCGCCAGTGTCTGTGCCAGATAGGTCTTACCGCAACCGGTAGGGCCAACCAGAAGAATATTGGATTTTGCCAGCTCAACATCACCGCTCTTTGGCTGGTTAGCCAGACGCTTGTAGTGATTATGAACCGCAACCGACAGAACACGCTTGGCATGGCTCTGACCGATGACGTAATCATCGAGAACCGCCATAATTTCCTGCGGGGTCGGAACGCCTTCACGCGACTTCACCATCGAGGATTTATTTTCCTCGCGGATGATGTCCATGCAAAGCTCGACGCACTCATCACAGATAAAAACGGTCGGCCCCGCAATCAGCTTGCGCACCTCATGCTGGCTTTTTCCGCAAAAGGAGCAATAGAGCGTATTTTTGGAATCGCCACCGCCGTTGCTGACTTTGCTCATCGCAGTTTCCTTTCAGTAATGGCCGCCCGCTGTCCGCAACAGGCACCAAGTTCTAACCGTTATGTCTTCCCGACCGAAACCGACATGAACGGCAGTCGTCTTTTTAGGCATAAGACCCAAACAATCACTTAACACAGCATTCAGCATAAACAGGCAAAAGACAGTTTTACAACCTGTCTACCGCACTGTTTTATGCGACAGTACAGTAAAAGCGGTAATGGCAGAAAAAATGTGGCTAAAATTATACAATGCCGAAGATTTCTGCCGAAAAACCACTTGTCACGAAATTCCGGTCTTCAGAAAACTGATCCGTTTTTCAGGCAAAACGGATCAGAATCCGGTTTATCAGTCTTTCTTTTCGCCGAGATCGCGTGATTCGATCACTTTATCGATCAGGCCGAATTCGAGCGCTTCCTGAGCGGTCATGAAATGATCGCGGTCGAGCGTACGTTCGATGGTTTCATAATCACGGCCGGTATGTTTGACGTAGATTTCATTGAGGCGGCGCTTCATCTTGATGATATCCTGCGCGTGACGCTCGATATCGGAAGCCTGCCCCTGAAAACCGCCGGATGGCTGGTGAACCATGATACGTGCATTTGGCAGTGCCAGACGCTGACCGGTTGCACCGGCTGTCAGCAGCAGCGAGCCCATGGATGCCGCCTGCCCCATGCAGAGCGTGGAAACCGGAGGCTTGATGAACTGCATCGTGTCATAAATCGCCATGCCGGAAGTGACCACGCCACCTGGCGAATTGATGTACATTTCAATCGGCTTGTTCGGGTTTTCCGCTTCAAGGAACAGAAGCTGCGCACAGATCAGCATAGCCATGCCGTCTTCAACCGGACCGTTCACGAAAATCACGCGTTCTTTCAGAAGACGCGAGAAAATATCATAGGCCCGCTCACCGCGTGCAGTCTGCTCAACCACCATCGGGACCAGATTCATAACGGTTTCAATTGGATCTCTCATCATTAACTGCCTTTGGCTATCGGAGAACGGAGCGAAACACTGCCGTCAGGATTCGTAATACTCAATACATAGGGCGAGGCGTACCCGTTTCGCAAGGTGTTGCGCTATAAACGCCCTATTCCGCCCCTGTCTAATCTTTCATGCTTACCGAAATCTAAATGACGGCAGACTGCTGCACATCCTTAGCTGCGTTTTGTTACGGAAGCATATTTATCGCGGAATTTCTGTGCGGAACCGGCGGTCATATCCACATCGATAATCACCGAACCGTCTTCCTCATCCTGACGGCGCACATTGCTGCCATGGCGGTAAATCCAGTCAATCAGACCGAACTGATCCGGCTGCAGGCTGACCTGCACCTTTTCCATCGCACCGGAAATACGGCTTTCGATCAAAGCCAGCAATTCAGGCGTACCCTGCCCCGTCAGCGCAGACAGCGGCAAAGGCCGTGCATCTTCGTGACTGCCGCTGCTCAGATTTTCCGCGCTGTCCTGCATCGGCTCGCTCAAACGGTCGATCTTGTTCCAGATCTCAATGACACGTTCATCGCCTTTTTTAATGCCGAGACCGCTGAGAATTGTCTCCACATCCTCAGCCTGTGCGGCATTGTCAGGGTCAGACATATCGCGCACATGCAGGATCAGATCCGCCTCAATCACCTCTTCCAGTGTCGCTTTAAATGCGGCAACCAGATGGTGCGGCAGGTTGGAGATGAAACCAACCGTATCGGACAGGATGATCATATCGCCATGCGGCAGGCGCAGACGGCGCAAAGTCGGATCAAGCGTCGCGAAAAGCATATCTTCCGCCAGCACATCAGCACCGGTCAGACGATTGAACAAAGTAGACTTGCCCGCATTGGTATAGCCGACCAGGGCAATCACCGGATGCGGCACCTTACGGCGTTTCTGGCGGTGCAGCTGGCGGGTACGTACAACCGTATCCAGCTCGCGTTTGATCCGCAGAATTTTCTCCTGCAGCATACGCCGGTCGGCCTCGATCTGGGTTTCACCCGGACCGCCCATAAAGCCGCCGCCACCACGCTGACGCTCCAAGTGCGTCCAGCTGCGAACCAGACGGCCTTTCTGATAGTTCAGATGTGCCAGTTCAACCTGCAGACTACCTTCACGGGTCTGCGCGCGGCGGCCGAAAATTTCCAAAATCAGACCGGTACGGTCAATAACCTTGACCTTCCACTCCCGTTCCAGATTGCGCTGCTGCACCGGTGTCAGCGGATGATCGACAATCACCAGCTCGATTTCTTCACGCTCGATGCGTTCGGCAATATCCTCAACCTTACCCGTACCAAGCAGAGTAGCAGGACGCGGCTGGGAGGTCTGCACCAGAAAACTGTCGATAATTTTCAGGTCAATCGCCCGTGCAAGTCCCGCAGCTTCTTCAAGCCGCGCCTCATCACTCCGGCGATATTTCGGGCGCTCGCTCTCATCCTGATCGACGACCAGCGCGTAACGTTCCGGCAAAATCGGCACGACAACAAAAGCCCGTGTATCTTCTACTTTTGTTGTGAAAGGCTTTCTGCTGCTTTTCTGTTTGGCGCCGTCATCATAATGATCATCGGATGATAATTCATATGTTTCTGGCATCTCTGTTTCTGGCGTCAGATCAGCTGCCGGATCATTGCGTTTTTTCAAATGTGTATCCTGATTTATGTATCGCCTTTACCGGCCATCTTTGTCCGGAGCGGCTTCTGTTTCCATCAGATAATCATCAGGGCTGCCTGCATCAATGAGCGCGCCTCAGATAATTATTCCCGTATTTACAAACAAATATATCCGCAGGCCTTGAGGCACTGCGGATATAAAAACATTCCGAAATTTCAGCAAACAGTCGTAATGACCTGTAATACTTACTCTTCTTCGCCTTCAAACATCTGCACAGGCTGACTTGGCATAATGGTTGAGATGGCATGTTTATATACCAGCTGTGAATGTCCGTCACGACGCAGCAAGACACAGAAGTTATCAAAGGATGTGACAATACCTGTCAGCTTAACGCCATTAATCAAAAAGATCGTCAGAGAGATTTTTTGCTTACGTACAGAATTCAGAAAGAGATCCTGAAGATTTTGCGATCGTTCAGCCATTTTTTTATTCCTTTATTTCGATCCGCAACCAGCACTAATTTCGGGGAGACATCCACCCTGTTTACAAATATGCCGCCTGAAGCGCATAGCCCGTAAACAGTTCATTTCCGAAGAAACAGCAGAAACGTCCCCTGTAATCCGGTTTTATCATCTGCCCCAGATATTGCACCTGTATATTGATACAGAATCAATAGTTGCGGGAATAATCCCACATTCCGCAAAGGGTTAACAGGCCGCTATTTTTTGCGCAACGTCAAAATGTTGTATGCTGCCGGATGATTAGCTGCCGCACAGTCAGAACTATGCCATTCAGGCCAAATATATTTTGTATCTGACCTGTATTCTGACAATTCATGACGCTTAATCAGCCTCCGTCAGCTCACCTGTCTGCTTCAGCATCCATTCATAAAAGCTGCCCTTACGCGCAACCAGCTCTTCCGGACTTTTGCGATGCACATGAAAGCCGATAAATTCAGGATGGTTCAGCGGTTCAAGACCATATTTCGGATCAAAAATGTTCAGACAGTCACGCGCCGTCCAGTAATAGAAGCTCTCTTTAGGCGCCGCATCATTGAAACAGCCGTATTTCTTGGCCAGCCTTGAAATACCGTCATTACCAAAAATGGTAATGCCGATCATAGCAGGGGTCACTTCCTTGCCAATGAGGCGGTACCAAAGCGGGCGCAAAACCCGCCTGCGCAAACCGAGCCATTTCGGCAGCGGATAATCACCGGCCATATAGGCATCAAATTCGGCTATCACCGGATGATCGGGCGGGAAATACAAAGCCGAAACGCCAACGCGCTCCCTGTTTTCACGCGCCAGATAGGGTTTGGCTGCATCCGGATGGAACTGCTTATGCAGATAGACATCCGTATCCAGCCACACGCCCTGACGATGTTTCATCAGATTGATACGAAAAATATCACTGAACTGAACAATCGTCAGATTATCTTTCAGGTTGGGAAAACCGGGATCAAGACGACGAAATGATTCAATCGGCATAATCGTTGCAGCATCATGCTGCTCCACGCCTTCCGGCAGATTTTCGACAGGCTGATAGCTGAACAGCTTAACCCGTTGTCCGGTTCTGACCATGGAAGTCAGGCACATATGATCCACCGGCCGTAATTGGCTGCCGTACCAGAATGTACAAATATCCATAAAACATACTCAATTTTAAAATGAGGCGCTTAAAAGAAATCGAGACTCACGCGGAACATCTGTTCTACGTGCTTCACCGCATCACTTGTCGCAAACATCACTACGCGGTCATTGCGGCGAATATGCAGATCGCCATGCGGCTTAATAACTTTTCCGTCACGGTAAACCGCCCCCACCCGCAAACCGGCCGGCAGATCGATATTGCGCAATGGCGCGCCGACTAATGGTGAAGTTTCAAGGGCTTCCGCCTCAATCAGTTCCGCCCGCCCGTCATAGACACTATGCACCGAGCGGATGCGTCCGCGCCGCACCTGCTGCAAAATTTTGGAAATCGTCACATTTTTCGGACTCACATAAGAATCAATACCAACCGTATGGATGAATTCCTGATAGGCAGAATTATTAATCAGCACCATATTCGACTTGCAGCCAAGGCGTTTGGCCATAATGCCGGACAGAATATTCGCCTGATCCTGATTGGTCAGCGCCACCATCAGATCAGCGTCCTGAACTTCTGCCTCGCGCAGCAATTCCTGATCCAGCGCACTGCCGTTCAGAACAATTGTCTTATCCAGCTCATCAGCCACAAAGGCTGAACGCTCACGATTATGTTCAATGATCTTCAGCCGTGTATGCGGCTGGCGCTCTTCCATCTTTTTCGCGACATAGAGCCCGATATTACCGCCACCGGCAATGATGATCCGTCGCGCCTCAGGCTTATCATGCCCGAACAGGCCGAGCGTACGACGCACCTGCTCTACCGTTGTCACCACATAGGCCAGATCGCCTGCCAGCAGATGATCCTCGGAATGCGGCACAAACAGCTTGTCATTGCGCACCACGCCGACCACCGTTGACGGCAGATCAGGGAACAGATCGGTCAGCTGTTTCAGCGGCGTATTGATGATCGGGCAGTCTTCCATACATTCAATGGCAAACGCGACCACTTTGTCATCGGCAAAGCGCAACACATCGGAAGCACCCGGCAAAGCGATACGGCGCAGCACCATGTCGCCGACTTCCAGCTCCGGCGAGATCACCACATCGATCGGCATATTATCGCGCGAGAACATCTCCTGATACTGCTTTTGCAGATAGGTCTGCGCGCGGATACGGGCAATTTTGGTCGGCACATTAAACAGCGAATGGGCAACCTGACAGGCCACCATATTGATCTCGTCGTAAAGCGTTACGGCGATAATCATATCCGCTTCATCGGCACCGGCCGCTTCCAGCACGTCCGGATGCGAGCCGTGACCGACAAAACCACGCACATCAAGCAGATCACGCACCGCATGGATCAGCTTTTCCGATGTATCAATCACCGACACATCGTTATGTTCCGCAGCGAGCCGCTCAGCAATACCGAAGCCGACCTGACCGGCACCGCAGATAATGATGCGCATAATTACACTCCGAGCGACTTGAGTTTACGGTGCAGAGCGGAACGCTCCATACCCACAAACTCAGCCGTGCGTGAAATATTACCGCTGAAACGGTTGATCTGTGCGACCAGATATTCCTTTTCAAACATTTCACGTGCTTCGCGCAGCGGCAGCGCCATAATATGCTGATCGGAATCTGTCGGTGTGCGCGGCAGCGTGTCACCGATTTCCGCAGGCAGGAGATCAGCCGTTACCGGCGCATCCACATCATCGCCGCGCGCCAAAATCATCAGGCGTTCCACATTGTTACGCAGCTGACGCACATTGCCGGGCCAGCTATGGGATTGCAGAACCGCCATCGCATCATCGCTGATACGGCGCGGTTTGATACCGGCCTGTTCAGCCACCTGATTGATGAAGAAGGACACCAGTGACGGAATATCATCGCGGCGCTGTGCCAATGGCGGCACCTGCACCGGAACAACGGCCAGACGATGGAACAGGTCTTCACGGAACAGACCTTCGGCAATCATGCCTTCAAGATTCTGCGCGGTTGAAGAAATGATACGCACATCAACCTTCACACGCTTGGTTCCGCCAACACGTTCAAACTGCTGGTCAACCAGAACACGTAAAATCTTGTTCTGGGTTTCACGCGGCATATCGGCAATTTCGTCGAGATAGAGAATACCGCCATGCGCCTCTTCCAGTGCGCCAACCTTGCGTTCCCCGCCATCCATTTCGGTGCCGAAAAGCTCGATTTCCATACGTTCTGGTGTAATAGCAGCGGCATTCACAGTCACAAAAGGCCCGTTAGCACGGCTCGACTGTCCATGAATGGCACGTGCCACCATTTCCTTACCCGAACCCGAAGGACCGGTAATCATGATACGGCTGTTGGTCGGTGCCACGCGTTCGATAGTCTGGCGCAACTGGTTCATCGCCAGCGAATTACCCAGCAGTTCGAATGTCTCACCGGAGCGTTTGCGTAAGTTAGAAACTTCGCGCTTAAGGTTTGATGTTTCCAGTGCCCGCTCTGCCACGAGGATCAGACGATCTGCCTTGAACGGCTTTTCAATGAAATCATAGGCACCGCGACGGATAGCCGAGACAGCAGTTTCAATATTACCGTGACCGGAGATCATCACCACCGGCAGATCCGGATGCAGTTTCTTGATTTCATCCAGCAATGCCAGCCCGTCCAGACGGCTGCCCTGCAACCATATATCCAGAAAAATCAGCCGCGGCACACGATCATTAATCGCGGCCAATGCGCTGTCCGCATCAAAAGCTGTGCGGGTTTCGTGACCTTCGTCGCTTAAAATACCAGCAACCAGATCACGGATGTCCGTTTCATCATCAACGACGAGAATATCAGAAGCCATTTAATCCACCTGCCTTGTTCCCATTATCCTGCAGATTTACCACAAAGTGATCTATCCGCAGGTATTTATCATTCAGCTGCCTGCATCTGTCTGTCATGCCTGCAACTCCTCATTTGTCTGTGTCCCTGCCATTTCCGGCGGTGTTGCAGGGAAAACCATACGGATCATCGCACCTCTGCCCTGATAGAAATCAGCCGGTGCATCATGCAGTTCCATATGCCCGCCGTGATCCTCAACGATTTTTCTGACAATTGCGAGGCCAAGTCCGGTGCCTTTTTCGCGCGTCGTCATATAAGGTTCCAGCAGCCGCTGCCGGTTATCACCGGGCAGGCCTTTACCGTTATCAATCACTTCAACAACCAGCTGATCCTTGTCCTGATAGGCTTTCAGCAGAATATGTCCGTGATAATTATCTTCATCAGTAACCGCTTCAATAGCCTCGCTGGCATTCTTGATAATGTTACCAAAAGCCTGTCCAAGCAGACGACTGTCAAAATGGCCATAGAGCGGCACTTTACTTAACTGCTGCTCAAAACTGATCTCACTGCGGCTGACTTCCACCAAGAATGCAGCTTCTTTCAGAGAATCCCGCAAATCAATGGTTTCCATTTTCGGCTTTGGCATCCGTGCAAAAGACGAGAATTCATCCACCATACGGCCGATATCACCAACCTGACGGATAATCGTTTCCACACACTGGTCGAAAACCTCACGATCCTCGGTAATGACCTTGCCATAACGGCGGCGAATACGCTCGGCAGAAAGCTGGATCGGTGTCAGCGGGTTCTTGATCTCATGGGCGATACGGCGCGCCACATCAGCCCATGCCGTTGAGCGCTGTGCCTGTACCAGATCAGTAATATCATCAATCGTCACGACATAAGAGCGTTCATCGCCCGTGCCGTCCTCAATCGTGATCTGTACATTGAAGGTACGGGTCAGACCACCGCGCATCATCGAGACCTGCTCGCGGTAAACCGCACGGCCGGAATCATGCGCCACTTCAAAAACTTGTCCGATCTCCGGAATATGCGTGCTCAGGCTGGTGCCGATAACCTCATCCGGCTCAAGGCAGAACATCTGCTCTGCCGAGCGGTTGACGATATTAATCAGCCCCAGCGCATCCACCCCGATCACCGCGGCGGTAACACCGGACAACACAGCCTCGGAGAAGCGGCGACGCTCATCAATCTGGTCTTTAGCAGCCAAAAGATCGGTGCGCTGGCTTTTCAGCTCGGCAACCATGTTATTGAAAGTGCCGGACAATGCGCCAAGATCACCATCGCTGGAGCGAACCGGCACGGAAATATCAAGATTACCAACAGCCACTTCATCAGCAGCACCGATCAGCTGGCGGATCGGCCGCACCAAACGGTCTGCCACAGCAATACCTGTCCAGATCGCTGGCAGTAAAACAATCAGCATCAGGCCGAAATAGAGCAGCGCAAAGATCACCTGCGTCGGGATACGGTTCGCCTCCATATCCTGATAGCGCTTGGTGTTCGCCTCCATCAGACGCATGGAATCGAGAATTTGCGCATCAACAGCACGTACGGTGTAGAGATACACATCGGGTATCTCACGCATCTTGATAATCGCACCAACGAAGTTGCTGGTCGGACCCGGCGGAATAATCACCGGATTGCCGTCCCGTGCTGTTTCAACCGCCTCAGATGGCGGTTGCGGCAGATTTGCGCCGCCCTGTTCACTGCGCAAGGCAACAGAGCCATCTTCGCGCAATAATTGCGCGCCGAGCAAACCGCGACCCAGTGCCTGCAAGGTCATCAGCTGCACAAAACCGTTACGGTCGAGACTATAGAGCGTGCGTTGCGCATCCATATCCTGCAGCATAGAATAGGTCGTGCTTTGCAGGTTGCGCGCGGTTTCATTGATATAACCATTGGCAAGGCTGATCGATGAATTGACGATATTGCGCGTATTGGTTTCAAACCAGCGATCCAGCCCGAGATTGAGCGTTACACTGGCGACAATCGCCACAACAATCGCCGGAACCGCTGCAATCAGCGAGAATAGCGCCACAATGCGCACATGCAGTCGTGCTGCCGCGCGGCCATGACGGCGCGCCTGTGTGATGCGGAAAATCTCGCGGATAATCAGCGCCAGCAGGCTGACGACCAGCACCACATTGATGATGATCAGCGTCAGTGTCACATGCAGATCAGGAACAATCGGCGTAACACCGATCATAATCAGAAAGGAGACAAGTGATGCAATAATCGACAGGACAACAATGATCACACCCGGCAGAGCCAGCAAACGTCTTTGTTCACTCACCCGTGCAGGTTTAAATTCGCGCAACCACTCAAGCAGACTCGTCTTATCCATTTCGTTAATCTATTATAAACCGTTGCCGTCATGCAACAGAATGTTGCACATATGCAACGTTATCGCGATGACTCTGGCTATATTAGCTATTCTTGAAGATATTGAGGTCGTGGTCGCGGATTTTTTTGCGCAAAGTATTGCGGTTCAGACCCAATAATTCTGCGGCCTTGATCTGATTGCCGGATGTGGCTGTCAGGCTTGCAGCCAGCAGCGGATATTCAATCTCGTGCAAAATCCGGTCATAGAGCCCCTGCGGCGGCAGTTCACCGTTGAAGGAAGCGAAATACTGACGCAGATAAATTTCCGTCGCCTCACGTAAGTTAGTGATCTGATCCGCTTTCAGCCCTGCTTCGTCAGCCTGTAATGACGGTGGCAGATGCTGCAATTCGTGACGGATAATCTCGGCATTAATCTCATCCTGCGGATAGAGTGCTGCAAGTCTGCGCACCAGATTTTCCAGTTCGCGCACATTACCGGGCCATGTGTAGTGGCGCAGCGCAGCAAAGCCCTCGGCACTGATCTGCTTCGGCGGCAGACCTTCTTTTTCCACCAGCCGGAAGAAATGCTGCACCAGATCCGGCACATCCTCGCTGCGCTCACGCAGCGGCGGCATACGCAGTGGCACCACATTGAGCCGGTAGTATAAATCCTCGCGGAACTGGCCTTTATGAATTGCCTTGAGCAAATCCTTATTGGTTGCAGCCACAATACGCACATCGGTCTTAATCGGCGTGCGTCCGCCAACGGTCATATATTCGCCTTGCTGGAGCACGCGCAGCAAACGCGTCTGCGCCTCCATCGGCATATCGCCGATTTCATCGAGAAACAGCGTACCGCCATTAGCCTGCTCGAAACGACCTGAAAAGCGCTGCTGTGCGCCGGTAAAAGCACCTTTTTCGTGACCGAATAATTCGGATTCAATCAGATCACGCGGGATAGCTGCCATATTGATCGCCACAAAAGGCCCGTTACGGCGGCGGCCATATTCATGCAAAGCGCGGGCAACCAGTTCCTTACCCGTACCGGACTCACCGGTAATCATCAGAGTCAAATCAGTCTGCATCATCCGCGCCAGCACACGATAGACATCCTGCATCGCTACCGAGCGACCAACGAGCGGCATATTCTCTGCCTGCTCGTCCACATCCTGCTTTGTCTGCACCGGCTTTGGTTCGGACAGCGCGCGACGCAGCAGACCTACCATTTCGCTCAGATCAAAAGGCTTTGGCAGATAATCATAGGCACCGGCTTCCGATGCGCGGATAGCGGTCATGAAAGTATTCTGCGCACTCATCACTACTACCGGCAGATCAGGCCGCGCTTTGCGGATGCGTGGCAAAATCTCAAACACCGAACCATCCGGCATATTCACGTCGCTGATCACCAGATCACCTTCGCCGCTCGTAATCAGCGGCCAAAGCGCCGCACGATTGCTGGCAAGACGCACAGCATAACCTGCTCTGCTCAGCGCCTGATTAAGCACTGTGCGCATGGCTGCATCATCTTCCGCAACGATGATTACCGGTTCATTCAATGCCTCACTCCCACACATATAAATATTATATTACATAATATTAGATCGATATTTTAATATTTAAATTTAAACAACAGAACTATCCTGTTTCCAGATCGGCAACAGAATACGGAAAATGGTTTTTCCGGAGAAACTTTCGCATTCAATCATGCCGCCATGATCGGCAATGATCTTGGCAACCAAAGGCAACCCCAGACCGGAGCCATTGGTTTTGGTGGTAATAAACGGATCAAACAGGATCGGCAGAATATCCGGCGCAACCCCGCCACCATTATCAATCACGCAATATTCCAGCGGCAGAGACAGACGTTCACCCGTCGCCGGTACGATCATATGCATGCCCGCTTTATAGGCCGAGGTCAGCAGGATCTCGCCTTTGCGCCCCGTGCGTTCTTCCGGTTCAATCGCTTCGGCTGCATTTTTAATCAGGTTGAGAAACACCTGTATCAGCTGATCGCGATTACCCCAGACACGCGGCAAGGACGGATCATAATCCTCGCGGATCGTGACATGGGATGCAAAGCCGTGGCTCGCCAGCGTTTTAACATGCCCCAGTACCGTATGCAGATTGACAGCAGAGCGCTCAATCGGACGCTCGTCGGAAAACACATTCATCCGGTCAACAAGCGCAACAATACGGTCAGCTTCATCACGGATCAGCTGGGTCAGTTCGCAGTCGGACTCATTGGCCGCATCGCGAGCTGACATTTCCAGCAATTGCGCCGCACCGCGAATGCCAGACAGCGGGTTCTTGATCTCATGTGCAAGCATTGCCGCCAGACCTGTGACTGAACGCGCCGCACCGCGATGGCTCATCTGGCGATTGAGTTTTTCCGCCATAGCTGTCTCTTTAAACAGGATAACCACCTGATCCGGTATTTCACTGACCGGCGTAACCTGCACATCCACCATGCGCTCAGTGCCCATACGCGGAGACGACAGATCAATATGATATTCATTGACCGCTGTACCGCTTTGAATAACCTGCGTAATCAGCCCGATCAGCGGACTTGCAGGCGGCAGAAAATAATTGAGACCGTGGCGCTTCATGATACCCGCACTGGAGCCGAAAAACACCTCAGCCTGCGCATTGGCATAAATGATGCGCCCCGCAGCATCCGCCATAATCACAGCTTGCGGTAGAGTATTCAGCACATGATCTGAGAGGGATAATGCAGCGACATCCATCAGGCGGCATCCTTCAGGGATTTCGCCCCTGCGGCCGGTGACAGGCCGGTAAAAATATCCGTGAGAATGTCTGATACTTCCTGCGCATTGCCTGAGGTCATCAGCGCCTTTTTGACCGTATCCGGCACATTTGACGTATGACGTTCCATATACCAGCCCAAATGTTTGCGGGCATGGCGGATACCCGTTTTCTCACCATAATGTTCCAGCATGGCGTGATAATGTGCGAGAATATAATCGCTTAAGTTTAGCAGCGCGGCACCATGTGGCAGACCATTCAGTTCGCTTGCAACCTGCCCCGCCAGCCAAGGCTGACCATAGGCGGCACGGCCGATCATCACCGCATCGGCACCGGAGCGGTGCATAATTTCCTGCACATCCGCAGCACTGCCAACATCGCCATTGGCAACAAGCGGTACAGAAATTGCCTCACGCACAGCGCGAATTGCGTCCCAATCGGCATGACCGGTATAGAACTGGCAGCGCGTGCGGCCATGCACGGTAATCATCTGCACACCGGCATCAACGGCACGTTGCGCCAGTTCCGGCGCATTGATTGAATTGTGATCCCAGCCAAGCCGCATCTTCAGCGTAACCGGCACTTTGATAGCCTGTACGGTTGCTTCAATCAGTGTCAACGCATGGTCGAGATCACGCATCAGCGCCGAACCGGAATAACCGCCGGTCACCTTTTTGGCAGGGCAGCCCATATTGATATCAACAATATCCGCACCTTCACCTTCAGCGATCTTGGCGGCCTCACCCATCCAATGCGCTTCACGGCCTGCGAGCTGCACAACATGGGTTTGCAGATCACCGCGCTCCATGCGTTTTCGGCTTTCAGAATGATGATTACATAATTCTGCACTGGCAACCATTTCGGAAACAACCAGACCTGCACCGGCCTCCCATGCCCGACGACGAAATGGCAAATCGGATACGCCGGACATCGGCGCCAGAAATACGCGATTGCGGATTTCCACCGGTCCGATCTTCAATGGCAGGGTTGCAGTCGTCATCATTAGCCTAAAAATTGTGCAACATTAAAAACGCTCAAACTTTAAGCAGATTTATAGGTTTTATCATCTTCATGCAAGAAAAAGCGGATTTTACTAAAGCTCTTTAAACATCATACGATTATCAAAAAAACATCACTGGTATTTCGTTTATCAAGGCGTTATTCGCTATAAACAGAGGTGTGACAGCTCGGAAAGGCTTTTCTCATTCGCACAGCAGCAGTTATAGTCGCCGCAGGACGCGGAGAACGCGCAGGTCAGAGTACCGAAGGCCCTAAGCAATATCGTCGTATCGGCGGTCAGGCTGTGCTGGCGCATACCTTACGCACTTTTCTGGCCTGCGAACAGATTTCGCCTGTGGTGGTGGTGATCCATTCCGACGATCACGATCTTTATCATGCTGCACTGCAACGCGCTGATATTGATGCTACGTGCATCCGCCTTGTTACCGGTGGTCCGACACGACAGGAATCCACCCGCCTCGGCCTGCTCGCTTTGTGCGATGATGCACCGGATTATGTGATGATTCATGACGGGGTGCGCCCATTCATCACGCAAGATCTGCTCAAGCGCATTATGATTGCCCTGCACCCACAAACCGGCGTACTGCCTGCCCTTGCCGTTTCCGACACACTGAAACAGGCTGGCGGCGATGCTTTGGTCACCAAAACCGTGCCGCGCGCAGGACTTTTTGCTGCGCAGACACCGCAGAGCTTTCCGTTCGCGCCCATCTTGGATGCGCATAATGCAGCATTTGCATTGGGACGCACAGATTTCACCGATGATGCCGCCATTGCAGAATGGCAGAGCATTCCTGTTCGTGTTGTCGAAGGCTCAGCCGACAACACTAAAATTACATGGGCAAAGGATATTGAAATGGCTGATCAGCGCTTGCGCCAAGATGTGGTTGCTTTCCCGGACATTCGCACGGGCAATGGTTATGATGTGCATAGTTTCGAGGCAGGCGACCATGTGTGGCTCTGCGGCGTGAAAATTCCGCATACACATAAGCTCAATGGTCATTCCGATGCCGATGTGGCGCTGCATGCGCTGACGGATGCCCTGCTCGCCACCCGCGGCGCAGGCGATATCGGCACGCATTTTCCGCCGTCTGATCCGCAGTGGAAAGGCGCAGCCTCACGGCAATTTGTTGAGTTTGCAGTTAAAACCGTGCGCGAAGCCGGTGGACGTATTGCCAATGCCGATATTACACTGATTGCCGAAGAACCGAAAATTGGCCCGCATCGGGAGGCAATGACCGCAGAACTCAGCGATATGCTCGGCGTGAGTGCCGACCGTGTCTCGGTCAAAGCCACGACCAATGAGAAAATGGGCTTTGTCGGCCGTAAGGAAGGCATTGCTTCTATCGTGACTGTCAGCGTTATCTATCCGGGTGAAGTGCCCGCATAAAGGAAGGTATATTCATGGGTCTCGTAGCAGAAGAACAAGCTCTCGCCGTTCTTGATGCCTGCCGCAAGGCGCAGCTCATGATTACCACTGCCGAATCCTGCACCGGCGGCATGATTGCCGCCGCACTGACCGACATAGCCGGTTCGTCCGATGTGGTGGATTGTGGTTTTGTCACTTATAGCAATGAAGCCAAAGCCTCGCTGATCGGCGTTTCTCAAAGCCTGCTCCGTGATTTTGGTGCAGTGTCGAAACCTGTCGCTATTGCCATGGCTGAAGGTGCGCTGAAACATGCCCCGCAGGCCGGTATCAGCATTGCAGTCACCGGTGTTGCAGGCCCTTCCGGCGGCAGCGCTGAAAAACCTGTCGGACTGGTACATATTGCCTGCGCGAGACAGGGTTTTGAAACCCTGCATCTGGAATGTCGCTTTGGCAATCAATCACGCGAGGCAATCCGGCTGGCAACGGTGCAGGCTGCACTGGATTTGGTTCTGAAAAGACTGTCTGAGTAATTTTAATTACTTAATCGCATCGCCGGTTTTAACACCGTAAATCTGATCAGCACGTTTTTCAAAAGCTTCTGCAAATTTGCGGAAAGCCAGATCAAACATTGAGCCCATTACCAGACCAAGCGTGCGGCTCTTAAATTCATAATCAATGAAAAAATCCACATCGCTATGCGTACCGTCACCGACCGGTACAAATGTCCAGCGATTGTCGAGATAGCGAAACGGGCCGTCAATATATTTGACTTCAATCACTCGTTCATCCGGTTTGAGCAGCACCTGTGTGGTGAATGTCTCACGGATGAGTTTGTAGCCGACAGTCATGTCGGCCACCAGTAATGTCTTGCCATCGCGCTCTTTACGCGAGCGGATGGTCAATGCTTCACACATCGGGACAAATTGCGGATAAGTTTCAACATCCGCGACGAGAGCAAACATTTGCTCCGCGCGGTGCTGAACCTGACGTGTGGCAGTAAATTGCGGCATGGTCTATAAGTTTTAGTTACGGCTGGCGATCAGCGCTTCACGGGCAGCACGCAGCTTGGCAAAATCATCACCCGCATGGTGCGAAGAGCGTGTCAGCGGGCTGGAAGCAACCAGCAGGAAGCCTTTGGTTTTACCAATCGTTGCAAAAGATTTGAACTCATCCGGTGTCACATAGCGAATAACCGCATGGTGCTTACGGGTTGGCTGCAGATACTGACCAATGGTCATGAAATCCACATCAGCCGAGCGCAGATCATCCATCAGCTGGAGCACTTCATTGCGCTCTTCACCCAGACCAACCATGATACCGGATTTGGTGAAAATGGTCGGATCGAGTTCTTTCACGCGCTGCAAAAGACGCAGGGAGTGGAAGTAACGGGCACCCGGACGCACTTTCAGATAGTTGGACGGCACTGTTTCCAGATTGTGGTTGAACACATCCGGACGCGCCTTAACAACGATCTCCAGAGCACCTTCCTTACGCAGGAAGTCCGGTGTCAGAATTTCAATCGTAGTCTGCGGGCTGGCTGCACGGATTGCATGAATCACTTCAGCAAAATGCTGTGCGCCGCCATCGGCCAGATCATCGCGGTCAACGGAGGTGATAACCACATGGGTCAGCCCCATTTGGCGAACGGCCTTGGCCACATTTTCCGGTTCATTCGGGTCGAGAGTGGTCGGAATACCGGTCGATACGTTACAGAACGCGCAGGCACGGGTGCAGATTTCACCCATGATCATGAATGTCGCGTGTTTCTTATCCCAGCACTCGCCGATATTCGGGCAGCCGGCTTCCTCGCATACTGTGACAAGCTTGTTAGAGCGCACAATATCGCGGGTCTCGCCATAGCCGCGCGAAGTCGGAGCTTTCACGCGAATCCAGTCAGGCTTTTTCAAAAGTGCTGTGTCGGGCCGGTTGGCCTTCTCAGGATGACGAAGGCGTTTTCTGTCGTCGTTAACGGTGTCCAGAAGCGTAACCATATGTCTTTCCCAAAACGGCCGTTGCGGCCTTCAGATTTCGTAACACCGGAAAGTCCGGCCAGAATATTGCGCCTGTTTATCAGGCAGGACGAACAAGGTAAACTACAAGCTTCAAACCCTGCTCTTATCAAAACTGATAACAGCTCATATAAGCCGTCAGCTTTTATATACAACCGGTCTCAACGTCGCGCCGCTTCACCGATTGCCTTGAACACCAGTGCCCAGATCAGGCCGAAACAAAATCCGGCCAGCCCCAGCGCCAATGTTACACTCCATACGCCATACCAGCCCGAGAGTGCATAGCCATTGATTGAAATCACATTGCCGGACAGAAAGCTGAGTGTCGACACACCAAAACCAAGCCCCAGACCGATCAGTGTTGAATATTTCAGCACTGTCAGCGCGGCTTTGCGATAGGGTGATCCGTCTTTAATCAGCGGCAATTGCAATCCTTCTCAAGAGTGAAACCGGCCTGAATTTTATCATCAGGCCGGAATAGAGCATTTCCGACTGAGATTAAAGCATTAGAAATGCTCTATTTCTTTAGTTTTCCGCACATCTTATTCCAAAAACCGGTTCCCACTTTTCGGGATGTGCTCAGATATCAAGCGTTCAGAACTTTGCCATAAGCATCCAGCACGCTTTCCTTCATCATTTCTGACAAGGTAGGATGCGGGAATACGGAATGCATCAGTTCTTCTTCGGTGGTTTCGAGATTCATTGCAATCACGAAGCCCTGAATAAGTTCAGTAACTTCAGCGCCAACCATGTGTGCGCCGAGCAGCTGACCGGTCTTCTTGTCGAAAATGGTCTTAACCAGCCCCTGATCTTCACCAAGAGCAATTGCCTTGCCGTTTGCAGCAAACTGGTAGCGGCCAACACGGATATCAAAGCCCTGCTCTTTAGCCTTGGCTTCGGTCAGACCAACGGAAGCAACCTGCGGGTTACAATAGGTGCAACCCGGAATCTTACCTTTATCCAGCGCATGAACATTCGGCACACCGGCAATCTTCTCAACGCAGATGACGCCTTCATGCTCGGCTTTATGCGCCAGCATCGGAGGACCGGCAACGTCGCCGATTGCATAAATACCTTCGACATTGGTTTTGCCGTAGCCGTCAATCACTACGCAACCACGATCGGTCTTCACGCCGAGTGTTTCAAGGCCAAGATTTTCGATATTGCCGACAACACCGACAGCAGAGATCATACGATCAGCAGTGATTTCCTGCACCTTACCATCATTGGTTTCAACGCTGGCAGTAACCGAGTTTGCACCTTTGACCACTTTGGTCACTTTGGCTTCGGTGATGATCTTCATGCCCTGCTTTTCAAGCAGCTTACGGGCAAAAGTCGAGATTTCCGCATCTTCAACCGGCATGATGTTTTTCATGACTTCAACAACAGTCACATCAACGCCCATGGTGCGGTAGAAGGAAGCAAATTCGATACCAATCGCGCCGGAGCCCATAACCAGCAGGCTCTTTGGCAGTTCTTGCGGAACCATTGCTTCGAAATAAGTCCAGATCAGCTTACCATCCGGCTCAATGCCAGGCAGCGCACGAGGGCGCGCGCCGGTTGCCAGAATGATGTGTTTGGCTGTGTAAGTACCCTCACCCAGCACGCCTTTAGGCACCGGATTCTGTGGCAGCATCGGCTGTTTGGTGGTTTTGGAAACCACGATTTCAGCAGGCTTACCGGCAGATGCGCCTTTGGTGACTTTAGCTTCACCCCAGATCACATCGATCTTGTTCTTCTTCATCAGGAAGGCAACGCCGCCATTGAGGCGCGCTGACACACCGCGCGAACGGGCAACAACTGCCTTCACATCCGCGCTGATTTTACCTTCGAGCATCAGGCCGTAATCCTTGGCATTTTCACCAAAATGCAGAATTTCAGCCGAGCGCAGCAGAGCTTTGGTCGGAATACAGCCCCAGTTAAGGCAGATACCGCCAAGATGCTCACGTTCAACAATCGCGGTTTTAAGTCCGAGCTGAGCGGCACGGATAGCAGTTACATAACCGCCGGGACCGGAACCGACCACGATAACGTCGTAATTGTTGGACACGCTCATTCTCCTTGAATGGTTTCTATGCCGGTTACCGGCGCATCATTCATTTTATCTTTTTAATTTACTACAAACCCAGTATCAGGCGCACGACAGGTTCCAGTGCCTTGCCGATAGCCCGTGTATTTTCCGCATCCAGATGCACACCATCCAGCGGCGTGGTTTTCGCAACGCCTGATGCATCAAAGAAGCTGCATTCCGTTTCATCCGCCAGATCTGACAAGAGCAGTCCCAGCTTGCGCGATTCCGTAATACCACCGGCAAAGAGCGAGGCAAAAAACGGATCAGCACTTTCACTGATATGCGGCGGAGCTACGATCAGAATATCCGGCACCGCATAGCCTTCGCGATACGGATGATTACGGATCATCTGGATCAGTCTGCGCATACCGCAATGGCTGGAAAAAGCATCACCAACGACCTGCGGCTTCATATCATTGCTGCCGAGCAGGATAATCACCAGATCAAGCGGTGCATGGGTGCCCAGCAATGTCGGCAGAATACGCGAACCGTTGCGGTCTTCCGGTGCGGTATAGTCATCAAAAGCAGTGGTGCGGCCGTTCAGACCTTCAGCAATCACATGCGCCTGAGCACCAAGGCCTTTCTGCAAAACAGACGGCCAGCGTTCTTCAAGTGGCAGACGTGCACCATCCGGTGCCTGATAGCCCCATGTCAGTGAATCACCAAAACATAAAACTGATTTCATGTTCGCGCCTTTTGCGGGAAAGCAACGGCGCCCCAGAAATCTGAGGCGCCTGTCTTTTCTTAGACCAGCATGCCGAGCGGGTTTTCAATATAGTTCTTGAAAACCTTCGCCAGTTCCGCAGCCAGCGCACCATCAACGGCGCGGTGGTCAGTGGACAGCGTGACGGACATTACGGTTGCTACAGCCAGTTCGCCGTTTTTGACAACTGCGCGCTGTTCACCGGCACCAACTGCAAAGATTGTTGCATGTGGCGGGTTGATGATCGCTGCGAAGTCTTTGACGCCGAACATACCGAGGTTGGACACCGAAGTGGTGCCGCCCTGATATTCTGTTGGCTTCAGCTTACGGTCGCGGGCACGCTTGGCCAGATCTTTCATCTCATTGGAGATGGCAGACAAAGCCTTGGTTTCTGCACCACGAACGATTGGCGTAATCAGGCCACCCGGGATGGAAACGGCAACGCCGACATCCGCATGTTTGTGCTTGACCATGCCTGCATCAGTCCAGGAAACATTGGCTTCCGGAATATCGCGCAGTGCCAAAGCTGTTGCCTTGATGACCAGATCATTGACCGAAAGCTTGTAAGCAGGCACTTCGCCCTTTTCAGTTTTGATCATTGGTGCAGCAGCATTGAGCTGTGAACGCAGAGCCAGCAGAGCATCCAGTTCGCAATCAATCGTCAGATAGAAATGCGGAACAGTCAGCTTGGATTCCATCAGGCGGCGCGCAATGGTTTTGCGCATACCGTCATGCGGTACCAGCTCGTATGAACCTTCCTCAAACATTTTGAGAGTGGCTTCATCCGAAGCGCCGGAAACGGCAATCTGAGGTGCTGCAGCAGAAGCAGTCGGCTTGGCAGGAGCTTTAACGCCGAAAGCAATCGCCGCTTCAACATCCTTGCGGATGATGCGGCCGTGCGGACCGGTGCCGGAAACAGCAGCCAGTTCCACGCCTGCATCCTTGGCAACGCGACGTGCCAGCGGCGAAGCGAACAAACGCTCACCCTTGGCAACAGGAGCCGGTGCAGCAGCAGGTGTCGCTGCCGGAGCAGAAGCAACTGGTGCCGGTGCGGATACTGGTGCAGAGGCGGCAGCAACCGGTGCTGCTTCAGCTTTTGGCGCTGCAGCCGGTGCATCACCTGAAGCTGCTTTTGCAGCTTCAGCAACATCTTCACCATCTTCTGCCAGAACAGCGATCAGGGCATTGACCTTCACGCCTTCAGTTCCGCCAGCAACAACCAGCTTGGCTACGATACCTTCATCAACGGCTTCTACTTCCATAGTTGCCTTGTCGGTTTCGATCTCAGCAATAACGTCACCTGCGGAGACTTTATCGCCTTCTTTGACCAGCCATTTTGCCAGATTACCTTCTTCCATTGTCGGAGAAAGAGCCGGCATCGTGATTTTGATAGCCATGTTTAATCTTCCCCTTAACGAGCGTAGGTGACAGCTTTAACAGCCTCAACAACTTCCGCAACCGATGGCAGTGCCAGCTTTTCAAGGTTGGCGGCATATGGCATCGGCACGTCTTTACCGGCAATGGTCATAATCGGCGCATCGAGATAGTCGAAAGCCTGCTGCATCACGCGGGTTGCAATTTCTGTACCCACGGAAGACTGCGGGAAGCCTTCTTCAACAGTAACCAGACGGCCGGTCTTTTTGACCGATTCAATCACAGTCGGCATATCCATCGGACGGATGGTACGCAGATCGATGATTTCAACGTCGATACCCTGCTGAGCCAGTTCTTCAGCTGCCTTGATCGCATAGGTCATGCCGATACCGAAGGACACGATGGTCGCATCTTTACCGACTTTGTGAATGCGGGCTTTGCCGATTGGCAGCACGAAATCTTCAATGTCCGGCACATCAAATGTGTGACCATACATAACTTCGTTTTCAAGGAAGATGATCGGGTTCGGATCACGGATCGCAGCCTTGAGCAGGCCTTTAGCATCAGCAGCCGAATAAGGCATGATGACTTTCAGACCCGGAATATGGCTGTACCATGCCGCATAGCACTGGGAGTGCTGTGCACCAACGCGGGCAGCCGCGCCCGAAGGGCCACGGAACACCATAGGCGCGCCCATCTGACCACCGGACATATACAATGTCTTGGCAGCAGAGTTGATGATCTGGTCAATCGCCTGCATGGCGAAGTTGA
>WPCJ01116385.1_pt1 | contig 29651 bp, 22 predicted proteins | sample 5399831 | NCBI WGS metagenome assembly WPCJ01 (sample SAMN12869470, study PRJNA574797) | sludge metagenome | isolation source: wastewater treatment of pH10 | place: China:Beijing | collected 2019-05-20 | reverse complement strand
TCAGCTTGCCGTCGCGCGCGCGCAGGCCCAGGTCAGCGAGGCGACCTACCGGCAGGTTGTCGGCGACGCGCCCGGCAAGCTCCAGCCCGGCAAGCCCCTTTCCAAGATGCTGCCCAAGAGCCTCGATACCGCGATCGCGATGGCGACGGGCGAGCATCCGGCCATTGTTGCGACCCAGCATCTCGTCGATGCGGCAGCCTTCGCGGTCAAGTCGGCAGAGGGCGGGCTTCTGCCCGAGATAACGGCCTCGGCCGGCGTGTCTCGCAATTTCCGCGACACCAGCAGCGGCTTGCCCGGCGTCGGCATGTCCGATGGAACACGCGATTCCGCGACCATCGGCGCGACACTGACGATCCCGATCTACACCGGCGGACGTGTGTCGGCGCAGGTGCGCCAGTCCAAGGAATCGCTCGGTCAGGCCCGCATCCAGGTGGATGTCAGCCGCGATCAGGTGCGGCAGGCCGTCGTCTCCGCATGGACGCAATATGTGGCCTCGCAGCAGGCTCTCGCCGCCAATCGCGAACTGGTCGCCGCGCAGCAACTCGCCCTCAACGGCGTCATCGAAGAACGCAATGTCGGCCAGCGCACAACGCTTGATGTGCTGAACGCGCAGGCTGACGTCATCAGCGCGCAGATCAGCCTCGCAAGCTCTGAGCGTGACGTGGTGGTGGCGAGCTACGCCATCGTTTCGGCCATGGGCGCGCTGTCGGCCGAGCGTCTTGGGCTCAACGTTGCGATCCACCGCCCGCAGGAGCACTACAATGCCGTCAAGAACAAGTGGGGCGGACTCAAGACGCCTGACGGCCGTTGACCCGGGCGGATGCCTTCGAGGGCATCCGACAGCAATCTGTTGAAATCGTTGGCAGCCCAAGTTTGGGGGATTCTCCAGGCGCGCGCTCTCCTTTAGTGTCAAGTCGATGATTCGACCGGTTTTCAGTATGGTTGAACGACAAGCACGGGGATGGCGGACGTGACCATGGCACAAGCAAGCAGTGCTCAGCGCGAACCTTCTATGGAGGAAATCCTCGCCTCGATAAGGCGCATCATCGAGGACAATGATGCGGCAGGCCGCAAGCAGGCACTCGCAGCGGAGCCGGCGGCGGCGCCTGTCCAGCCCGATCGTACGGTCATCGAAGTCGACACGTTCCGCAACGAATTGCGCGCGCAGGCGCCAGAGCCTCGCGAATCCCGCTTTGCTGCGCCGATCGAGCCCATACCGGCCGAACCGGCGCGTGATATATTCGCGAGGAAGCCGACGCTTGCCGATGTGCACGCGCAGATCACGGCCGAGGCGGCGTCGCTGCCTTCGCGGTGGGACGAGGCTCCGGAAGAGCAGCCGGCGCCGCAGCGAGCGCTGGACCATGACCTCGCCTTCAGCGAACGGCCACCCTATCAGCGTTCGCCGGATGACATCAGGAAGGCGATAGAGAATTCCCGCGCGGCGCGCGAGGATGCGCGTGCGCTTCTCGGCATCCCCGAGCCGGCGAACACTGTTCATGCGCCCGAGGTCCATCTCCCCAAGCTTCATGTTCATGAGACTCGCGTCGAGGCACCGCAGCATGACCAGGCCGAGGAGGAGCGCTACGTTCCCTTCGGCGAGGTACGCGAAACGCAGCCCGAAAACGCCGTGGCCCGGCCAAGCCTGATTTCCGACCGTGTCGAGCGACAGGTCGCCGCCTCCTTCAGCGAGCTTTCGGAAGCCTTTGCCGCGCGCAGCAGGAAGACCTTCGACGAGATGGCGGAAGAGATGATAGCACCGCTGCTGCGCGACTGGATGGAGAACAACCTCCCGACCCTGGTCGAGCGCCTCGTGCGCGAGGAGATCGAGCGCGTCGCTCGCGGCGCGCAATAGCGGGCTTGGACATGGTTTGCGAAACGCCGCCGTCTGGCGGCGTTGTCGTTTGTGGCGCGCGAAACAGCCGCCGCGGTTGACTTGCCGCGGGCCTTCCGATTTACCGTGACGAAAAATCCGGACAGCCCAGCCATGCTTGACAAGACTTACGACTCCAAGGCCGTCGAACCCAGAATTGCGAAAATCTGGGAGGAAAGCGCGGCATTCGCCGCCGGCGCGGGCGCGCAGCCGGATGCCGAGCCTTTCACTGTGGTGATCCCGCCGCCGAATGTGACCGGCTCGCTGCACATGGGTCATGCCCTCAACAACACACTGCAGGACATCCTGGTGCGCTTCGAACGCATGCGCGGCAAGAACGTGCTCTGGCAGCCCGGCATGGATCACGCCGGTATCGCCACACAGATGGTGGTCGAGCGCCAGTTGATGGAAAAGCAGATCCGCCGGCGCGATCTGACACGCGAGCAGTTCATTGACAAGATTTGGGAGTGGAAGGCCGAGTCCGGCGGCATGATCTTCAACCAGCTCAAGCGGCTCGGCGCCTCCTGCGACTGGTCTCGCGAGCGCTTCACGATGGACGAGGGCTTGTCGGAGGCGGTGCTTGAAGTCTTCGTGACGCTCTACAAGGAAGGGCTGATCTACAAGGACAAACGGCTGGTCAACTGGGATCCGAAGCTCCTGACGGCCATTTCCGATCTTGAGGTCGAGCAGGTCGAACTCGACGGTAGCCTTTGGCACTTCCGCTATCCGCTGGAGGGCGTCGCCTACGATCCGGAAGATACCTCGACCTATATCACGGTCGCCACGACGCGACCGGAAACGATGCTGGGCGACACGGGTGTCGCGGTCCATCCCGATGACGAGCGCTACAGGAGCCTCGTGGGAAAGAATGTTGTCCTGCCCATCGTCGGTCGCAAGATCAGGGTGGTTGCCGACGACTATTCCGATCCCGAGAAGGGGACAGGCGCGGTCAAGATCACACCGGCGCACGACTTCAACGATTTCGAGGTCGGCAAGCGCCACAGGCTGCGCGCCATCAACGTGCTGACGGTCGATGCCCGCATCAGCATCGTCGACAATGACGACTTCCTCGACGGTTTAGAAGTCGATGCCAAGCGCGAGGGCCTGTTCGAGCAGTTGCAGGGCATGGACCGTTTCGAGGCCCGCAAGCTGATCGTCGCGATCATGGAGGAGGGTGGCTTCCTCGCGAAGGTGGAGCCGCATCGGCATGCTGTCCCGCATGGCGACCGCGGCGGCGTGCCGATCGAGCCTTTCCTGACCGACCAGTGGTACGTTAACGCGGCCGAACTGGCGAAACCCGCCATCGCCTCGGTTCGCGAGGGGCGGACGCAGTTCGTCCCGAAGAACTGGGAAAAGACCTATTTCGACTGGATGGAGAACATTCAGCCATGGTGCATCTCTCGCCAGCTTTGGTGGGGTCACCAGATTCCCGCATGGTACGGGCCGGACGGCCATGTCTTTGTGGAGAAGACCGAGGCTGAGGCGCTCGACGCAGCGGTCGAATATTATCTGGCGCTCGAGGGACCGTGGAAGGCGTGGGTCGAGGACAAGCTCGAAAACTTCATGCCGGGCGAAATCCTCACGCGCGACGAGGACGTTCTTGATACGTGGTTCTCATCCGCTCTGTGGCCCTTTTCCACCCTTGGATGGCCGGACAGGACGCCGGAGCTGGAAACATACTACCAGACCGACGTTCTGGTGACGGGCTTCGACATCATCTTCTTCTGGGTCGCCCGCATGATGATGATGGGCCTCCATTTCATGAAGGAGGAGCCGTTCCACACAGTCTATGTGCATGCGTTGGTCCGCGACAAGAACGGCGCGAAGATGTCGAAATCCAAGGGCAACGTTATCGACCCGCTGGAACTTATCGACGAGTACGGCGCGGACGCCCTGCGCTTCACGCTGACGATCATGGCCGCGCAGGGCAGGGACGTGAAGCTCGATCCGGCACGAATCGCTGGCTACCGCAATTTCGGAACGAAGCTCTGGAATGCGACGCGCTTCGCCGAGATGAACGGCGTCGCGCGCAACGACGACATCTGGCTCTCCGACGCCAAGCTGACCGTCAACCGTTGGATCCTGACTGAGCTGACGAGGGCAACCCGGGAAATCACCGAAGGCATAACCTCGTACCGCTTCAACGAAGCGGGTGCGGCTGCATACCGGTTCGTGTGGAACCAGGTCTGCGACTGGTATGTGGAACTGCTCAAGCCCGTCTTTATGGGCGACGACGAGGCGGCCAAGGCCGAAAGCCGCGCGACCATGGCGTTCGTGCTGGACGAGATCTACAAGCTGCTTCACCCGATGATGCCGTTCATGACGGAAGAGCTGTGGGGGCAGACGGCGGGCGAGGGACGTCAGCGCGAAACTCTTCTGTGCCACGCGGCCTGGCCAAATCCGGATTTCGAGGATGCCGCGTCTGCGGCGGAGATCAACTGGCTGATCGATCTGGTCTCCGGCGTACGTTCCGTCCGTTCCGAAATGAACGTGCCGCCTTCGGCGATCGCGCCGCTTGCGCTTGTGGGGGCAAGCGCCGAGACGACCGATCGCCTGGCGCGCCATGAAGCCGCCATCAAGCGGCTTGCCCGGGTCGGCGAGATCAGCCGCGCGCAGGCTGCGCCGGCCGCGTCCGCTCAGTTCGTGGTCGGCGAGGCGACGGCGTGCCTGCCGCTCGGCGCACTGATCGACCTAAAGGCAGAGGAAGCGCGCCTGCAGAAGGAACTGGCCAGGACGACCGAGGAGATCGCAAGGCTCCACAAGAAGCTTTCGAACGAGAAGTTCGTCGCCAATGCGCCGGAAGACGTGGTCGCGGCGGAGCGGGAGAAGCTTGAGGAGTACGGCGCTGCCCAGGCCAAGCTGGATGCGGCCTTGGCGCGCGTAAGAAGCGAATAATTCTCAGACCAGCAACGCTTGCTTGCGGTGGTGGCGGCCTGTTTGCGGCGTGAATTTGTCCTGACACATGTGCGGGCATCTTTTTTATCGCGTGTTGCTATTGTGCAACAGGCGATAAAATGATGCCCCGTCGATAGGGATATCGGATAATTTTCAATTTTAAATCAATATGTTGCGTTCGTTTCATGAGAGTTTGATTTTCTCACGGAGCGGACACGGCCGGACTGTGATCCCGGCAACTACCCTTCCTGAACAAGAGTCCCCACGATGTGCCGAGATGGCGGTTGCAAGGAATCAATCATTTCCATCTAGCTTGTCCCGGACTTCGAAGGGGACTCCATGAACAAGCTTAGCGCGACTTTGGTTTTTGCGGGAGGAACCGCACTTGCGGCGCTTTCGCAGGCACAGGCTGGTGGCTTCAACCGCGGTACCGCCAATCTCGACGGCCTCTACGGGGACACGAAACTGGGGCTTTATGCCGGCGTCACCTATGTCTCGCCGCAGCGTTCATACGACACCATAACAGGTACGGATATCACCGTTGTTGGACCGGGCGCGATTGTCGGCACGTTCGAACAAACCGGCGTAGAGTTTTCCAACAGCTACACGGTTCCCTATGCGTCCGTCGGCGGTCGCATCGTAGGAGACGTGAGTTGCGTCGGTTCCTATTCGCAGCCTTTCGGCGGGGATTCGGAATATACCGGCGCCGTCAGGTTCCATATTGCCAGCCAGTCGCTGGAAACGAACGAACTGGGCTTGACCTGTGCCTATGGCTTCGACCTTCCCAAGGGTCGCCTCTCCGTTATCGGCGGGGCTTTCTATGAGACGGTCGACTACAAACAGGCACAGGACTTCACTGGGCACAATTTCGGAGTTACCGGCGAAAGCAGGGTGGAACTGACGTCCAATGCCTTGGGCTATCGGATCGGCCTCGGCTATGAGATTCCAGAATACGCCCTGAAGGCGCAACTGATGTATAGGTCGCAGACCAACCATGACGCGGCCGGCGATTACAGCAATACGCCTTTTAGAACCCTTGCAATGATCAACGGTGCGCCCCCAGACCTTGCCAACTACCTTTACGGCGATGCCACCAGCGCTTCCGCCTATGCCGAAGCGTCTCTGCCAGCGATGATAGACCTGTCGGTACAGAGCGGCATTGCAGAAGACTGGCTGGCTTTCGGGTCGATCAGATGGACTGACTGGAGCGTGCTCAAGAAGATTCAGATATTCGAGGGAATTGCAGACCAGGCGTTCTCAACGAGCAACTTTTTCTTCAACGACGGCTGGACGATAACCGGTGGCGTGGGCCACCGCTTCAAGCCGGATCTGTCAGGCATGCTGTCGCTGACCTGGGACGACGGCGTCAGCACAGGTTGGGACACGCATACCGACACCTGGACTTTGGCGGGTGGTATTTCCTATGACGTCAGCAGCAACTTCCAACTGCGCGCTGGCGGGGCTGCGATATATTTCACCGAGGGCGAGAAGTCTCAGTTCGCGAACCCGCAGCTCTATTATACCGCGACTTCCTCGTCCGAATGGGGCTATGCACTTTCGCTGAGCGGTTCGGCCAAATTCTGACCCCTTAAAAAGGACAATCGACAAAAGCCCGGCTCTGCCGGGCTTTTTGCTGCCCGGACTGTTGCACGCTTGCTACGAACGCAGCACATCCGTGATTTGTGGCGTTTCGGCAACACTTTCTGAACAACGATTGCGCTAGAGTTCCCATCGACGGAATTGCCCCGTTCCCGCCATAAACCCGGAGCACCCGGTTAGGCTCTTCCGAGCGGAACGGAAAGAAAAGACGAGTTAAGTCAGAATTCCGTGCGTTGGACGGCAAGGAAACGAATGAGCGCCAGAGTAACGGTACCGATCGATGTGACAGCTTCCGGCACGGCCGGAACGCGGACATTTTCGGGTCCTACTTTAGCCGGAAATTCGGGGCATGCTGACCATCCGAGCGTTCCGTTCCGGGGCCTTTCCTTTTCAGGCCATGGTGTCTCAGGCGGCGCGGCGGCGCGCGGTACACGCGGGAGCCTGTCCCGGTTTCGCGTCTATGCCGGAAATATCGATGCAGCGGGTTGCGGGCGTCCAGGCCACCTGGTGGCGAAAGAATTATATTGCCATGCGCACATTTGAGTTGGTCAGGGTTTGCGTATTCGGCGTCAGCGTGGCGGCAGCGTCCGCTGCGGGGAACAATGCTGCCTTAGCCTTCGACGACAAGGTCTTCGACGAGTCCGGCGAGGTGAAAGCCGAATCGAACCCATGGGCCGTCTTCCAATTCGGCTATTCCGCCTATCAGAGCGGTCACAAGGATCAGGCGGCCGAGGCATATCGCTATGCAGCCGAAAAGGGCCAGATCGGCGCGACCTGGAAGCTGGCGCGCATGTACGCTTCAGGCGATGGCGTCGCGCGCGACGACTATGAGGCTTTCAAGTTCTTCTCCGAGATCGTCGAGCAGGATGTCGAGCCGGGCAGCCGCGACGAAAGCTATGTATCGGATGCGCTGGTCTCGCTTGCCGGATACCTGAAGTCTGGCATACCCGGCACGCCGGTGCGCGCCGATCCCGTGGCCGCGCAGGAATATTACATGCGCGCCGCCGCCAATTATCGCAACCCGAGCGCGCAGTTCGAAATGGGCCAGATGTTCCTCAGGGGGGATGGCGGCGTGAAGGCGAGCGTCCGGCAGGCAGGTCGCTGGTTCCAGCTTGCCGCCGAGAAAGGCCATGCCGGCGCGCAGGCGACCCTCGGCAATCTGCTTTTCCAGAGCGGTAAGGTCGTGCGCGGCCTCGCCATGATGACGGCAGCGCTCGAACGGGCCCCGCCGCATGACCAGCCATGGATACGCGGCATGCAGGAAGAAGCCTTCTCGCTGGCAGGCGAGGCGGACCGCCGCACTGCCATCTCGCTCGCGCAGGACATTCTGGGCAAGAACGGCACCACCAGGCAGTAGGCGCACCGCCGAACAGCCAGCCCCTCCAATCGGCTGTGCCCAATCGCTATTTCCGCTCGACCCGGCGGCGTCATTTCGGAACAATGGCGCGGCAACTTTTTGAGTCTGGATAAGGGCAGGGATGAGCAGCGACCGTCAACCGCGCGACCCCATCTTGCGTGAAGCGATGAACAAGCCGGCGGAGCTTTCCGGGCGGCCCTTTGTGCATCTGCGCGTTCATTCAGCCTATTCGCTTCTGGAAGGCGCGCTGCCGATCGCCCGGATCGTGCAGCACGCGACGAAGGATTCTGCCCCCGCGATCGCAGTCACCGACACGAACAACCTGTTCGGCGCGCTGGAGTTCGCGCAGAAGGCGGTCAAGGACGGCGTGCAGCCCATCATCGGCTGTCAGGTGGATGTTACGTTTGACGACGGCGGACAGGACGCGACCCGAAATTACCAGAAGCGCCAGGGTCCCGAGCGATATCCGCTGGTGCTGCTCGCAACCGACGAGGCCGGCTACTCCAACCTCGTGCGGTTGATCAGCCGCGCCTATCTCGACAACGCGCCGGGCGATCCCGTTCACGTTTCGCTCGACTGGATCGAGGTGCTCGCCGGCGGCCTGATCTGCCTGACCGGCGGCCCGCGCGGCCCCATCGGCGCGGCGCTGAAGGCCGATCATGCGCAGGTCGCTGAAGATCGCCTCGTGGCGCTCAAGCGCATCTTCGGCGACAGGCTCTATGTCGAGATAGAGCGCGTCGGCGACTACGACCGCCTGGTCGAGGCGAGGACGCTGGAACTTGCCTACCGGCACGAGCTTCCGATCGTCGCCACCAATGAAGCATTCTTTCCGGCCAAGGACGATTACGAGGCGCATGACGCGCTGATCGCCATAGCGGAAGGCTCGGTGATCGCCGTCGACGACCGCCGCCGGCTTTCGCCAGACAATTTCCTGAGAAGCCAGGCGGAGATGGCGGCGCTGTTCGCCGATCTGCCGGAGGCTATCGACAATACGGTGGAGATAGCGCGCCGCTGCTCCTACTATCCGAAGAACCGCAGCCCGATCCTGCCGCGCTTCACCGGCGGCGACAGCGATGACCCCGAAGCAGCGCTGAACGCGGAAGCGGCGGAGCTCGCGCGTCAGGCGCGTGAGGGGCTCGACCGGCGCCTGGAAGCGCATGGGCCAACGCCGGGCTATACCGAGGAAGACTATCGCAAGCGTCTGGAATTCGAGATCGGCATCATCACCCGGATGAAGTTCCCGGGCTACTTCCTGATCGTCGCCGACTTTATCAAATGGGCCAAGGCGCATGATATCCCCGTGGGGCCGGGGCGCGGTTCGGGCGCTGGCTCGCTGGTCGCCTATGCGCTCACCATCACCGATATCGACCCGCTGCGCTTCTCGTTGCTCTTCGAGCGCTTCCTCAATCCCGACCGCGTTTCGATGCCGGATTTCGACATCGACTTCTGCCAGGACCGCCGCGAGGAGGTGATCCGCTACGTCCAGCAGAAATACGGACGCGACCAGGTCGGGCAGATCATAACCTTCGGAACGCTGCAGGCGCGCGCGGTGTTGCGCGACGTCGGGCGCGTCCTCCAGATGCCGTACGGGCAGGTCGACCGGCTCTGCAAGATGGTGCCGCAGAACCCGGCCAACCCGGTCAAGCTCAAGGATGCGATAGAGGCCGAGCCGCGTTTTGCCGAGGAGGCGGAGCGCGAGCCGGCCGTCCAGACCCTGCTCGACATGGCGCAGAAGCTGGAGGGGTTGTATCGCCACGCCTCGACGCATGCCGCCGGCATCGTCATCGGCGACCGCCCGCTGTCCGAACTGGTGCCGATGTATCGCGACCCGCGCTCGGACATGCCGGTCACCCAGTTCAACATGAAGAAGGTTGAGGACGCAGGGCTGGTGAAGTTCGACTTCCTCGGCCTGAAGACGCTGACGACGCTCGACCGCGCGGTCAAGCTGATCCGCCGTCGCGGCATCGACATCGATCTCGCCCATATCCCGCTCGACGATGCGCAAACCTACGCCATGCTGTCGCGCGGCGAGGTGGTCGGCATCTTCCAGGTGGAAAGCGCGGGCATGCGCAAGGCGCTGGTCGGCATGAAGCCCGACCGCATCGAGGACATCATCGCGCTGGTGGCGCTCTACCGGCCGGGGCCGATGGAGAACATCCCGACCTATAATGCGCGCAAGCATGGCGAGGAGGAGATCGCCTCGATCCACCCGCAGATCGACCATCTGGTGAAGGAGACGCAGGGCGTCATCGTCTACCAGGAACAGGTGATGCAGATCGCGCAGGAATTGTCGGGCTATTCGCTCGGCGAAGCAGACCTGCTGCGCCGCGCCATGGGCAAGAAGATCCGCTCTGAGATGGACGCGCAACGCGTGCGCTTCGTCGAAGGCGCGACGAAGAACGGACTGTCGAAGCCGCAGGCAGACTTCATCTTCGACCTTCTGGCGAAGTTCGCCGACTACGGCTTCAACAAATCCCACGCCGCCGCCTACGCGGTCGTCTCCTACCAGACCGCCTATCTCAAGGCGCATTACCCGGTGGAGTTCCTTGCAGCGTCGATGACCCTCGACATGGGCAACACCGACAAGCTCGCGGATTTCCGGCAGGATGCGCTGCGCCTCGGCATCGAGGTAGTGCCTCCCTCAGTCAAGACGAGCTATCGCGATTTCGAGGTTGGCGAGAACAGGATCTTCTATTCGCTGGCCGCTCTGAAGGGTGTGGGCGACGCCGCGGTCGAGCATATCGTGGCCCGCCGCGCGGAAAAGCCCTTTGCAAGCCTCGAGGATTTTTGCGAGCGCGTCGATCCCAAGATCGTCGGCAAGCGCGTCCTGGAAGCTCTCATCATGGCCGGCGCTCTGGATTGCTTCGGTCATGACCGTGCCGCCATGATGGCGGGGCTGGACCGCATGATGGGTCTGGCGTCCCGAGCTTCGGAAGATGCAGCGCTCGGCATAACCGACATGTTCGGCGGGGCCGCCGTGAGCGAGCAGAAGCTTCATCTGCCGGTCACCGAGCCGTGGCTGCCCGCCGACAGGCTGCACCGGGAGTTCCAGGTGGTCGGCTTCTATCTCTCGGCCCATCCGCTCGACGAATATCGTGGCGCTCTCCAGAAGATGCGCGTCCAGAGCTGGGCGGAGTTCGCCGCCGCCGTCAAACGGGGCTCGACCGCCGGTCGGCTGGCGGGTACCGTCACCTCGAAGCAGGAACGCAAGACGCGCACGGGCAACAAGATGGGCGTCGTGAATTTTTCCGACACGTCCGGGCAGTATGAGGCGGTTCTGTTTTCGGAGAGCCTCGCCCAGTATCGGGACCTGCTGGAGCCCGGCCGCTCGCTGATCATCACCGTCTCCGCCGAGGATCGGCCCGAGGGCGTGAACATGCGCATCCAGACGGTCCAGTCGCTGGAGGACATGGCCAGCCAGGTCCAGAAGGCGCTGCGCATCTATGTGCGCGATCCCGGCCCCGTCGGCACGCTGGCCACCCAGCTTACGACGCGGGGCGAAGGGCATGTCAGCTTCATAGTCATCAAGGATGGCACGTCCGGCGAAGTCGAGATCGAACTGCCCGAGCGCTATCGCATCTCGACGCAGATCGCCTCCGCGATGCGCGCCGTGCCGGGGGTTGTCGAGGTTGAACTCGTCTGAGACATGTCTTCCCGAAAGCGGGGAGGCGCGTCCTGACATGCAACCCTGCGCGGTGGAAGGGCATTAACCCGTGCTGCGGTAAGCGCTGGAGGGGGCTGGTGACAAGTGAGGCGGGCAAGGAACGACCCCTGACAGGGCTGCCGCAGCTGCGCGACTCGCTGCGCAGGCTCTATCACGGCCGCACGCCTGCCGCCGTCCGCTTCCAGATGGCGGTCGTTGCCGTAGACCTTGCCGTCATCGGCTTTTTCATCGCGACCCCAGTTCTTGCGGAGTCGCGATCGTTCCTGTGGATCGATTATACGGTTGCGGCGTTCGTCGCCGCTGACATGGTCGCGCGGCTGCTCGCCTCGACCGACATGTTGAGGCTGCTGCGTCAGCCGACCTCATGGGTCGACGGTTTCATCCTCGCCACATTGCTGTTCCCGCAGGCCTTCGCCAACCTGGCTTTCCTGCGCATCCTGCGTCTGTGGTCCCACGCGCACAGCCGCGCTCTGTTCACGCCGCTGGAGGAGCGCGGGCTGATACGCTACCGCGACACAATCATCGCGGTCGTGAATCTGCTGACCTTCCTCTTCATCGTCACGGGCTTCGTCTATACGTTCTTCTTCATCGACGGTTCGGGCATTGCCGGCTATGTCGATGCGCTTTATTTCACGGTAGCGACCATCACCACCACCGGTTTCGGCGACATCACCCTGCCGGGAACGGCCGGAAAGCTGACGTCCATCGTGACGATGATCGTCGGCATCTCGCTTTTCGTGAAGCTTGCGCAGGCGGTGTTCCGCCCCGCCAAGGTGCATTTCGAATGCCCGAGCTGCGGATTGAGGCGCCACGAGCCCGATGCGGTGCATTGCAAGGCCTGCGGCATGCTCCTGAAAATCCCCGATGACGGGGAGCCCTGATCAGGGCGTATTCAGGACGTCGCGATCTCCGGCGTGCGCGCCTTGCGCTGGATGTTGAACAGATTGCCCGTCAGGATCAGCGCCGAGCCGGCCGCCGTGAAGACGTCGATACTCTCGTTGTAGAGAAGGAAGCCGAGCAGCGCCGAAAGAGGCAGGCGCAGGAAATCCATCGGCATGACGACCGTGGCTTCCGCATAGGACAGCGCGCGCGCAAGGCAGAAATGCGACGACATGCCTGTAAACGAAATGAGCAGGATCCAGGGCCACATCCAGGCTTCCGGCGTCCGCCAGACCGTTATCGCCGGCACGAGGCCGATTGCGGATTGGATGATCAGCATCCAGAAGATGATCGCGACCACGCTTTCGGTGCGCGTGAGCGATTTAGTCAGGATGATCGAAAAGCCGAAGCCCACCGCTCCCGCCAGCATGATCAGGTGTCCGGGATCGATCTGCGCCGCACCGGGCCTGACGATCGCCAGCACGCCGACCAGACCCAGCAGGATCGCCGCGATCTTGCGGCCGTTCATGCGTTCGCCGAGAATCAGAACCGCAAGCAGGGCGCCCCATATGGGTGTCGTGAACTCGATCGCGATCAGTTGTGCCAGCGGAACCATGGTCAGCGCCTGCAACCATGCGAACTGACCGCAATAATGCAGGACGTTGCGCCCTATATGCGCCATGGGCCGTGCCGTGAGCATGGCGCTAAAGCCACCGGAAGCGAAGACCAGCGGCAACAGGATGAGCCAGCCGATAACGGATCGCATCTCCATGAGCTGGAAGACATCGAGGTCCGGTACGACCGCCCTGCCGGCAACGGCCATGGTCAGGAAGGAAGCGATTGAGCCCCCCATCCAAAGCGCCGCCCTGACTGTGGATTGAGACTCTGCCATTGCCGCCTGTGTGGCAAGCGGAAGACGGGGGCGCAACCGCTAGACGCGCCAATTGTCTGGACCAGGGTGAGATGTGCACAGAACGATGACGTCAGTCCTCGTCGCGCTCCTCGCCTTCGGTCGGGCGCGACGCTCGTCCCTTGCCGAAGGTATAGCCGGTCTCCACCGCGGTCCTGCCGAACTTTTCGCGCAGGCTGTCGATAGCGCCTTCCGCCAGCGCGCGCTTGCGAGCCGTGACGTCGACGAGATCGGGCGGGTCGGCCTTCCCCGAATCCGTCAGGTCGCTGACGCCGATACCGAGCAGGCGGTATCGCGTGCCGTCTGTCTCCCGCGCCAGCAGATGCAGGCCGGTCTGGAAAATGCGGTCGGCCAGCTGTGTCGGATCGCCGAGCTGATGGCTGCGCGTGCGGATCCTGAAATCATGTGTCTTGAGCTTCAGCGCGACCGTGCGCCCGGCGATCCCGGCCTTCTTCAGCCGCGCGGACACTTTCTCCGAAAGCGAACGCAGCACAGGCACGAGGTCTTCCGGCGAGGCGAGGTCCGTGTCGAAGGTCGTCTCTGCCGAGACGCTCTTGGTTTCCCTGTCCGCATGGACGCGCCGTTCGTCCTGCGCCCGCGACAGATGGTAGAGCCGGTCGCCCATCGTGCCGTAGCGCCTCATCAGCTCGGCGCGTTCGAGCTTCTGCAACTGCCCGATGGTGCGCAGCCCATCACGCTCCAGCACGGCCGCGAAAGCCTTGCCGACGCCCCAGATCAGCGTCACCGGCTGGTCCGCGAGGAAGCCGAGGGCCTCCTTTTCGCCGATGACCGAGAAGCCGCGCGGCTTGTTGAGGTCGGAAGCGACCTTTGCGAGGAACTTGCAGTATGAAAGCCCGACCGACACGGTGATCGCGATCTCCTTTTCCACGGTCCGCGCGAAATCGGCGAGCACCATGGCCGGCGGGCGCCCATGCAGTCGCTCGGTCCCGGAAAGGTCTAAAAAGGCCTCGTCGATGGATATGGGCTCCACAAGCGGGGTCAGCGCCTCCATCATCGCGCGGACCTCGCGGCCCACCTTCGCATATTTCTCCATGTCTGGGCGCAGCACGACGGCTTCCGGGCAGGCCGCCAGCGCCTTGAACATGGGCATCGCCGATCGTACGCCCTGGATGCGGGCTATGTAGCAGGCGGTGGAGACGACGCCGCGCTTGCCGCCGCCGACGATGACGGGTTTGTCCTTCAGCGCGGGATTGTCTCGTTTTTCGATGGCCGCATAGAAGGCGTCGCAGTCGACATGGGCGAGATGCAGGCTGTAAAGCTCGCCATGGCGCGCAAGTCGCGGGCTTCCGCAACGGTCGCAGCGCCGCGCTTCACCCCTTTGCCGGGTCAGGCAATCGCGACAGAAACCATGTGCCGGGTCATTGACTGTTGCGGCCATCGCTGCGAACGTAAAGAGAACATGGATTCCTACGCCAGTCTCTGCCCGTTAACAAGGCGAGGACGGCTTTGCATGGCGAAATGCTGTGAATCCTGGATGGGGCCCGCCAGGAGCTAGATGGAACGGTCGTGAAGGTCGTCGCCGAAGGGAAGCGCCCTCAGCGCGTTGGAGATTTCCTGCGGGCGGATGCCGGCTTCCTCCGAAAAGCGCATCAGCGTCGGCTCATGCGCGGCGATGAACTGAAGGACGCCTGCGAGAAATCCCGGTTCGCGCGCCGCATGCCGGATTGCCTGCGCCTCGATACCTGTGATGGCGAGGAAACGCGGCAGGAGCTCGGGATCGGCCGCGATGAAGCCGAGCGCCTGGATGGCCAGGGCTTCCGCGTTTTCGCGGCTGCGGTCGTTTGCCATGCTTTGCAAGCCTCCGTTGATGCCGCGGCTTGTGGCACACGTGCGCCGAATGCCGCAAGCAGTAGAGTTTGACGAGATCGCGCATGTTTGATGCTCGCGGTTTGCGTTTCGTCAACGTTGTCGCGCTATGGTTGCGTCCGGAGGGGTAGCGCCCTGGGAGGTAAAACGGTGATGGGGTCCTGCCGGACCCGGCGGCGGAAGCGGGGAGTCGATGCCGAAGAAAGTCATGATCGTTGAAGACAACGAGCTGAACATGAAGCTCTTCCGCGACCTGATCGAGGCCAGCGGATACGAGACCGTGCGCACGCGCAACGGGCTCGAGGCGCTCGACCTGGCCCGCCAGCACCGCCCCGACCTGATCCTCATGGACATACAGCTGCCGGAAGTGTCGGGCCTCGACGTGACGCGTTGGCTCAAGGAGGACGACGACCTCCACAAGATACCCGTGATCGCGGTGACGGCCTTTGCGATGAAGGGCGACGAGGAGCGCATCCGCCAGGGTGGCTGCGAAGCCTATATCTCCAAGCCTATCTCGGTCCCGCGCTTCATCGAAACGATCAAATCCTACCTCGGTGACGCCTGATGACCGCCCGCATCCTCGTAGTCGATGACGTGCCGTCAAATGTGAAGCTGCTCGAGGTCCGGCTGCTGGCAGAGTATTTCGAGGTGCTGACCGCCTCCAGCGGCCTTGCCGCACTTGAAATGTGCGAGAACGGCAAGGTCGATGTCGTGCTGCTCGACGTCATGATGCCCGACATGGACGGGTTCGAGGTCTGCCGCCGCCTGAAGGCAGACCCGGCGACGTCGCATATCCCCGTGGTCATGGTCACCGCGCTCGACCATCCGTCCGATCGTGTGCGCGGCCTTGATGCCGGTGCCGACGATTTCCTTACAAAGCCGGTGAACGAGCTGCAGCTCATGACGCGCGTGCGCAGCCTGTCGCGGCTCAAGACGCTGACCGACGAGTTGCGGCTTCGCTCCGCTACGGCCCGCAATATCGGCCTGTCCGACCTGCTTTCGGGACAGGAGGTGAAAAACGAGGCGATGCCCAAGGTCCTCCTGATCGACACCGATCCCGAAGACAGCGCCAGCGTCGCGGAAATGCTGGCAGAATCGGCTCTCGTCGATCGGGCAAGCGATCCGCAGGCGGCCTTCTTCCAGGCGGTGGAGGGCAATTACGAATGCATCCTCGTGTCGGCCGATCTTGCCGGCTTCGATCCATTGCGCCTGTGCTCGCAGCTCCGATCGCTCGACCGGACGCGCTTCGTCCCGATCATGATGTTGGCGCAAGAAGGCGACGAGCGAATCGTGCGCGGCCTCGATCTCGGCATAAACGATTTCTCGACGCGTCCGGTAGATCGTCAGGAACTTGTGGCGAGGCTGCGCACGCAGGTGCGCCGCAAGCGCTACAACGACCATCTGCGCTTCAGCGTTACCCAGACCATAGAGATGGCGGTGACCGATCCGCTGACCGGCCTGCACAACAGGCGTTACTTCGACAGCCATCTGCAGACGCTCGTCGAGCGCGCGATCTCGCGCGGGCGTGCCCTGTCGCTGATGATCACAGACATCGACAGGTTCAAGTCAATCAACGACAGTTGCGGCCACAATGGAGGCGACCAGGTGCTGCGCGAGGTGGCGCGCCGCCTGCGCAAGAAGGTGCGCGGCATCGACCTCGCATGCCGATTCGGCGGCGAGGAGTTCGTCATCGTCATGCCCGACACCGATGGTGAAGCCGCCGAGAAGGTGGCGGAGCGGGTGAGGGCGGAAATCGCCGACACGCCCTTCAGCGTGGAAGCGCAGTCGCTGCCGGTGACGATCAGCATCGGTGTGTCGTCCCTCAACCGGGGAGCGGATTCAGCCGCGAATCTGCTGAAGCGGGCGGACGTGGCGCTTTACGAAGCCAAGAACGGCGGCCGCAACAGGGTTGTGGCAACGGCCGCCTGAAGTAAAAGCGCCAGGCTGCAAAGCTCTGCGGAAGTTTACCTTAACGGCAGGAAGTCGCCGCTTTGGTTAAGGAAGTGTTGATTTCGGGATCTTGCTGGACGAAGGTGGCGTTCTGGAAGGGGCGGGCAAGGTTAAGCTGGTCCGCTTCCTCCACAAACGCCCCATGAAGCTCAGGTCCGCCGCATCTCCTGGGTCCGTGGGGTTGGCCGGTCGGCTCTGGAAAAGACGGATCCTCGTTCCGTCGCCACTGTCGACCGGCCCCCAACCGGTTCAGAAAACAATCGAAGACATCCGCCCAAGCGAATGATTCCACGGTTGTTCCCACCGTCGGAATTATCGGTTCTCATGGTCGTCAATGCAAAAACGCCGCCCCGAGGGACGGCGTTGCGATAGTCCGTTGAAAACGGCGTCGAGGAAACGATCTTACTTGATCTTGGTTTCCTTGAACTCGACATGCTTCTTGGCGACCGGATCGTACTTGCGGAAGGAAAGCTTGTCGGTCTTCGTGCGGCTGTTCTTGCTCGTCACGTAGAAGAATCCGGTGTCGGCGGTCGACAGGAGCTTGATCTTGAGTTTTGCAGCCTTGGCCATCTTTTTAGTCCGTTCGATTGTCTGGGTTTCATACCGCTTCGACGCGGGCCGAACCCGGACGCGGAAAACTTGGCGCGACACATAAAGAACACTGCCCGAAAGTCAAGTCCGATGCGGGACGCTGACGAAACCGGCGCCGGCCGGTTAATGGATATAGCCGCGTATGCCGGGGATGAGGCGGCCCACGACGACCACTACATAGAAGGCGAAGAAGAAGGCAAGGGACCAGCCGAACCCCTGCGTGCCGAAAAGGTCCATGCCGATGCCGATGACCTGAGGCCCAAGCACCATGCCGATCCCGTAGCACAGAACGAAAGCGGCGTTGGCCGACGCGAGATCGCGGCCCGAGAGCCGCGTGCCCAGATGTGCGAGGCCGATCGTGTAGAGAGCGGCCACGACGCCGCCCCAGACGAACAGAAGCCCGGCCATGATATGCCAGTTCGAGCCGAGATGCGGCATCAGGAGCGTGCCGATCAGGCCGACAAGCGCGCAGCCCAGCAGCAGATGCCGCCTGTCGCCGATACGGTCGCTCAGCATGCCGATCGGTATCTGGAGCATGACGTTGCCGAGCCCGATCATGCTGAGCAGCAGGGCCGCATCCGCCTCCGAATAGCCGATGCGCGCGCCATAGACGGGAAAGAGCGCGAATCCTCCGGTTTCTACCGCGCCGAACACCAGCACGGCCGCAGTGGCGGTCGGCACCAGCCAGATGAATCGCAGGAACCCGCTCTTTTCACCGCTTCCGGCCGAAATGTTCGGGCTCTCGCGCCAGGCGGCAAGCACTGGGATGGAGGCGAGCGCCACGAGGCAGAAGGTGATCGCGAAAGGCAGGAACCCCTGGCTGCCGACCTGCGCGAAGAGCCAGGGCCCGCCGGCAAAGCCGAGCGAGAGCACCGTGGCATAGAGGCCCAGCACGAAGCCGCGCCTTCGCGGCGGTGCGGAGACGCTGATCCAGAACTCCGAGAGGATGAAGAGCACGGTCAGCGACATGTGCAGCGCCGCGCGCAACGGAAACCACATCCAGAAGCTCGTGGCAAAGTAGAAGCCGACAAAGGCGAAGGCGCCGAGCAGGATCATGCCGAGCAGGGTCAACACGACGCCGAAACGCATGGCGAGCGGAGTCGCCAGCGGGGCCGCCGCGACGGAAGCCAGTCCCCCGACCGCCGTGTTCAGCCCGATCATGGTGGCGGGTATGCCGCGCGCCTCCAGTATTACGGAAAGCAGCGGGGTCCCGAGCCCGATCGCGATGCCCACGACGCTGATCGAGGCGATGGCGGCCATGATCGGCCGCCAGTGCAGCTTGTCGGAATCGGTGGCGGCGAGGGTCTTCATTTATCGAGCGGGAGCCGTGGCCGTTTGTCGGGATGTGTTCCGGTGTCGCGGTTAGTTCCGGGCGGCAACCGGGTCGCCTAATTCCGCGACCATGTCAATGCGCCAGCGGATTGTCCTCCGGCGTCTGTGGTCGGATCGAAAGTGCGATTCCGCGCCATCGTCCTCTAGGGTGGATCGTTCCGCGCGGTATTTCAGAAACACTATGCGCGCACGACCGACATGCTATGGTGCACCATGCGCTGCGGCGAGGGCAGCGAAAACGCGTGTGAGAGGACGAGTTATGTTGAGAGTTCTGCTGAGCGCTGCGGCGGTGGCGACAGGCATCCTTGTGTCCGGGCTTGCGACCGGGGCGGCATTTGCCTGCGAAGGCGGCAAGGTGCTGATGGAGGACAATTTCAACAAGCTCAACCGCGCCTGGGGCGTGGCGATCGATCCCAAGCTGGAGCGCATAGACGGCGAGGGTCTGTCGACGGACTATCCGCCCGGCACGGTGAAGCGGGCGATCAGCCAGTGGGGCTTCTTCGACAATGCGGTCGTCTGCGCGGCCTACAAGGTGTCCTACAAATGCACCGACGCCGACCGCTGCGAGACGCAGCCCTATATCGGCCTGATCGTCTGGGGCAAGGATCTCGAGAACTACTATGCGTTCGAAGTCGCTCCGCTCGTCGGGATCTACAGCGTCCAGCGTCTGCAGAACAACAAATGGCTGACGCCGGTCAACTGGTCCGCGCTGCCGGGCAACCGCAAGTTCGCGGCGGGCGACAAGGTCGAGCTGTCCGCCGTGATGAAGGGCAACCAGGTCACTTTCAAGGTCAATGACAGGCCGGTGGTCGAGTTCGAGGCGATGGCGCCCGAAGGCGGCTCGCTGGTGGGCTTCGAGCTCGCTGCCGCCCAGACAGGCAACGCCAAGACGCAGCTCAACCTGTCCCGATTCGAGGTGCGCGAACTGACGCCGGAATCCCAGTAAGGGTTTCCGGCAGGAGCCCTTTAAAGAATTTCCCGGACGAAGCGCTTTCTGATCATCCGATAATACGGCGCGGGACCGCCGGGCTTCAGCCGCGGATCGTCCGCAAGGCGCTGCTCCAGCTCGCCCAGGATAGTCCGTGTGATGTCCGGCACATCGGCCTTTTTCGCGGTCGCAAGAGGCAGCCAGACGAGTTCCTCCAGTTCATCCGTCAGCCCGCCCTCGGGCAGTTCGAGCGCGACATCGTCGCGCCATGCGCCGAGAAAACGGGTGTCGAAACGGCGGACGCGCCCCGGCGGCGTGATTGCGCGGGCGATCATGCGCAGCCCGGCTAGGGCAGGGCGTACGCCGTTGTCCGAGAATGCTTGCCATTCCGGCTTGGAAGACGAGAAATCACCCCTCTCGCCAATCAGGATTCCCGCTTCCTCATAGGTTTCGCGGATGGCCGACAGGGCAATAGCACGGGCGCGCGTCAGGCTGGTACGGCCCGTGCCGGCCGTAAGTTTGACGGCTTCGCTCGGATGCAGCCCCGAGGCGACCGCGATGCGGCTGTCGGACGGGTCGGTGCGTCCGCCGGGAAACACGAATTTGCCCGGCATGAAGGCGTGCCGCATATGACGCCTGCCCATCAGCACGCGTACATGGTCGCCCTTTCGGTCGAGAAGGATCAGCGTCGCGGCGTCGCGCGGCCGCAGCGGGCCGGGCCCTACAGCGCCGTCGCGGGTATCCGCGGCATCGATCTCTGCCTTGCTGCGGGAATCGTTCATTGCGCTGCCGGAAAAAGCCCTAGAGTTCGGGATGCGCCTCCAGGGCATCGTCCTCGCCGCCGAAACCGTGCATGTAAAGCGCCCATTGCAGGCCCACGACAGCGCCCTTCAGCGGGCGCAGCATGCCGAGGCATATCGCGATGGTCACGGGAATCCAGATCGCCAGGTGCTGCCATGTCGACAGCGTGCTCGTCGCCTCGATCGCCATGAAGGCGCCGACCACCACATGGCCGGCGATCACCACCACGAGATAGGCAGGCAGGTCGTCGGCGCGGTGATGATGCATCTCTTCGCCGCAATGCGCGCAGGCCGGCACCACCTTTAGGAAGCCATTGAACAGCTTGCCTTCGCCGCAATGGGGGCATTTGCCCCGAAAACCGTTCCAGATCGCGTTCCAAAGGCCTCGCGAGGGGCGTCCGGAATGATGCTCGCCGCCGAAAACCTGGCTTTCCATTCTCATCTCCTTTTACGGCCGCGGGGCTGGGACGCCCGCTCCCGCATCTTTCGGCCACTCTTAAACTTGTGGAACGAACGTTTCGAGCCCGGCAGGGGCTTTGGCTCGCTCAGCATCTCGAAGCGCATTGCGCCGGCAAGCGGCAACACCTCGACGAGCCTCACCTCCACCTGATCCGCAAGCTGGTATCCGAGTCCGGACCGGCTTCCGAAAAGCGCGCGCGCGGCTTCGTCAAAATGGTAATAGTCGTCGCCCAGCGACGATATCGGGATAAAACCATCTGCGCCGTATTGGGGCAATTGGACAAATAGTCCTGCCTTGGTGACACCAGAAATGCGCGCTTCGAAGGACTGGTCGACCTGCTCGACGAGGAAAGAGGCGATGAGCCGGTCCACCGTCTCGCGTTCTGCGGCCATCGCCCGACGCTCGGTCGCGGAGATCAGGCCGGCGATTTCCTCAAGCCGATTCTCTTCGCTCTGGGTCAGTCCTTCCGGGCCGAGATTGAACGCGGCGATCAGGGCGCGATGGACGATCAGGTCCGCATAACGGCGGATAGGTGAAGTAAAATGCGCGTAGCGGCGCAGGTTGAGCCCGAAATGCCCAAGGTTTTCAGGGCTGTAGACGGCCTGGCTCTGAGTCCTCAGCACGACTTCGTTCACAAGCCCTTCATTGTCGCGGTCCCGGACCTGTTCGAGGATGCTATTGAACTGGCGGGGCGTCATGTCGGCACCGCGCGCCAGCGACATGCCGAGCGTGGCTAGAAATTCGCGCAGCGACTCCTGCTTGGCGAGCGAGGGGGCATCGTGGACGCGGTAGACGAGCGAATGTTGCTTCGCCTCCAGCGACTCGGCCGCCGAGACATTCGCCTGTATCATGAATTCCTCGATCAGCTTGTGGGCGTCGAGGCGGGGCGGCACGACGACACGATCGACGGTGCCGTCGGACTTGAGCAGGATCTTGCGCTCGGGCAGTTCGAGTTCCAGCGGCTGGCGGGCTTCGCGACCGCGCCGCAGCACGGCATAGGCATCCCAGAGCGGGCGCAGGACGCTGTCGAGGATCGGCTGGGTGACATCGTCGGGCACGCCGTCAATCGCGGCCTGCGCCTGCGTATAGGCGAGGCGGGCGGCTGATTTCATCATCACGCGATGGAAACTGTGCCTGATCTTGCGGCCCTCGGCCGAAAAGGTCATGCGCACGGCCATGGCGGGGCGGTCGACGCCCTCCCGCAGCGAGCAGAGATCGTTGGAGATACGCTCGGGCAGCATCGGCACGACCCGGTCGGGGAAGTAGACCGAGTTGCCGCGCCTCAGGGCCTCGCGGTCGAGCGCGGAGCCCGGCCGCACATAGGCGGCGACATCGGCGATGGCGACGGTGACGATGAAGCCGCCGGGATTCCTCTCATCCGGGTCCTGCTCGGCATGGACGGCGTCGTCATGGTCCTTGGCGTCGGCCGGATCGATCGTGATCAGCGGCAGATCGCGGAAATCCTCGCGCCCCTTCATGGTCGCCGGCTTCACGGCCTGCGCCTCTTCCAGCGCATCCGGCGGGAAGATGTGCGGAATGTCGTGCGCGTGGATGGCGATCATCGAGACCGCCTTCTCGCTGGTGAGCGAGCCGAGCACCTGGACGACGCGGGCGCGCGGCAGGCCATAGCGGCCGGAGGATGCCTGCTCTACCTCGACGAGGTCTCCTTTTTGCGCCCCTTTCAGATCGTCGCGGGCAACCGTCATTTCGGGCTGGCGGCGTTCGACGGGCTCTATGCGGAACGATCCATCGGCGGCCTCGCGCAGTACGCCAAGAACGGCTTCGGCGCGCCGCTCGAATACCTTCATGACGCGGCCGGTATAGGCAGGCCCCTCGCTTTCGTCGGCAGGGAAGGTCTTGGCCAGAACGCGGTCGCCGATGCCGGGGGCGGGGCCGCTGCGCGATGCCTTCAGCAGGACAACCGGCGGTTCGCCGAAGCGCTGCTGGTCCCATTCGGCGGGGCAGGCGAGCAGGCCGCCATCGGCGTCGCGCGAATAGACCTCGAGCACATTGACATGCGGCAGCGTGCCGGCGCGCGAAAGGCGCTTGCGCTCCTTCGTCAGCAGGCCTTCGTCCTGCAGGTCGCGCAGCATGTCCTTGAGCCAGATACGGCCTTCGCCCTTGAGGGAAAAAGCCTTTGCGATCTCGCGCTTGCCCGAGGCGTCCGGATTCTCCGCGATATATCCGAGGATGTCTTCCTTGCTCGGCCGGAAGTCGGCCTTCGACGGCGCTCGCCCGGCCGGGGATTTGCCCGAACGTGCCGAACCCGTGCCGGGAATACGCCGCGCCAACTCAGGCTTTCTTTCCGGCTGCGGTCTTCTTCGCCGCCGGCTTCTTCTTCGCGGCAGTCTTCGTGCCGGTCGTCTTCGCGCTCGCCGCCTTGCGGGCGGGTCGCTTCGCGCCCCCGGTCTTGGCGGCCCTTTCGGCGATGAGGACGACCGCTTCCTCAAGCGTCACGGACATCGGATCCTTGCCCTTGGGCAGTGTGGCGTTGACTTTCTCGTGGTTCACATAAGGTCCATAGCGGCCATCGCGGACGGTCACTTTTCCGCCATCCGGGTGGTCTCCCAACTCCTTGAGCGCAGCCGGAGTTCCGCCGTTGCGTGCGCCGCGGCCCTTGGAAACCTTCTCCGCGATGACGGAAACTGCGCGGTTCAGGCCGATTGTGAAGACGTCCTCGATACTTTCCAGATTCGCATAGGTGCCATCGTGCAGGACGAACGGCCCGTAGCGGCCGAGGCCGGCGGAAATCATCTTGCCGCTTTCCGGATGCTTGCCGACATCGCGCGGCAGCGACAGCAAAGCGAGCGCCTTCTCATGGTCGATCGAATCGGGCGTCCAGCCCTTGGGCAGGCTGGAGCGCTTGGCTTCCTTGCCTTCCCCGCGCTGGATGTAAGGCCCGAAGCGTCCGGAGCGAAGGGTGATTTCCTCGCCGGTATAGGGGTCCTTGCCGAGTTCCTTCGGCCCATCCGATTCGCCGTTCTCCGCGCCTTCGGCGCCGAACTGTCGGGTGTAGTTGCATTCCGGATAGTTGGAGCAGCCGATGAAGCCTCCGCTGCGCCCCAACCGCAGCGACAGGGTGCCCGAGCCGCATTTCGGGCAGGTGCGGGGATTGCTGCCGTCCGCCCTAGCCGGAAAGAGCAGGGGCGCAAGATCCTCGTTCAGAGTGTCGAGGACCTCGGTGATGCGCAGGTCCTTGATGTCGGCGATCGCGGCCGAGAAATCGCGCCAGAAATCGCGCAGAACATCCTTGTAGGCGAGCTTCCCGTCGGAAATCTCGTCCAGCTTTTCCTCCAGCGAGGCCGTGAAGTCGTATTCGACATATTTCTCGAAGAAGCTCTCCAGGAAGGCCGACAGCAGACGGCCTTTCGCTTGGGGTATCAGCCTGCGCTTGTCGATGGTGACATATTCACGATCTTCCAGCGTCTTCAGGATCGCCGTGTAGGTGGAGGGACGACCGATCCCCAGCTCTTCCATCTTCTTGATGAGCGTCGCCTCGGTATAGCGCGGCGGCGGCTCGGTCGTGTGCTGGGTGACGTCGATCTTCTCGCGCTTGAGGGCCTCGCCGGCGATGATCTCCGGCAGGCGGCGATTCTCCTCGTCCTCTGCGTCGTCTTCCTTCTGGTCGGTGTAGGCGGCGATGAAGCCGTCGAAGCGAATGACGGAGCCGACCGCGCGAAGGTTTGCGGTACGCTGGGCATTGACCGCCTCGATCTCTGCCGTGGTGCGCTCTATCTCGGCGGGGTTCATCTGCGAAGCGATGGCGCGCTTCCAGATGAGGTCGTAGAGGCGGAACTGGTCGGCATCCAGATATTGACGCATCGCCCCCGGCGTGCGGAAGAAGTCGGTCGGGCGGATCGCCTCGTGGGCCTCCTGCGCGTTCTTGGCCTTGGTGGAATAATAGCGCGGCTTTTCCGGCAGGTACTTCTCGCCGAACTCCTTGCCGATTGCGGCGCGCGCGCCGCTGATCGCCTCGGGCGCCATCTGCACGCCGTCAGTTCGCATATAGGTTATCAGGCCGGCCGTCTCGCCGCCGATGTCGATGCCCTCATAGAGGCGCTGGGCGATCTGCATGGTGCGGGTGGCGGAAAATCCGAGCCGAGATGAGGCTGCCTGCTGAAGCGTGGAGGTGGTGAAGGGCGGGCCGGGATTGCGCCTGGTGGGCTTGGCCTCGACCGACAGCGCGCGGAACGATGCACCCTCCAGCATGGCGCGCATGTCGTCGGCCATGGCCTGCGAGGAGATATCCAGTTTCTGGAGGCGCTTGCCCTCGAAGGCGGTCAGGCGGGCCTCGAAGCTGTCCGCGCGCGGCGTCGCCAGATGCGCGAGGATCTGCCAGTAGTCCTCTCGGACGAATTTCTCGATCTCGACTTCGCGGTCGGACACGAGCCGCAGCGCGACCGACTGGACGCGGCCGGCCGAACGCGAGCCGGGCAGCTTGCGCCACAGTACGGGCGAGAGCGTGAAGCCGACCAGATAGTCGAGCGCCCGGCGCGCCAGATAGGCGTCCACCAGCGGCGCGTCGATCTGGCGGGGCTTGGCCATGGCGTCGAGCACGGACTGCTTGGTGATCGCGTTGAACACGACGCGGCTGACGGGCTTGTCCTTCAGGACGCGCTTGTTCTTCAGCACCTCCAGCACATGCCAGGAGATGGCTTCTCCTTCGCGATCAGGGTCCGTCGCCAGGATCAGCCCGTCGGCGTCCTTGACCGCCTTTGCGATCTCGGTCAGCCGCTTGGAGGAGGGGCCATCGACTTCCCACGACATGGCGAAATCGTCGTCGGGGCGCACCGAGCCGTCCTTGGGGGGCAGGTCGCGGACATGCCCGTACGAGGCCAGCACCTTGTAGTTGCGACCCAGGTATTTGTTGATCGTTTTCGCCTTCGCAGGCGATTCGACGACGACGACGTCCATGAGCGTTTCAGCTTCCTTGCGGCGCGGCAGAACACCTTGCCCTAATTCTAGAATCGTCCGTCACATGGCGGTGCTTTGCCCTGCGGTCAAGTCCGGCCATTATTTCGGCAGCCTGACGTTGGTACAACCCTAGGGGTCATTGTTGGTTTATTGCAACTTTGAGTAAGTATGTTAGGTAAGGGGTTGGGCCGGGTTATGCGACGACAACCCAAATACGACTTTATATTGATAGGCCGCGCATATCCGGCGATGCGCGGTCTTAGAGGAGTTTGCGCGAATGCGTTCGCAGCCGGAATTTAAAAGGAATGAAACGCTGGAATACATTCAATCGATGCTTGGACAGCTTCGCCTGATGGCGCAGGCGGAACGCTGCGACATGCTCGCCTATCTGATAGAGATGGCCTATCTGGAAGCCACCGACGTCAGGCAGGGTCACTCGCAGTCACAAATCTCCCAGGTGAATCGAAACATTGCCACCTGAATGTCGTTCGAGCCGGCCGCCGAGATCGAGTTCGAGCAGAATCATGGATATCTGCGCCGGGTGAAGCCCCGTATGCCTGACCAGTTCGTCGACGCTGATCGGGGTAGGACCAAGCGCTTCGGTCAGCCGGGCGCGGTCGCCATTGTCCGGAGGCTGGATTTCTCTCGTATGAGATTCACCTGACTGAGGTCCACGGCTGTCGTGCGCCTCCGTGGAGGCAGGCGCGGATATCGAGCTTCCGAGATCGGGGCTCGCGTGATCCGAAAGCCCGGAAAAATCGGGCGGGGCCTGAATAGCGCGGCCGGTTGGAGTATGGGCGGTGAGCGGCAGGATGGCGTCGATCACATCCCCGGCTTCCGTCACCAGGATCGCCCCGTCCTTGAGCAGGCTGTTCGCCCCCTCGGCGCGCGGATCGAGCGGCGATCCAGGCACGGCGAACACCAGCCTGCCCATCTCGCCGGCGAGGCGGGCACTGATCAGCGAACCGGAGCGCTTCGCGGCCTCGACAACGACCAGGCCGAACGAGAGGCCTGCCACGATTCGATTCCGCCGGGGGAAATCCTGCGCGCGCGGCTCCCAGCCGAACGGCATTTCGGAAATGGCGGTGCCGCGGCCGGAGGTGATCTGGCCGAGCAGTCCGACGTTCTCGGGCGGGTAGGGGCGGTCGAGCCCGCCGGCCAGGACGGCGACCGTGCCCGTCGCGAGGCTTCCCTGATGGGCGGCCGTATCGATGCCGCGCGCGAGGCCGGACACGACGCCAAAGCCCTGCTGTCCAAGCCGGGAGGCGAGGCTGCGGGCGATCCTCATGCCCGAGGCGGACGCGTTGCGCGCGCCGACGATCGCGACGGGCGGCAATTGGAAGACTTCATGCGCACCCTGAACGGCGATGACCGGGGGCGGGTTTTCGACGCGCTTCAGGAGCGGCGGATACTCCGGCTCGCCGATGCAGACGAAGCGCGCGCCGTGGCGGGCCGCCGTTTCCAGTTCGGCCTCGATCTCGGAGATGGTCGGGATGCGCGAGACGCGCCTCGCCCCGCCCGACCGTGTCAGTTCGGGCAGCATTTCCAGCGCGGCCTCGGCCGAGCCGAAGCGGTTGATGAGGGCGCGGAAGCTCGCAGGCCCCACATTGGTGGTACGAATCAGGCGTAGCCAGGAAATGCGCTGCCGCTCGCTGAGGCGCGGGGCTGCGGTCGGGCTGTTCAACCCTTGGCCCCGATCTTGCCCTCGGTTCCGGCCATCAGCCGCGCGATGTTGGCGCGGTGCTTGATGAAGACGATCACGCTGAGTACCGCAAAGAGCAGCGCAAGGTCGGGCCGCCCCATGAAATAGAGCGCGATCGGCACGACAGTGCAGGCGACCAGCGCCGAAAGCGACGAATAGCGAAGCGCGACGGCAACGACGATCCAGATGGCGAGAAAGAGCAGCGCGGCCTGCCACATCAGGCCGAGCAGAACGCCGATGTAGGTCGCGACGCCTTTGCCGCCCTTGAAGCCGAGCCAGACCGGAAAGAGGTGGCCCAGAAACGCGCCGAGCCCGGCCCAGACAGCCATCTCGCTGCCGTAGCGCGCCGCGATCAGCACGGCTGTCGTCCCCTTCAGCATGTCGAGGAGGAGCGTCGCGGCGGCGAGCCCCTTGTTGCCGGTGCGCAGCACGTTGGTCGCGCCGATATTGCCCGAGCCGATGGAGCGCACGTCGCCGAGCCCGGCCATGCGCGTCAGCAGCAGGCCGAAGGGGATGGAGCCCAGCAGATAGCCGAAGACAAGCGCGAGAAGAGGCACGTATGACATCAGTGGAAAAACTCCTCCCGTCGAGCGCCGATACCGGTCCTCAGCCTGCGTCGGCGCGGAAGACTGTGCGGCCCGCCACGAGTGTTTGCAAGACCCGGCCCTGCATCCTCGCGCCCTCGAAACAGGTGTTTTTAGAGCGCGAGCGGATGTCGTTCTCTCGCACGAGCCACGGCTCCTCGAGGTCGACGAGGATGAGATCGGCCGGCGCGCCGGCCTTCAGCGAGCCGCCGGCAAGCCCGAACAGCCGCGCCGGCGCTGCCGACAGCACTTCGGCAAGCCGCAGGAGCGGGACGTCGCCATTGTGGTAGAGCCGAAGTGCGGCCCCCAGCAGGGTTTCGAGCCCGATGGCCCCGACCGCGGCGTCGGCGAAGGGTAGCCGCTTGGTGTCGACATCCTGCGGGTCGTGCGAGGAAACGACGATGTCGACCGTGCCGTCCTTCAACGCCTCGATCATGGCGAGGCGGTCCTCCTCGGCGCGCAGCGGCGGCGAGAGACGGAAGAAGGTGCGGTATTCGCCGACATCGTTCTCGTTGAGCGCGAGATTGTTGATCGATACGCCTGCGGTGACCTTCGCGCCGTCGGCCTTCGCACGGGCGATGGCCGCTGCCGACATCGCCGTCGAGATCTTGGAGGCGTGGTAGCGACCGCCGGTCAGCCGGGTGAGCATCAGGTCACGCTCAAGCGGCATGGCCTCGGCCTCGCGCGGGATGCCCGGCAGGCCGAGCCAGCTCGCATAGAGCCCCTCGTTCATCACGCCGTCCGCCGAAAGCTCTGCATCCTGCGTCTCATGCGCGATCACGGCGTCGAAATCGCGCGCATAGGTGAGCGCGCGGCGCATCAGGAGCGAACTCGCGATGGTATGCCGGCCATCGGTGAAGCCGACCGCGCCCGCCTCGCGCAACAGACCGAATTCGGTCATCTCGCGGCCTTCGAGCTTCTTGCTGATGGCGGCGGCCGGATGGACATGCACGCAGGCCGTGTCGCGTGCGGCGCGCATGACATGCTCGACCAGCGCCACATTGTCGATGACGGGATCGGTGTCGGGCATCATGACGATGGAGGTGACACCGCCGGCCGCCGCCGCCTGGCTGGCGGAGGCGATCGTCTCGCGATGCTCCGCGCCCGGCTCGCCGATGAAGACGCAGGCGTCGACCAGTCCGGGCAGGATGGCGCGGCCCGCGCAATCGATGACGGCCGCGCCTTCGGGCGCGCCCTGGTTCTGGGCGGAAGCGCCGGCTGCGACGATTTTCTTACCGTCCACAAGCACGCTGCCGGTCTCGTCTATGCCGCGCGAGGGGTCGACGATGCGGGCGTTATGGAAAAGTGTGGCACTCATGATGCGGCCGCGATCTTGAGAAGTTGGCGCAGCCCCTCACCCTTACCCTCTCCCCGTGAAGGACGGGGAGA
>WPCJ01367810.1_pt1 | contig 29680 bp, 27 predicted proteins | sample 5399831 | NCBI WGS metagenome assembly WPCJ01 (sample SAMN12869470, study PRJNA574797) | sludge metagenome | isolation source: wastewater treatment of pH10 | place: China:Beijing | collected 2019-05-20 | reverse complement strand
CAACATTGAAAACAACGTTGGCGATAATTATCCGTTATAATCTGAAATCAATTTGCCGACAGCAGGATTCGATGCGATGGCTTCGCACGAAAAGGAAAAAGATTCTGCCTTTTCGAGGACACGTTTCCAAAGACAGGAGTTTGAAATGAACGTTAAGAGCCTTCTCCTCGGCTCGGCTGCGGCACTGCTCGCGGTTTCCGGTGCGCGCGCTGCCGACGCCGTCGTCGTCGCCGAGCCGGAACCCGCTGAATACGTCAAGATCTGCGACGTCTACGGCGCCGGCTACTTCTATATCCCGGGCACCGAGACCTGCCTGCGTGTTGGCGGCTACGTGCGCTATGACGTAGGTCTCGGCGATTTCGGCGGCGTCAAGACGACAGACCGCCTGAATGGCCGTGAGCGTGACACCTATGCCAAGAACGCCCGCTTCACACTGAAGACCTGGACCGGCCAGGAAACCGAGCTCGGAACCCTCAAGACCTATACCGAAACCCGCTTCAATTTCGGCAACAGCGGCGACAACGCCAACGCCCGCAACAAGGATGTCACGCTGAACTTCGCGTGGATCCAGCTTGGTGGCCTGCGCGTCGGTAAGGATGAATCGGCTTTCAACACCTTCTCGGGTTATGCCGGCAACGTCATCAACGACGATTTCATCCCCTTCGGTGAATACGACACCAATCTGATCAGCTACACGTTTGATGCCGGCAACGGCTTCTCGGCGATCGTTTCGCTGGAACAGGGATCGGGCAGCTACAACACCCGCGTCAAGAATGATGCCGGTCTGTGGGTTGCCAGAGCCGCAAATCAGACCATCGACAGCTACGTTCCGCACGTGGTCGCAGGTGCCAAGTACACCCAGGGCTGGGGCTCCATCTCCGGCGTTGCAGCTTACAACAGCGCTTATGAAGAATGGGCCGGCAAGGTCCGCCTGGATGTCAAGGCAACCGACCAGATTTCGCTGTTCGTGCTCGGTGGCTATGGCACCGAAAAGAACTCGCTGCGCAGCTTCTACAAGCCATGGGATGGCAAGTGGGCTGTCTGGGGCGGCGGCACCTACAAGTTCAGCGAGAAGACCGCGTTCAACGTCCAGGCCTCCTATGACCAGGGCAAGACCTTTGCCCTCGCCGCGAACATTGCGCATCAGCTCGTTCCGGGCTTCACGGTCACGGGCGAAGTGGACTATTTCAACAAGTCTGCCAGCAAGTACCACGCCAAGAGCGACGGGGTCGGCGGCGTGCTTCGTTTCCAGCGCGATTTCTAAAATGTCGTCCTGAATTGGATCTCGGAACCCGGCCTAACGGCCGGGTTCCAGCTTGTGGCTGGCGGACAAAGTCAGCACCTCACTCGTGCTGAATTCGATCCCGGCGCTGCTGTTCGCGCCAAAGCTCCCAGCGGCGACGCAACTCGCCTTTGCGCAGGCCATTGGCATCCGCAAGAACCGTGGCCTGTATCACCCGGTCGGTGCGGAAATGTCGGAACCCCTGCCGCAACTCGCACCAGGCGACGATCAGCCGTGTCGCCTCATCGTAGCCCAGGATAACCGGCCAGACGATGCGGTCCGTCTCCTCGCCGTTTTCGGACCGATAACGCAAACGCAGCTTCCTGCCTTCGCGGATCGCCATCCGCAGTTCCGTCGTGTCGACCGGATCCGGCGACATGGTTCTTCCCGGCTTGGCACCGACACTTGGTGCGACGATGAACTGCCGCAGGCGTTCGGGGACGACTGCCGCGATCTTGGCCACGACATCATTGGCTGCGCCTGAGAGCACCCTGTCGCCACGCGCCGCAACCCATTGCGATCCCAGCACGACGGCCTCGAGTTCGTCTGGCGTCAGCATCAGCGGCGGCATGTCGTATTCAGGAGCAAGCAGGTAGCCGAAACCTGCCTCTCCCACGATAGGAACCCTCTGGCCGATGAGATCGGCCACATCACGGTACACGGTGCGTTTTGATACCTCGATTTCCGCGGCCAAGGCCGCGGCCGTCACCGGTCGGCTCGACCGCCGCAGGATTTGGATGATCTGAAACAATCGATCTGCACGACGCATGCGATGCTGACTCCTGCTGCCATTATGGTGGCAACAGGCGTGTGCCACAAGCTTGTCGGACGTCATATCCGTCGCGCTAAATTGAAGGATCACAAACGATGAAATTTGCATCCATTCGCCTGATCGCCTCCGACGTGGAAGGCATGGTCGGCTTTTACGAAACGGTGACCGGCCAACACGCCGAGTGGCTGGCCCCTGTCTTTGCCGAGATCGTCATGCCATCGGCCACGCTTGCGATCGGCAGTGCGGAGACGGTAGCCCTGTTCAAGGAAGGCAGCGCCGAGCCATCCGCCAACCGCACGGCGATCATCGAATTCATGGTCGACGACGTCGATGCCGAGTTTGACCGGCTGAGGGGCAAGGTCGAGCTGGTGCACGAGCCCAAGATGATGCCTTGGGGGAACCGCTCGATGCAGTTCCGCGACCCCGAAGGCACGATCGTCGCATTGTTCATGCCTGCCACCGATGCCGCCAGGAAACGGTTCGGAGTGCTGTGACCGTACCCGGTAGTCGCGCTTCTGTGGCATTTACCGATTGAGCACAGCATTCTGCCAAATACGTTACAGACAGACACGCAATTGTCATGGCTGATGCCCCAAATGGAGTAAGCGCCTTCATCTTGGTCCGTTTAGATGTAGACTGCCTTGATGGTGCGGGGGGTGTCAGACACTGCAAGGCAAGCCGTCTGGATATCCTGTCGACTCGACGGCTTTTCGGGTGAGTAACGCAGAAGGGGAACCTGCGCCATGTTCAGTATGAAAGAAAACCACTTTGGCCATAAGGCCAAAACAGCGCGCTCGATCGTCAGGTTTTTCGATCCCTGGGAGCGCAAACTGGCCTTCCATACCGACCATAATGATCGAATGGCACCGAGCATCTCGACCGAAGACCAGGAGCGTGTCGACGTTGACGAGCGCTGACGCCGCTTAGACGGTATCTTGAACGCCGCCGACTCGCGCAAATTGTCAGGCTGAAGCAGGTGCCGACTTTGTTTCGGCAGTCTTTTCCGCCCATCCGAAAACCGGCGCGATGTGTTCCACCACATCGGACAGGATCTGCTCGTAGTCCTCGTGCCGGAAACTGTAAGGCAGTTCGAGGCGCAATTCCTCCACTTCAGCAAACACGGGATCGCTGAGCAACGCCTCCACGATAGCCTGCGATGGGCCGACCAGATCGCGCGCGAACAATGTGCGCCGCTCGCCATGTGGTTTGCCTGTCCTATCGTCCCGGCCCTCGCCATAGGCGCGATAGCGCTGGCGCGTCACTGCGTCGGCACCATCGAACGGGACGATGACACGGCCGAGCGCGACACGACCGTGGCCGGCCTGAGCCTTGAAAACTTCCAGTTGCCGAAGCTGGGCTTCGAAGAAATTGTCCGTACCCTCACCCGAAGTCACATTGCCGATCAAGAGATTGAGACCGTTGCGCCCTGCCCATTCCGCGGATCGCAGCGAGCCGCCGCCATACCAGATCCGCTCTGAAAGGCCGGCCGCATAAGGCTGGAGTCTTGGCGTGACGCAGCCGCCAGGAAATTCGACGATTGCGCCCGGCGCGCCAATTGGCTCCCCCTTGAGATTGCGAACAAAACGCAACACCCGGTCATGTGAGAAATCGAAGCTGCGCCAGTCACCATCAAACACTAGCGGCCCCAGCGTCTCGGCATGCGGAGGCGTGCCGGCACTCAATCCGACATTGAGCCGCCCGCGCGACAGGACATCGACGGTGGAAAGATCTTCCGCCAGCCGATAGGGGCTTTCATAACCGATCGGAATGACCGCGGTGCCGAGTTCGATCCTGCGGGTGCGCTGACTGGCCGCCGCCAGAAAGGCCGCGGCCGAGGAGATACCGGGTTCCAGGTGGCGCTGCCTGACCCAGGCCCCATCGAAACCGATGTCCTCGCCGAATTCGAACAGCTGCAGCGTCTTTTCGAAACCGGCGGCTGGATCGTTGTCTGGGTAATTGCCCGGCGTAAGGAAAGCGAGACGCCGAATGATGGGCTTCGTCATCGATCGTACTCGCTCCAGGCTGGACGTTTCCGTATCGGATCGGAGCTCAATATTTCGGCAACCCAGGTGGATTGGTCCTCGACTGATCGATCGCTTCGGGTCCGAGGTTCCACTTATCGAGAACTCGCTTGTACGTCCCGTCCTTGATTGTCTCGTTGAGCGCGGCCGTGACAACATCGGCGATGCCGCTGCCGCGGCGCGTCACCACGCCGACATCCGTGGTCAATGGCCAGCCGGCATTGACGGTGCCGACCAGTCGCGCGTCGCCGGTCACCGCCGCCTGATAGGATTGCACCGCATTGACGCTGAAGACGGCGTCGGCGCGCCCGGAGCGCAGCGCCAGACTCGACGCAGCTTCATCGTCGAACAGGATGATCTCGGCCGGTTTCAGCCCGGCCTCGCGGTTGCGCCGATCCCATTCCACGATGATCTTTTCCTGGATGGTGCCGGGATCAGTGACGATCTTCAGCCCGGCAATGTCCTTCGGTTCGGCGATCTTCTGGATTGGACTGTCCTTACGGACATAGAAGCCGTGCAGCCCCTGACGATAGCTGGAAAAGTCGTATTTGAGCTTGCGCTCCTCGGTCACGCCGACATTGGAAACAACGGCATCGAATTTGCCGGAGATGATGCCGAGCGGCCAGTCCTCCCAGGCGACCGCCACCAGCTTCAGTGGCCGGCCAAGCTTGTCGGCGACGAGCTGGGCAATATCAGGGTCGGCACCGATGACCGTAGCAGCGTCCGTGGCGTAGCTGGCGATCGGCGGCACACCGGACGGAGCGACTGCCACCGTGAACACGCTTTCATCGACGAAATGGAAATCCTTCGGAATGGTCTTGACCAGCGCATCGTCCTTGTCGGCGCGTACACGGCCGCTCTGCTCCGGGCTGAGGTCGAACTGGGCGGTGGCGGCAGCACCCGCAGCCACAAGCAACGTAGCCAGGAAAACGGGAGCAAGAAGGTATGTTCTGGAGAGCATGGCGTCACTCGTTCTGAAGATAAATCGCGGACGGGGCCGCAGGCGGGAGATACGCCTGCGGCCTTCAGCCCCTGATCAGCTGTTGGGTTTCGGCAGGCCGAGGGGATTGGTGGCCGACTTGTCGATCGCCTCCTCGGTCAGGCTCCACTTCTTCAGGACCTCGCCATACTTGCCGCTGGCGATCAGTTCGTTGACGGCAACCGTGAATGGGTCAGCCAGCCCGCTGCCCTTGCGGGTGGCCACCGCGATTTCGGCGGTGCGCGGCCAACCGCCGCTGACGACGCCGACCAGTTTGGTTCCGCCGTTCACAGCCGCACCATAGGCCAGGGTGGCATTCGGGTTGAACTCGGCGTCCGCCCTACCCGACTGGATCGCCAGTTGGCTCGCGGCGCGGTCATCATAATATTGCACCTCTACCGGCTTCAGGCCCGCAGCAACATTCTCGCGATCCCATTCCAGCAGGATCTTCTCCTGGTTGGTGCCAGCCCCGGTGATGACCTTGAGCCCGGCAACGTCCTTCGGCTCCTTGATCGACGTGATCTTGCTATCCTTCTTCACGTAGAAGCCGAGCACATCCTGCCGGTAGGTGGAAAAGTCGAACTTCTCCTTGCGCTCCTCCGTCACCGTCACATTGCTGATGACCGCGTCGAACTTGCCGGAGGACAGGCCAAGCGGCCAGTCTTCCCACGCAACGGCGACGAGGTTCAGCTTGAGGCCGAGCGTTTCTGCGAGCAGGACGGCAAGGTCCGGATCGGTGCCGACGACGGTTTTGGCGTCGGTGGCATAGGTGGCGACCGGTGGATCCCACGGATTGATGCCGACGGTCAGGACGCCGGGCTCGACGAACTTGTAGTTCTTCGGGATCGCCGCGATCGCCTTTTCGCTCTTCTCGGCATGAACGCGCGTTGGCTGTTCCGGGCTGAGATCGAACTCGGCTGCCATGGATGTCGTCGCCCACAGCCCAAGGCCGGCGAACCCCGCCAATACAAAGGAAAACCGACTGCGATGAATGGTCATGTGCCTGCTCCTGTTTCGAGACGTGCGAAAGCTTGCCCGCCACGAAGGGACGGGTATGCCAGTGCGCAGATGACTGGCGTGGAAGGGACGGCCTAGAGGACCTTTGCCAGGAAGGCGCGGGTGCGCGGATGGGCCGGTTCGCTGAAGAGTTTGGCCGGCGGCGCCACCTCGACCACCTTGCCGCTTTCCATGAAGACGACGGTGTCGGCGATCTCACGGGCGAAGCCGATTTCGTGGGTGACGATCACCAGGGTCGTGCCGGAATCCGCCAGTTCCTTGATGACGTCGAGGACTTCGCCGACCAGCTCCGGATCGAGCGCCGAGGTCGGCTCGTCGAACAACAGGACCTTCGGCCTCAGTGCGAGTGCCCGGGCGATGGCCACACGCTGCTGCTGGCCGCCTGACAGATGGCGCGGATAGGCATTGGCCTTGTCGGACAAGCCGATGCGGGCCAGCAGATCGAGGGCTGTTTCAACCGCTTCGGCGCGCGGTACGCCATGGACCGACACCGGCGCCTCGATGATGTTCTCAACCACCGTCAGATGCGGGAACAGGTTGAAATTCTGGAACACCATGCCGACTGCCGAACGGCGGCGGCGGATGGCGCCCTCCTTCAGCTCGTAGAGTACGCTGCCGTCGCGCGCATAACCGATCAACTCGTCGTCGATCGAAATGAAGCCTTCATCCGTGCGTTCAAGATGGTTGATCGTACGCAGCAGCGTCGACTTGCCGGCGCCCGACGGGCCGATAATGGCCGTGACCGTTCCCGGTGCCAAAGTGAGACTGACCTGGTCGAGTACGGTCAGCACGCCGAAGCGCTTGCTGACATCGCGGATCTCGATACGGCCGGCGCCACGATCGCCCAGATTGACCGCAGCAAGAGGCTTGCGGACGACGGCCTGCTTCGTCTCCACCACATTCTGTTTCCCAACCAACACCGGTCCGAAGGGCAGGCGCGACAGGAATGCGGCGATCCGCCTGAACACGGGCCCGGGCGCCTTGCGGGTGGCTCCCTTGGAGTAATACTGCTCTATCGCGATCTGGATGAGCGAGAGCACGCTCATGATGACCAGGTACCAGACCGTCGCCACCATCAGCAGCGGGATGACTTCCAGGTTGCGGCGATAGATGACCTGGACTGTATAGAACAGCTCCGGCAGGGCGAGCACATAGACCATCGAGGTCGATTTCGCCAGGCCGATGATCTCGTTGAAGCCACTGGGCAGGATGGCGCGCATTGCCTGCGGCAGCACGATGTTGAGCGCCTGCCGGCGCCGCGACAGTCCGAGCGCTGCGGCGGCCTCGTGCTGTCCATGATCGACCGACAGGATGCCGCCGCGGATGATCTCGGCCGAAAAGGCGGCCTGGTTGAGGCTGAGCCCGATCAGCGCCACAGCGAACGGGCTGAGCACCTCGACGGTATTGTATTGCGCAAACAGGATACTGGTGAACGGCACCCCGACATCGACGGTCGGATAGAGGTAACCGAGATTGTTCAGAACCAGCAGCAGCACGATCAGAGGGATCGAGCGCAGGAACCAGATATAAGCCCAGGACACGCCGGACAACAGCGGCGAGGTCGATACACGCGCAAAGGCCAGCACTGTACCGAGCAGGAAGCCCAGCGCGGAAGCAAGCACCGTCAGGAGCAAGGTGCGGCCGAGACCAACAAGCACCGGCTCGGAGAAGAAGAACTTTGCAAAGACATCCCAGCCCCAGCGCGGATTGGTCAGGACGGAATGCAGCGTGACCGCGATCACCAGAACCGCGACGATCGTTCCGACCGTGCGCCAATGATGTTTGGCCGGTACGACCTTGTAGCCCGTGTGGCTTTCGATGGATCGTGATCGCCTGGCAGCGGAGATATCGCCGACATCCGTAACTGTTGTCATTTCGATTCCGCCTCTCCAGGAACAGTCTGTTTATCGTAAGATTTTCTCAGCTTAGTGATTTCATATTCAGAATTATTTTCCTTCGGTCACGGCAAGTTTTTTCAAGTTTTCACTTCAAATTGACATTGCCATCCAAATTTCACGCATGATTACTGAAACTCTTCATGAAATACGCACTCACCCTGCCTTGCGGATAGGTTCAGCCACGCCTGTCACCAGTGCGCTGATGTCTTTCTCAAAGGGAAGCGAGCCGTGGATCTCCGGATCGACTGTCGTGTCGAACAGCGCGGTGTAGCCATTGTTGAGATAGAGGCCCGCAGCCTCTGGCTGTCGAAAGCCAGTCGTCAGGTAGATCCTGCTGTAGCCTTGCCGCAGTGCCTGCGCTTCGAGTTCCGCCAACACGATACGCGCCAGTCCTTGCCGACGCAGCTCGACATGGGTCCAGACGCGCTTGAGTTCGGCGGTGCGCTCGTCGTAGCGCTTGAAGGCGCCTCCGGCGATAGCCGTTCCGCCGCGCATCAGCAGGAGGAAAGCGCCGTGGGGTGGTGCAAACAGCTCGGCAGGATAGCGCGCCATTTCGGCGCCGGCCGGTTCACCCCAGTAATTGCCGTAGCGTGTCTCATATTCCCAGGTAAGCGCCTCGATCAGCGGTTGCGCGCGCGGATCGAGCGGCGTGGTGTAAAGAAAGCCGTCGGTCATGGCGCCTCGATTCCTTCAGGGGTTGGATGGCTGCCGTTGCGATCGGCCAGATAGTCCTGCACCAGATGCACCCAGTATCGGGCGGCATCGATCAGGATGTCGTCGTTGAAGTCGTAGCGCGGGCTGTGCAGATCGGCGCTGTCGCCATTGCCGATGAACAGATAACTGCCTGGCCGCTCCTGCAACATGAACGCGAAATCCTCACTGGCGGTGATCGGCCGGAAATCCGTCTCAAGCCGCCGCTCGCCGAAGTGCCGCGAGGCAACCTGCCGCGCGAACGTCGTCTCCCGCTCGTGATTGACCAGCGTGGAATAGCCACGCGGATAGCTGATCTCGACGCGCGCGCCGTAGCTTGCGGCCTGCGCTTCGGCCAGCGCGATGATGCGGGCCTTGATCTGCTCTCGCACGGTTTCGTTGAAGGTACGCACGGTCAGTTTCAGCTCGACGCTGTCGGGTATGACGTTGGCCGCGATCCCGCCGTTGATGGTGCCGACGGTCACCACTGCGGTCTCGAGCGGATCGACGTTACGCGACACCACCGTCTGCAGCGCCAGCACCAGTGAAGCTGCGGCAACAACCGGATCGACCGCCTGCGCCGGCTTGGCGCCGTGGCCGCCCTTGCCGATGACGCGGATGATGGCGAGATCGACCGAAGCCATCGTCGGGCCGGGGCGAAAACCGAACTGGCCGGTTGGCACGCCAGGCCAGTTGTGCAGCCCGAAAACCGCATCGACGGGAAACCGCTCGAACAGGCCGTCACCGATCATGGCACGGGCACCGGCGCCCCCCTCTTCCGAAGGCTGGAAGATCGCCCGGAACGTGCCGGAGAATTTCCGCGTCTCGGCAAGATAGCGGGCGGCAGCCAGCAGGATCGTCGTATGACCATCATGGCCGCAGGCATGCATGGTGCCGGATGTCGTGCTGGCATAGGCAAGGCCGGTGGCCTCCTCGATGGGCAGCGCATCCATGTCTGCCCTTATGCCGATCGAGGCCTCGCTGGCGCCGTTGCGCAATGTGCCGACGACGCCGGTCTTGCCGATGCCGCATGTCACTTCGTAGCCCCAGGATTCCAGCAGCTCCGCGACCAGCGCCGAGGTCTTCACCTCGCGAAAACCCATTTCCGGCTCGCTATGCAGCTTGCGCCGCAGAGCGATGAATTCGTCGCGATAGGCAAGCAGCGTCGAAGCAACGTCATCCTTGACCGGAGCGGCGTGATGAATGGTCATCAGGCCGCGCGCTCCGCCGCGGATTTGGCTCCCTCACCGGACTGCTTGTAGCGGCTCTCCTTGAAAGGCAGGTCGAGATGATCACGCAGAGTCTTACCAGCGAGCTGGCTGCTGTGTCTGCCGCGCGCCTCGAGCAGCGGCAGGACATGTTCGACGAAGTCATCGAGACCTTCGGTGATCACCTGGAACGAAAGAACGAAACCGTCGGCGGCACCACCATCGACCCAGCGGATGATCTCGTCTGCGACCTTTTCAGGCGTGCCGATGAAACGCGTCCGTGGTGTTGCCACTTCCAGGGCAACCTCACGAAGCGTCTGCCCCCTTTCTCTTGCAGTCCGCTTGATACGATCGGTGGTCGAGCGGAAGTTGTTCTGGCCGATATCGCCCAGGTCGGGAAACGGCTCGTCGAGCGGATAGGCCGCGAAGTCGTGATGATCGAAGAAGCGGCCGAGATAGCGCAGCGCTTCCGGCACGCTGACGAGATCGCGGATCAACTGATATTTGCGCTCGGCCTCCGCCTCGGTCGCCCCGACGATCGGCGCGATGCCCGGGAATATCTTGATGTCGTCAGCACCGCGTCCATGCGCTACGGCAGCGTCCTTGAGCCGCCGGGAAAGTGCCTTGTTTTCCTCGAAAGAGTCAGCGCCGGCAAAGACGGCGTCGGCATGACGGCCGCCCAGCGACACGCCGTCCTCGGAGGCACCTGCCTGAAACAGCACCGGCTGCCCTTGGGCGGAGCGGCCGAGATTGAGCGGCCCTTCCGCCGAATGGAACCGCCCCTTGTAGTTGAGGCGGTGCATCCTGGAGAAATCGACATATTGGCCGGTGTCGCGATCGCGAACGAAGGCATCGTCGTCCCAGGAGTCCCACAGACCCTTGACGATCTCGATATGCTCGGCAGCGATCTGGTAACGCAGCGCGTGCTCGGGATGCTTGTCGCGGCCATAGTTCTTGGCCGAACCCTCGAGCGGAGAGGTGACGGCATTCCAGCCGGCGCGGCCACCGCTCACAAGGTCCACCGAGCCGAACTGCCGGGCGACGGTAAACGGGTCGCTATAGGATGTGGAAAGCGTTCCGACCAGGCCGATGCGGTTCGTTGCCGCTGCCAATGCCGACAGGAGCACGATCGGCTCGAACCGGTTGAGAAAATGCGGGATCGACTGTTCGTTGACGTAGAGCCCGTCGGCCACGAACGCGAATGCGATGCCAGCCGCCTCGGCCTGTATGGCAGTCCTGACATAGTAGTCAAAATTGGTGCTTGCGTCGGCCGGCACGCTGGGGTGCCGCCAGGCATTCATGTGGCCACCAGGGCCTTGCAGCATGATGCCGAATGGAATGCGTTTTTCACTCATGCGCGAAATCCTTCTTCCTGGTCGGGCTGCGTCTTACGCGGCGACAGCCGAGCGTCGACGCGCCAGGAGCTCCAGCGTGGCGAGACGCCAGGAACCGTTGACGGCCGGTTCGACAATGAATTCGGCGATACCGTAACGATCGGCCAGGCGATCGAATTCGGCCCAGACCTGATCGGGCGTGCCAGCGATCACGCTCGATTGCTTCGGTTCGATGCGATACTCGGCGGCACCCACCTGCCGTGCATATTCCTCGGCCTGCTCCGCGCTGCCGACCGTTACGCTCTGCGCACCTGGCACATGCACCTTGAACAGCTTGGTGTTTTCCGCCTCTGCGATCGCCTCGCCGGCATATTCCGAAACGATAGCCGACACGGCGACGATCGGCGCCTTGCCGGCGATGCTGCGATAGCTCGATGCGACCGCGTCGAGCAGGGCGTCGTCACCGTTAAGGTGGCGGGCAAAAACGAACTCCCAGCCATGTGCCGCAGCAAGTTCGGCGCTATCGACACTGGCTCCGAGCAGGAAACGCTGCGGCGCAATCGTCGGCAAGGGCGTTGCGGCCAGTCCTTCGACTGGCCCCTGCCTGTCAAGATAGGCACCCAGTTCCGCGATCTGCTGGACAAAATCAGGTTTGCGCGACGGGTCGCGATCTGCCTGGAGCGCGCGGGTCGACAGCGGCAGGCCACCTGGCGCCTTGCCGACACCGAGGTCGACGCGGCCCGGCGCCAGCGAGGCAAGAAGATTGAAATTCTCCGCCACCTTGTAGGCGCTGTAGTGCTGCAGCATGACGCCGCCCGAACCGATCCTGATGCGGCTGGTGTGGGCAAGCAGATGGGAAATGAGGATTTCGGGCGACGAACTGGCGAGATCGGAAACGTTGTGATGCTCCGCGACCCAGAAGCGATGGTAGCCCAGGCGTTCTGCCAATTGCGCCAACGCGATGGTGCGCTTCAGCGCATCGGTCGGGCTGTCCCGACCGACCAGTGGGCTCTTATCGAGTGCACTCAAAACGTAGGACATGGCATCCCCTTCTTCGTCACCGTATCGCCCGATATTTTAGTCGATTAATTCCATAGATTTTATAGACTATTTGGCGAAATTGGCCGCTTATGGAGAAAAGCCTTTCAGCCGGCGCGCGAAATCCGGAATGGCTCGCTTCCCTTGATGAAAGGCAGCCGGCCGGCCTCTACGGATGAGGCGGCGGGATGAATTCACGCTCCACGAGAGCTGCGATGATCGGTTCGGCGCCGGCAATGAACTGCCTGCCACCGGCTTCGCCTGAAACCTGTCCAGACGTTTCACCAGGTCGGAGTATGAGAACAGGCAATGCCTGGTTCGCTTCTCCGAGCAAGGCGACAACCTCCGCACGCGGTCGTTTGAAGTCGACCCGTCGGATGTCCAGCAGGTCCTCAAGCGCAGGAAAAGAAGCAATGACGCCCTCGACCAATGCCGAATGACGGCAAAAGAAGCGTTGCTCGGGATACGCAGCATCCTCGAAGTCGGGAGAAAGCAGGAAAAGCTGCGGCTTGTGCAGATCAGTCGTCGTCAAAGGAATAATCCTGTTCTCTGCCGAGCAGCATTTGTCCCGGATGATGAAGCCGGAAGGGGCCATCGCCATGGAATGTTCGATGTCGATAATTCTTATGGAAATTGCGATTGCGGGAAAGAAAATCGCCTCTGTCCACACCGTCAATATCGAATGTTTTTTGCGCTCCGCCTGGCCGGTTCTCGATCATTTACACTTGAGGATCATGTTGCCGAACGCGAGGCTGACTGCTGGACGGTAAGATGGCCAGCCGACTTCGCCCGGCTCGACTTCACCGAGGAACGGTACGCGATCGATCTTCTGATCGAACCATTGCTACGGGGAAGTTTGCGCGTGTCCGCCGAAATCCTGCCGTTCAAGGAGACTGTCGGGAGCGGGCGAATGGAGGCTGCCTCCAATATCGACCTGTCACTCTTCGATTATTTCGCTCTGCGATTATTTTTTACTGTCAGGCAAGGGAAAGCGACGCTAGAAGGCCCCGGTAATCAAGACGGCGCCACTGTAGCAGTACGGAACCGCCAGCCACTCGTACGAACTTCCACGCAAGTCGTTAAGAACAGGCTCCGCGAAAGCTGTGCATTTGCAGCGTTGTTTCCACGGTGTCTTAAGCGACTCGGTGTATCTCTTGGTTGCATACGTGCATGCCCCCAACCAATGAGGAATGACAGGATGGCTTCGATTTCGAAGGCTGCCCCCTCCCGGGCCGGCAGTAAGCTTCACACGGTTCCGCTGCTCTGTGCTGCAATCGTGACAATGGCCCTATCGGGCTGCAACTCCATAACCGACAGCAATGTAAGATCCGCGTCTGTCACCACGCAGGCGAGCCATGCCTTCACGGCGCAGGTCATCAAGCCTAAAGGCAAGATCGCGACGGTCAGCCGCCGCGCCACGGTGGCCAAGAGCACGCAGAACATTTCCGATAACGTGCGGTTCTATGGCCGTGCGCCACACATCTGCTCGCCAAGCGGCTTCGGACAGACCTCGCACTGTTTCCTCCGAACCTGACGTCAAACATGCTGAAGACGGAACCGGCAGTTGCTCGAACAACTGCCGGCTCTTGAGCGTTTCCGTTTTTCACGGAAACGCGGAAATGCTCTAGCTCTTTGTATTTACGCAATTCCAGACCGAAAACCGTTATACCCTTTCCCTGGAATTGCCCGGGTCAGCGCTTGAGTGCCAGTCTGTCCTCGACCTTGCCCAATTTTGCGACGACATAATCGCCCCGCCGCAGCTTGGTGATTTCATCACCCTTCCGGACCGGCGCGTTTGCGAAGACATACCAATCGCCCTTCGGCTCACGCTTCTGGAATATGACGTTGCCCTTCCTGCGGTGGCTGAAGCAGGTAAGAGCCGGCGCGGCGCCGGTCTTGGCATACCAGTCGGCTTTGAAGCAAAGCCGGCCAGCATCGGTAATGAACCAGCTCCCTACCCCATAGGAAGCGTTCCTGCCCTTCCCCGTCCACGCCGAAAAACGGCGCTGCGGCACGGCAAAATAGCCGGCGCCGTCTTTCCATATCCATGACCGCTGGCTGTAGAGCCGATAAAGGTCTTCGTTGCTGAGCGGTTCGGCCTGTTTGATCGTGGCGGCGCTGGGCGCAGCCGAGGCGGCAACCGTTGCAGCGCCCGCCGCGCCGACCAGTGCCGCAACCATGATCAGTCCGTGTGCAATGGTCATCTCTTTTCTCCCACCCCTCGCCTCATTCAATTCGATGCTTCGCGCGTCTGCACCACGCGCCAGTTCGGCAGGCCGTACCCTTTCGGCCAGGGATAAACCTCGCGATCGTCGAAGTAGACGATGGCCTTCAACTCGGGAAATTCCGGATAGGATTTGGCGACGCTCTGTGCCCAATCCTTGACATAGCCGGCATCCCCTTCATAGCCGAGTTCTGCAACCATGATCGGCTTGCCGAAGCCTTTGACGCGGTCATATTTCTCCCGCATCTGCTCGACGAAACTCGTGTCATGGCCGATGACACCTTGGTCATAGGGTTGGTAGCCGAACACCGAGAGGCCCACGATGTCGACAAAGTTGGTGCCGGGATAGAATGCCTCCAGGCCTTCATTGCCCTTCGGCGACCACATGTATTTTGCGGTCTTGTTGTGCTCGCGGCACACGGTCACCATGCGTTGATAGGCTTTTGCATAGTCCGGCGGATTCCAGTGTGCCCAGGTGAACTGGTTGTCGGTTTCGTCCATTTCCTGTGCCCAGCGAATGGTGACATCGCTTTTCAGCTTCGCGGCCTCGGAGCAGACGGCAGCCATGTAGCCGTCGCGTTCACCGCTCAGGACGCTGTTCAGCAATTGCGATGAAGACAGCCGCCAGTTGGGCGACCAAGACCATGGCTCGACGGTGATGAGCAGGGAACGCCCGCGTTTCTGCGCATAGTCGTCGGCCAGCGCGAGCGTGCGAAGATCGACATCTTCCCAGGGCAGGAACAGATGCTCGATCTTCGAATTGGCGTCGCTGCCGAAATCACCGTGAGGATCGTAGGCCCCGAAACCGACGGACGCCGGCGTGATCACCGGACGCTTGTCCGAAGGCATGGTTGCCGTCGCCGAGTTTTCGTTGGGAATGCCCAGGGGGCGTTGGTTGGCCGCGAGGCCCGCCCCGTTCAGCATCAGTCCCGCGCACGAGAGCGCGATAACCGCTAATTTCCTTCTCATGGTCGTTCTCCGCTATCATTGCGCACCGACCGGCGCTGGCGTCGGAAGCGGTACGGTTTTTGGGGTTGTCATCTCTTGCGCCACCGGCCGATAGGCCATCACCTTGGCGCTCACCGTGTCTTGTTCGACGAGCTTGACATACTCGTCGTCCTTGTCAGGCGCCGCGTGCTTGAACACATACCAGGCGCCTGACGGCTCCTTCTTTTGATAGACCGTGCCGTCATGAAGCTTGTGGCGGAAGCAGGTCTTTTTGGGGGAGCTGCCGCCCGGGCTGTGCCATACAGCCCGCAGGCACAACTGCCCGTCATTGGTCAGGGTCCAACGCCCCTCTGCCCAACTGGCATTGGCTCCGTTGCCAGACCAGGCCCGGAAAATGCGACCTTCTTCCTGGAAGCGTCCCGCGCCATCGCTCCACTGCCAGGTCTTGTCCCGATAAAGGTCATGTAGCTCAAGCGCAGTCATGACTCTCGCCTGAGCCGGCACCGCGCTTGGCTCCGCGGCAGCAGTAGCCGCTCCACCGCACAGTGCGAGACCGAAAGCCACGAGCGTCAACGGCCACGTGCCGAAAGCAACACCGCTGCGCCGCAGGCAATCGATGACATGAGTGTTCATCTGCGCCTCACTTTCCACGCACCATCCGAGGCAAACCGGAGGCTGTCTTTTCGAAATCCGGCTCGTCCGTTGTGGGGTTCGCCCATTCCGCGTGCTCGGAGCGTTGCCCGACCACCGAAACGTGGAAGCCTGCGGCGGACGCCGCGCCCGGTTCGATCGCATTGCGCAGGTCGACGAGCACCGGCGTCCGCACCAGCCGCCTGAGACGGCCTAGGTCGATGCGGCGGATGCTGTCCCATTCGGTAAGCACCACCACCGCATCCGAATTGCGAGCGCATTCGTAAGGATCGTCAAGCAGGGTGACGTCCTCCAGCATGCGTGCGGCATTCTCCAGTCCGACTGGATCATAGGCACGGACGTTGGCCCCATAGCGCTGCAGTGTCTCGATCAGCGGCACCGATGGTGCCTCGCGCATGTCGTCGGTGTCTGGCTTGAAGGTCAATCCGAGCACGGCGATCGTCAGCCCCTCGACGTCACCACCGACAGCCTCGATGACCTTGAGCGCCATCTTGCGCTTGCGGGCCTCGTTGGCGACGATCGTTTCCTCCACGATGCGCAGAACCACGCCATAGTCCTGAGCGGTCCTCAGCAGCGCGAGCGTATCCTTCGGGAAGCAGGATCCACCGTAGCCTGGACCCGCATTGAGGAAGCTGGTGCCGATACGCCGATCAAGCCCTATGCCCAGCGCCAGCTCGCCTACATTGCTGCCGACCTTCTCGCAGAGATCCGCCAGCTCGTTGATGAATGTGATCTTGGTAGCCAGAAAGGCGTTGGCGGCATATTTGATGAGCTCCGATGTACGCCTGTCCGTGAAGACGAGCGGAACATCGCCCAGCGACCCTTGGTAGAGTGCTGCCATCACAGCACGCGCACGACCGTCCTCGACGCCGACGACCACGCGATCCGGCCTCATGAAATCACCGATCGCCGCGCCTTCGCGCAGGAATTCCGGGTTGGACGCTACCGAAAAAGACCCGTAGGGACGCGCACGGGCGATGATCTTTTCCACCGCGTCGCCTGTACTGACAGGGACTGTCGACTTGACCGCGACCACCGCGCCCTCCGCCAGGAACGGCGCCATCTCGCGCGCCGCCATGTAGACAAACGAAAGATCGGCGTCGCCCTGCCCTGCCCGCGAAGGCGTTCCGACCGCGATGAACACGACCTGCGCATTCGTCACCGCCGCGGCAAGATCACAGGTAAAGGCAAGTCGTCCCGCCGCCTGGTTGCGTGCAACCATCTTGTCGAGATCCGGCTCGTAAATCGGCAATCGCCCTTTGAGGAGACCCGAGATTTTGTCGACGTTCTTGTCGACGCAGATCACCTCATGACCCCATTCAGCAAAGCATGTACCGCTGACGAGGCCGACATAACCGGTTCCAATGACTGCGATCTTCATGGCATCCAACGCCTTGCGGCGCCTCCATTTCAGCACTCATTCCGTCGTATCTTCGATCGCCCAGCGCCAATGCGGCCTGAACACGGTCTTTCGCACCTCCGTCCGGCCGATACCGGCACCGGCAGCCGAATAGCGCTCCTCGAAAAGCTGAAGATGTTGCGTGCCCCAGGCGAGAACCTCGACACTCTCGCGGCCATGCAGGACAGCAGCAAACGCTGGCAGCGCGATCATGGAGAGAACGCCTGCGGTCACCGCCGGGCGATAAAACCGGCTGACCGTCCTCAAACGATTTTCACGACCATGCCTGGCCAGGATGACGACCGTCAGCAGGGTGTAGAAAACGCTGTTGATGATTGCGAAAAGATAGAAACCGCGACCAGCGTCGGCGTCATCGATCAACAAGGCCGGCAAGGCGGAGCCTACGGCGATCGCCACGTAGGGCGCGTAGACCCTGAACGGCAACGGATCGACTTCCGAAGTTCCCTTGGGGGTAACGCGAAACTCGACAAAGGTTCCGGTGATCCAGTCGCGCAGAGCAGAGACGCTGCCAGCGAGTGCCCATGGCCAGCGGGCCAACAGGAAGAATGCGCTTTCCCAGCTCCAGATCTTGGCATCGACGGGCCTGAAACAGCCTGCGGCGCGCCAGCGGAAGCAGAGTCCGATAAGGACCAGCCATTGCGGCAGGAAATGCATCAGGAAATCCGGATAGGTGACCGCCACGAAATTTTCGTCGCGAAGCAGCGCAATGACCGGTGTCGCCACCATCAGGGCCATCAACGAAGAAAAGAGCGGATACCAGAGCTGGGAAAACAGGAACTGGAACTGCAACCGTCGCGGCAGGCGAGGCACGTAGATCGGCGAATGTTGCAGCAGCAATGTCACCAGGCTGCGCGACCACTGGAATTCCTGGGTGACGAGATCGGCAAAGGTACTGGGACCATCACCATGTGCGATCGCGTTCACCGCATGGATTCCGTGCCAGCCATGCGCGTTCATCATCAACGTCGTCGAATGATCCTCGGCCAGTTCCGGCCCCAGGCCACCGATTTCCTTTAGCGCAGCGGTGCGCACCGCGTAGTGTGATCCGAAGCAGAGCGGAGCGAGCCCGGCGTTGTGGCCAACCTGCATCGCCCCATGAAGGCTGGCCTCTGCATAGAGCCGCCCGCGCGCCGACCAGCTTTGGCGAGCATTGCGGTCGCAGATACTCGGCGCAGAGACATAACCGATCGAAGGATCGGCGAACGGCCGCAGCATGTTCCACAGATAGTCGGGCTCCGGCACATGGTCGGCGTCCAGCTGCGAGACAAAATCATAGCGGTCATAGCCATAGTGGTCGTAGAAAAAAGCGAGGTTGCCTTCCTTGCAGCGTGTGCGGCGCGGCCACGTAGCGCGGTGATAGTCGGCCCGCCCGCGGCGGGTTGAAACGAACACGCCATGACGACGGCACCAGTCGATCACTGCAGGTGATGGATCCTCGTCGGCAAGCCAGGTGTCGTGCGGAACGGTCTGGGCCAGCATCGCACGCAACGTCTCGGCAACGATTGAGAACGGCTCCGACGGAGCCTTGGTCACCACCATCGCGACGCGGCTGCCAGCAGGTATTCGCAAGGGGCCAACAGATTGCCGGGCACCCGCAAAAACGACGATCAGATAGACCGGCATAAGCGTGATCCAGGCCAGTTCGTAGGTGGTCAAAGCACTTCCGAACAGGCTGAAATGATGGGATGGCTTGAACCACCAGATCCAGAAATAAAGCAGGGCTGCTAGCCACAATGTCACGCCGACGAAGTACTCTGCACGGCGATAACCGCGGAGAACCGGCGCCAGCAACGGCTTCTGGCTGAGGCGAAGGCCGCGAGTCTCGCTGGTGGCACACGTCGTCATGGGCACGCTCCCAATCCGAAGAACGGTGCCGCTGTGCGCACAATGGTGTCGAGATCTGAGTATTGCGGCGAGAAGCCAAGTGTCGAGCGGGCGAGACTTGGATCGGCGTAAAGCACGGGTGGATCACCGGCGCGACGCGGCTGGATCGCGATGGGGACGCTGTGCCCGGTGACGCGATCGATGGTTTCGAGGATTTCGAGGATCGAGGCACCACGCCCGGTGCCGAGATTCACGGCGAGATTGCCGCCACCCCGCGCCAGATGCTCGTAGGCGAGTACATGTGCCCAGGCGAGATCACTGACGTGGATGTAGTCGCGGACGCAGGTGCCGTCGGCTGTGTCATAATCGTCACCGAATACTTCGAGCCTTTCGATGCGGCCGGCGGCGGCCAGCAACGCCCGCGGAATGAGATGCGTTTCGGGATCATGCCATTCGCCAAGCTCACCTTCGGGGTCCGCCCCGCAGGCATTGAAATAGCGCAGCGCCACATAGTGCAGGCCAAAGGCAGTGGCGTAGTCGGCCAGCATCTGTTCCGCCATCAGCTTCGTCTTGCCGTAGGGATTGATCGGGACCTGCGGCATGCTTTCGGCGATCGGAAGACTGGCGGGCACGCCATAGGTGGCGCAACTGGAGGAGAAGATGACCTTTTCCAGGCCCGCCTGCCGGGCGGCGTCGAGCAGCGACAACATGCCCGCGACGTTGTTGTGGTAATATTTCGAAGGATCCTCGACGGATTCGCCGACATAGGCGGAGGCAGCAAAATGAATGGCGGCCGTCGGTTGAAACAGTTCCATCGTGCGCGTCAGGTGAACGGTATCCAGCACATCACCGTGCACGAATGGGCCCCAGCGCACCGACGAACGGTTGCCCGTTGCCAGATTGTCATAGACGACGGGCTCCAGGCCTCTCGACCGCAGCAGCTTGGCTGTGTGGCTTCCGATGTAGCCGGCACCGCCGGTGACGAGGATACGCCGGCTGCCCATCATGCCACCTCGGTAAGCTTGCGGCCTTCCGCAGCGAGGACGGCTTCGAAATAGGCTATGGTTCTTTTCAACCCCTCCGCCAGCACCACCCTTGGCTGCCAACAGAGTTCGTGCATCGCCAGCGAAATGTCGGGACGCCGCTGACGCGGATCGTCTGTCGGCAGCGGGCGGTGGACGATGCGCGACCGCGACCCAGTCAGGGCAAGAACCTGGCCGGCGAGTTCGGCGACTGTAAACTCGACCGGATTGCCCAGATTGATTGGTCCCGTCAGTGACGCCGGTGACGCCATCATGGACAGGAAGCCGTCAACCAGGTCATCGACAAAGCAGAACGAACGCGTCTGCGAACCATCGCCGTGAATGGTGATATCCTCGTCCCGGAGAGCCTGGACTATGAAATTGGAAATAACGCGGCCATCGTCAGGCCGCATCCGCGGCCCGTAGGTATTGAAGATGCGGACAATCTTGATTTCGACGCCGCGGATCCTGCTGAAGTCGTGGAACAACGTCTCGGCGCAACGCTTGCCTTCATCGTAGCACGAGCGCGGCCCGAAGGGATTGACGTTTCCCCAGTAGCTCTCGACCTGGGGATGAACATTCGGATCGCCATAGATCTCTGAAGTCGAGGCCTGAAGGATGCGCGCGTTGTAGCGGGCAGCATTTTCCAGCAGGTTCAGAGCGCCAAGCACGCTGGTCTTGGTGGTATGGATCGGATCGGCCTGGTAGTGCGGCGGTGAAGCCGGACAAGCGAGATTGTAGATCTCGTCGACCTTCAGATCGATCGGGTCAACGACATCGTGACGAAGCAATGTGAAGGCCCCCGAAGACCTGAGGTGCCGGACGTTTTCCGGCCTGCCCGTGGAGAAATTGTCGATACAGACGACCCGATGTCCTTTGCGGATCAGGAGCTCGCACAAATGCGAGCCCAGAAACCCCGCACCACCGGCAACGAGAATTGTCTTGCAAGATTTGGGACGCGGCGGCGTCAAAATGTCATTCCAAGCCGGCTCAATATTTGCCGGCTCGGAATGAAACAAATAGTTGGTTACTCTACTCAACAACGCCTCCAACGATTTTACGCAAACTCAGATTTTTGCTTTTTTGTTTTCAAATTTTGGAATTTTTTCCAAATATTATTTGGATACACTCCCTCAAGACACCAATATTTAACGATGTTAATTGGTAGTTAGACATTAAATATTTAGAGCATATGTTCCTGGAGCTGTCGTTATCCTTGAATCCGAGATGTTATCCTGGTGTACATTTCTCTCAGCCAAATCTGGCGACGACGCGTATGTGAAATGCGGCCCGGTCTGGATGATTCCGCGACCACAAATTGTCGCCATGAATCTGGGGCATGTAGAAAAAGCCGACTTTTACTCTGCAACTTTTTGAAAGGTTGCAGCGTTTGTTCGGCGAGATGGTCTGGGTTGGAGATCTTGAATGAGCGATCGTTCAGACCAGCCTGATAGGTTGAACGCGTCGGCCGACCCGGAAGGGACGCCTCGCGTGGAGCGGCGGCGTTGGCCACGCGACACCGATCAGACGAATGATGCGGTTTTCTCCGCGCCGCCAGCCCTCACACCGCTGCGCTTTTCAACAGCACAGTTCGAACCGGCAGAACAATTCAGCATCTGGCGCTCTCATCTGGAGCCCATAGTCGAAGTCAATCTGCCCGACGGGGTAGCCCCGCAAAATGGTTTTGCTGCTGAACATACCGCCTGGAACCTTGGCAAGATGCTGCTCGTGCGGCAGCGCACCGATGCATATCGTTACGCACGGTCGGCTGAAAAACTGCGTTCGAGCTCCATAGATCATTGGTACATCGGCATTCCACACAGGGGAAACGCCTGGACCGAGGTCGATGGCCATGTCGTGGAAAGCCGCCGCGATACCGTCACATTTCGTTCGCTCGGCCACCCTTATCGGGGACGGGCCACCGAAAGCGAGGTGACCCTGCTCTACATGCCGTACGACCTGTTCGCCGGCAACGCGGGCATGCTGGTCGCGGCCAACAATTCAGTCTTCACGGGCAACTACGCAACCCTTTTGATCGACTATATCGGCAGCGTCGAAACAAGGCTGCCGACACTTGTGGCGAGCGACCTCGTGAAGATCGTGTACACAATACGAGACATGCTCGTCACCTGCCTTGCAGAGGCAGCAGCCAATCGCCAGAACGGCGTCAATCCGCTGACATTGAGCGCGATGGAACGGGTGCACCACTACATTCACAGCAACCTCGGCTCGCAGGACCTCAATCCCGACAGCATCTCTCGTGCGATGGGCATCTCCCGTACGCGTCTCTACCAGCTGTTCGAGGCAAGCGGTGGCGTTCTCAACTACATACGCAGGAAGCGCCTGCAGGATGCCTACGCGGCGCTCAGCGATCCGGCCAACAACCAGCGCGTATTGGACATTGCCGAGGAGGCAGGCTTTGACGTCGCGGCGAATTTCACGCGCGCGTTCATCCACGAATTCAGGCTAAGCCCGAGCGATGTCCGGAAGGCCGCCACCGGCCAGTTGCCTGCCGTTACCCACATCGATCAATCGCCGACGCCGACTTTCGAAAAATGGCTGCGAGAACTCGGGCGCTGACATCGAGGCGATATGGCCGCCATGCGATCGTCTCTCCAGCCGACCCCATAGAACTTGTCATTGATCGCCTGGATCCATGGCATGTTCCGCCAACCAATCCCATACCCCCTGTACATCGACATCCCTGAGCCGGTCCCGAGTGGACAAGGCGTACCACGCGCGGCCCGTTTCGAGGGCGTGGCCATAAGGGCGCACGAGAGCCCCCGTTGCCAGAGCAACCTCGACCAACGGCAGGCTGCCCAGCGCCACGCCCTGGCCAAGTTCGGCCGCCGCAAGTGCAAGATCACAGTCGCTGAAGTTGCTGCCGTGCCAGCTGCCATTCGCTTCGACGCCGGCGCCCCTGAACCAATCAGCCCAGCCAAGCGGCCGCTCGTCATGGATGAGCGGAACGCCAAGCAGGTCGGATGGTTCGTCCAGTGTTTCCGCCAGCGCCACAGTCGCAACCGGTGACAGGATGTCCTTTGCGATCCGCAGGCTCTCGTAACCCTCTGGCGGCACTTCGGCGTGGATGATCGCCAGGTCTATTTCCATCGTCTGGAAATCGATCGCTGTCCCGCTGGTGTCGAGCCAGGGCTCGCAGGCCGGTACCGCCGCCTGCAAGGAAGGCAAGCGATGCAGCAGCCAGCGTCGGCTGAAATCCCGCGGCGCATAGATGACGACGCTACCCGGCTTTCGATAGGGCTCCAGACGCCGGTAGCCCTCCTCCATCAATTCGAGGCAGCGGCGTACCGTGCGCTGATAGTCGCGCCCCGCATCCGTCAACCGAACTTCTCGACCGATGCGCAAGAACAGCGGTTGTCCGACATGACCTTCGAGCAGGCGCATCTGATGGCTGATTGCCGACTGGCTGAGGCCGAGCTCCTCGGCGGCGCGGCTGAAGCTTTCGAGCCGCGAAGCCGCTTCGAATCCCTTCAGGAATTGCGTGGGAGGAATATGCCGGAACCGCGCCATACATGAATTCCATTCAATAAAAGCAGGAATCCTTCTCAGTTGTATGGGATCGGCATCGGCATAACAATGAGGTCCATACATGAATGGAGAGTTTTGATGAATGCCATCGAGTGGCCGGCGCAGCAGCTGAAATTTCGTCGGCCGGCGGAATTCGAGCCGCATGCGAAGACGTGGATGGCTTGGCCCCACCGCCAGGACTTGTATGGCGCCAATTTGCCGGCAATGCAGCAGGCCTATGCCGATGTCGCCCATGCCATTGCCCAGTTCGAACCCGTCAGCATGGTGGTTCATCCTGATCACGCCAGGGATGCTCATGCCCAGCTTGGAAAAGACATCGATGTCGTGGAGATCCCGATCGACGATTGCTGGATCCGCGATTCAGGCCCGACCTTCCTGAAGCTTGCCGATGGCAACCTCGGTGGCGTGTCCTGGCGCTTCAACGCCTGGGGCTGCAAGCACGAACCTTATGATCAGGACAATGCGCTGGCCGAACGCATCCTGGCTCGAGAAGATGCACTTGCCCTTCGTTCCTTCCTCCATTGTGAAGGTGGCTCGCTGACCACCGACGGCGAAGGAACGCTGATCGTGACCGAGACCAGCCTGCTGCATTCCAACCGCAATCCTGGCGTGTCGAAGGCGTGGGTGGAGAAGGAACTCGTCCGCATGCTCGGCCTCGAAAAGGTCGTGTGGCTGCCAGGCGACCCGCTGGATCTCGAAACGGATGGCCATGTCGATGGCATGTGCTGCTTCGTCCGACCCGGCGTGGTGATGTTCGAATACAATCCCGACCCGGCGGACCTGCATGGGCGCATCCTTGCCGACAATCTTGCGGCCCTGCGCAGCCAGACCGACGCGCGCGGGCGCAGTTTCGACGTCATCCCCATTCCCGAGGCTTACGATGTCGAGGCGACCAGCGACGTGTTCGCACGTTCCTACATCAACTTTGCCATTGCCAACGGCGGCATCGTCATGCCGACCTTCGGCCGTCCTTCGGGTGAAGAGGCCATGGCAGCGGTCGCACGCGCCTTCCCGGATCGACGCATCGTCACCGTCGACGTCGGCGCTGTCGTGCCCGCCGGAGGCGCCATCCACTGCATCACCCAGGAACAGCCCCTGTAATGGACGAACGAAAGGAGCCATCATGGACACGTCGTCACGTCATCACGGCAGCAGCAGGATTGGCGCTCATGCCTGAGATCGCGATCAAGTCGGCGAACGCGGAAAGCCGGAAGGTGACTGTTCCCTCCGAGGCTGAACCGCATGCCAGGACCTGGATGGCCTGGCCAAGCACGCCGGCCGTTTATGGCGGGCCGGGCGCTTATTACGAAAGTGTCCAGGAGACGCTCGGCCGCCTGGCGGCAGCCATCGCCGAGAACGAGCCGGTGACAATGGCCGCGGCTGCGGAACATCATGCTCTTGCGGCAGAGCTGTGTGGTCCTGAAGTCGAGCTCATCGACATCGCGACCGACGACATGTGGATGCGCGATTCCGGACCGGTGTTCGTGCGAACTTCAGGTGGCACGATTGCCGCGGTCGATTTCCGCTTCAATGGCTGGGGCAACAAGCAAGCGCATGCGCATGATGCCGAGATCGCTTCCAGCGTCGCCAAGTCTGTCGGGGCCGATCGTCAGGTCTCTCGGGTCAGAGGCGAAGGGGGCGGCATCGAATATGACGGCCACGGCACCTTGCTGCTCACCGAGAGCTGCTGGGTCAACGACAACCGGAACCCCGGGCTCGGTCGCGCCGAGATCGAGCAGCACCTCAAGAAGACGCTCGGCGTCGAGGTCGTGGTCTGGGTCCCTGGCGTCCGCGGCAAGGACATCACCGACGGGCATATCGATGGTTCGATCCGCTTCGTGAAACCCGGGCTGCTCGTGGCCAGCAGTTGGCCAGGCGATACGTCCGAATGGGGTCGGGCTCACGAAGAGGCGCTCGCCATCCTGGCCAAGGCCAAAGATGCTCGCGGCCGTGCTTTCGAGGTGATTTCAGTTCCCTCCGCCACGAATGCGCGCTCCACGAACGAGGACTTCCTGACCAGCTATGCCAACTACTATGTCGGCAACGGCGCGCTCTACACGCCGCAGTTCGGCGACAGGAAAGCCGATGCCTTTGCCAGGGAAACACTCGGCCGGCTGCATCCGGAGCGCCGCATCGTGCAGCTCGATATGGACCGCATCTACGAGAACGGCGGCGGCATCCACTGCGTCACACAACAGCAACCCCGATAAGGTGAACCATGCGTCAGCTGATTGCAGCCGCCGTCCAGATTTCCTGCACCGACGAGATCGAGGCCAATCTCGACAAGCTTGAACACCATGTCCGCGCGGCTGCGAGGCGCGGTGCCCAGCTTGTCGTGCTGCAGGAACTGTTCGAAGGCGTCTATTTCTGCATGGACGAGGACAAACGTCACAATGTCCGTGCCCGCCCCCTCGACGGCCATCCGACCGTCGCTCGCATGGCTGCCTTGGCGCGTGAAACAGGCACCGTTCTACCCGTGTCCCTGTTCGAGCGCGACGGTTCGAGATTGTTCAACACACTGGTGATGATCGACGCTGACGGCAAGGTGCTCGGCCATTATCGCAAGAGCCACATTCCCAACAGCCCCGGCTATTCCGAAAAGCTCTACTTCGCCGATGGCGATACCGGTTTCAGGGTCTTCGAAACCGCGGCCGGCAAGATCGGCGCGGGTGTCTGCTGGGACCAGTGGTTCCCCGAAGCAGCACGCGCCATGGTGCTGATGGGCGCCGAGGTGTTGGTCTACCCCACCGCCATTGGTTCGGAGCCGTCTTATCCCGGCTGGGACTCGAGAGACCATTGGCAACGTGTCATGCAAGGCCACGCCGGCGCCAATCTTACTCCGGTCATTGCCGCCAACCGGATCGGCGTCGAAAAGGGTGAAATGAACGAGGTGGTGTTCTACGGCTCGTCCTTCATCACCGACCACACCGGTGCCAAGCTTGCCGAAGCCAACCGTGTCTCCGAGAGCGTGATCACGGCCGCTCTCGATCTCGATGAGATCGCGGCTGCCCGCCGCAGCTGGGGCGTGTTCCGCGATAGACGTCCCGATCTCTATCAGGCGCTTCTGGAAACAACACCGGAGCGGCTGCTCGCCAAGGATGCTGCATAGCGCATGCGCCAACGGCGGCGGCGTTGACGACTATCGGAGCGTCCACACAGTTCAAGCGACGCTCTGATTAAACGGCTCCGGCAACGATTCGGAGCCTACCAGAGCGCTTCCGTTTTTACGGAAACACGGAAACGCTCTAACTCTTTGTTTTCACGCAATTCCAAACGGAAAACCGCTACGCAATTTTCCTGGAATTGCACCAAGGGAGGAAACGATGAAACTCTGGCCCGCGCTTGCCGCGGCATGCCTTTTTGCGACCTCGGCTCCGGCCGAAGAAAAGGTGCTGCACCTCTATTCCTGGGAATCCTACTTCGGACCCGACACCATTTCCAAATTCGAAAAGGAAACCGGCATCAAGGTCTCCTATGACCTGTTCGATTCCAACGACATGGTCGAGACCAAAATCCTCACCGGCGGTTCCGGCTACGACGCCATCACCATCAACCTGTCGCCGCACCTGCAGCGTGAATTGCCCGTGGGCGTCTGGGCCACGCTTGACAAGAGCCGGCTTTCCAACCTGTCCAATCTCGACCCGGCGGTGGTCGCGCGCGTTGGCGAGATCGACAAGGGCGGCGCGCATGGTGTGCCCTGGATGTGGGGCACGACCGGTGTCGGTTACAATATCGACAAGATCAAAGCCATCATGCCCGATGCACCGGTCGACTCGCTGCGCATGCTTTTCGACCCGGAAGTCGTCAGCAAATTCGCCCCTTGCGGCGTCACCATGCTCGACGATTCCGAACAGGTCCTGGGCCTCGCGCTGATCTATCTCGGCCTCGACCCGGACACCACCAATCCCGGAGAATTGCAGAAGGCGGTGGACGTCGTCACCAACATCCGCCCTTATGTGCGCAAGTTCCACAGTTCCAGCTACATCAATGACCTTGCCGAGGGGGATGCCTGTGTGGCGCTCGGCTTCTCCGGCGACATGCACATCGCCGACATCCGTGCCAAGGAAGCGAAACGGCCGTTCTCGATCACCTATCGGCTGTCGAAAGAAGGCAATCTGATGTGGGCGGACGTGCTTGCCGTGCCGAGCGACGCGCCGCACCCGGAGGCCGCGCACGCCTTCATCGATTTCGTGATGCGGCCCGAGATTGCCGCATCGGCCGCCAGGGACACCGGTTTTTCGACCGCGAACAAAGCCGCGCTTGCCTTGCTCGACGAAAAGCTGCGCAACGACCCGGATCTCTATCCGTCCGCGGAAGCTCAGAAGCGCTTTCATCTTCCCAAGGCGCTCGACCAGAAGGCCTTGAAGATGTGGTCCAAGGCATGGAACCGGGCCAAGGGCCTGGAATGAAATGCCAAGACGATTTTGCCGCCGCCCGGCATTCTATTCGTCGACCAACCCTTCCAGTCGGTCGATCCAGAATGGACTGGACGTGGCGATGAAATCGTAGCCGAAACGCCGCGATTTCTTGATATCCGCCAATTGCTCCGGCGCCGTGATTTCGCGGCGCCGGCCATGCCCCAGCCAGAAGACGCGCAATTTCAGCACATCCAGCGCATGGCGGGTCGTCGCGTGGTCGAGATCCGACCCGTGATCCTCGTAGACGAAAACGGTATCTCTGCCGAGCAACCGCGTTGCGCCTGAGAATGCGGCTATCTCCACCCCCTCGACGTCGAGCTTGACCACGAATTTGTCGAGCCCGGCAAAAAGCGGCAATTCGGCGAGATCGTCGACGCTGATCGTATCGCATTCGAGAATGGGCCGCGAGCCATCGGCAGGATCGACGGTGGTGCGCGCCTCGTGTTTTGCGCCGAAGATGCGTACATGCTCACCACTCACCGCGCCGATAGCCCGGTTCAGGGCGCTGTAACGGCCGCCGTTGAGCGAACGGTTGTCTTCCAGCACGCGAAATGTATCCGCCGCCGCCTCGATTGCCACAGTCGGCTTGTTGCCGGCCTCAGGACCGCTCGCCAGGATCGACCAGTAGCCGTAGTTCGCGCCGCCATCGATGAAGCCGTAGTCGACGTCGCGCACAGCATCGAGCAGCGTCATCATCGAGCGCTCGTACGAATAGTCGGGCAAAAGCAGGATCGACCAGTAGGGATCGCAATAGGGAACGCGCATCGATGCGCCAGGTGTCAGCGCAAACACCATCGAGCGTTTGCTTGGCAGCAAGGCGCGTACGGCACGCGCCACGTAAGAAAACCCGAACTGGCGCAGCGGCAACAGGACCCGCATCGCCAGCCGCAGTGTCCGCAGGGCCACGGCCTCATGCATGCTCGCGCCGTCTATGCGACCGCTGCGTGCATTGATGACAATGTCTTTTGCCGGGGGCTTCAGCATGCGCGCTTCAATATCCGAGATCGTCTCCAAATACGATGCCACCAGCATACCCCAAGATCATGTCCCCCCAATGAGGCTTTTAGCCTCGATCGCCCTTACATCACGTTTGTTGCGCTTCTGCTTGGAAACCAACTGTTAACCTTACCAGCCGGCGTTGCCGAGCCTGATGGACCCACTGTCGATCCTCGACAATCTCGCAATGGCCATCCCAGGACACCGACATAGACGAAAATATACCCGCCTCGTGCAGCCGCAGGCTTGACAGGATCGGCTTTTTTCTTATTTTACCAATTAGCTAATTAGCCACATGGGAAAATAAATGGATCAGCTCAGCCTCACCTTCCATGCGCTTGCCGATCCCACCCGCCGCGCCATCCTGATGCGGCTGGCTGAAAGCGACG
>WPCJ01355821.1_pt1 | contig 29729 bp, 29 predicted proteins | sample 5399831 | NCBI WGS metagenome assembly WPCJ01 (sample SAMN12869470, study PRJNA574797) | sludge metagenome | isolation source: wastewater treatment of pH10 | place: China:Beijing | collected 2019-05-20 | reverse complement strand
GGCCTCGCCATCACCTTCGGCGTGATGGGCGTCATCAATATGGCTCATGGCGAGATGGTGATGATCGGCGCTTACGTCACCTTCGTGGTGCAGGACATCATTCGCACCAGCTATCCCGGCCTGTTCGACTATTCATTGCTGATCGCCGTGCCGCTCGCTTTCCTGATCGCGGGGATCATCGGCATCGTCATCGAGCGCACCATCATCCGCTTTCTCTATGGCCGCCCGCTGGAAACGCTGCTCGCCACCTGGGGCCTGTCGCTGATGCTGCAGCAGGCTGTGCGCACCATGTTCGGCCCGACCAATCGCGAGGTCGGCAATCCCTCCTGGATGTCCGGCGCTTTCGAACTCGGCCAGCTCACCATCACTTACAATCGTCTCTGGATTCTCTGTTTCACCATGGCAGTGTTCGTGATCCTGCTGGCCATGCTGCGCTATACATCCATGGGGCTCGAGATGCGTGCGGTGACGCAGAACCGCCGCATGGCCGCGTCCATGGGCATCGCCACCTCCCGTGTCGATGCGCTCACCTTCGGCCTCGGTTCCGGCATCGCCGGCATCGCTGGCGTGGCGCTGTCGCAGATCGACAATGTCTCGCCCAATCTCGGCCAGAGCTACATCATCGACAGTTTCATGGTCGTGGTGTTCGGCGGCGTCGGCAATCTGTGGGGCACGCTGGTCGGCGCGCTGTCGCTCGGTATCGCGAACAAGTTTCTCGAGCCGGTGGCCGGCGCCGTTCTCGGCAAGATCGCCATTCTGGTGCTGATCATCCTGTTCATCCAGAAACGCCCGCGCGGGTTGTTCGCACTCAAGGGCAGGGCGATCGAAGCATGATGATGGCCAACGTTATGCTTTCCTGCATCAACACTCAGTCCCTCATCCTGAGGAGCCGCACAGCGGCATCTCGAAGGATGGCCCCACGCTCCTCCATGGTTCGAGACGGCGCTGAAGAAGCGCCTCCTCACCATGAGGGTGGCGGAGTGTTTGGCCAGATCAACGGAGGGGCCGCATGACCCCGTATTTCCTCACCCGCACGCTCGATCGCAGCGCGACCATCTTCATCCTGGTCGTCGCCGCCGTCGGCATCGTGCTGCCGCTGCTCAATCTGCTGCTGCCGGCGAATTCGCCGCTGCAGGTGCCGACGTATCTGATCTCGCTGTTCGGCAAATATGTCTGCTACGCCATTCTCGCGCTCTCTATCGATCTGATCTGGGGCTATTGCGGCATTCTCTCGCTCGGCCACGGCGCCTTCTTCGCGCTCGGCGGCTATGCCATGGGCATGTATCTGATGCGCCAGATCGGCTCGCGCGGCGTCTATGGCAATCCGGTGCTGCCGGATTTCATGGTGTTCCTGAACTACAAGGCACTGCCGTGGTACTGGTACGGCTTCGACATGTTCTGGTTCGCAGCCCTGATGGTGCTGGTTGTGCCGGGCCTGCTCGCTTTCGCTTTCGGCTGGCTGGCCTTCCGCTCGCGCGTCACCGGCGTCTATCTGTCGATCATCACCCAGGCGATGACCTATGCGCTGCTGCTCGCCTTCTTCCGCAACGATTTTGGCCTTGGCGGCAATAACGGCCTGACCGACTTCAAGGACATCCTCGGCTTCAACATCCAGAGCGACGGCACACGCGCGGCATTGTTCGTGGCGAGTTGCGTGGCCTTGATCCTCGCTTTCGTCATGTGCCGCGCCATCGTCACCTCGAAACTCGGCAAGGTGCTGATCGCCGTGCGCGATGCGGAATCGCGCACGCGCTTCCTCGGCTACCGCGTCGAGAGCTACAAGCTGTTCGTGTTCACGCTTTCCGCCTGTATGGCGGGCGTCGCCGGTGCGCTCTATGTGCCGCAGGTCGGCATCATCAATCCCGGCGAATTCGCACCGGGCAACTCGATCGAAGCGGTGATCTGGGTCGCTGTTGGTGGCCGCGGCACGCTGGTCGGTGCGGCGCTCGGCGCCGTGGTGGTGAACTATGCCAAGACCTTCTTCACCTCAGGTGCGCTCGCGCCATACTGGCTGTTCATGCTGGGCGCGTTGTTCATTCTGGTGACGCTGCTGTTGCCCAAGGGCATCATCGGGACCGTCAATGCCTGGCTCGAAGGTCGCAAGTCGCGCGAGACGGCGAATGCCGAGAGCGCGGCCGCGGAAGACGGCATCATCAAACCCGATCTGGAGAAGGCATGATGGTGACAGCCGAACTCACCGCGGTCGATCCGCAGGTCGCCGCCCGCGAGGCCGAAGCGCGGCAGAAGCGCATCACCTCGGCGCAGCTTTATCTTGACGGCGTGCACGTCTCTTTCGACGGCTTCCACGCCATCAACAATCTCTCGATGGTGTTGGCTCCCGGCGAGATGCGCGCGATCATCGGCCCCAACGGCGCCGGCAAGACCACGATGATGGATATCATCACCGGCAAGACCAAGCCGGACGAGGGCGACGTCTATTTCGACGGCACCCACGACCTGACCCAGCTCGACGAGACCGAGATCGCCAAGCTCGGTATTGGCCGAAAATTCCAGAAGCCCACGGTGTTCGAAAGCCAGACCATCCAGGATAACCTGCTGCTGGCGTTGAATGTCGATCACAGTGTACGCGGCACGCTGTTCTGGCGCGGCAGCCGCAATGAGGCCGAGCGTATCGACAAGGTGCTGGAAACGATCCGCCTCACCGATGCGCGCGACCGTCTCGCCGGCAATCTCTCCCATGGCCAGAAGCAGTGGCTGGAGATCGGCATGCTGCTGGCGCAGGACCCGAAGGTCTTGCTGGTGGACGAGCCGGTGGCCGGCATGACCGATGTGGAAACCCATCAGACCGCCGAACTGCTCAAGGCGATCAATCGCGACAACAAGACGGTGATGGTCGTCGAGCACGACATGACCTTCGTGCGCGAACTTGGCGTCAAAGTGACGTGTCTGCATGAAGGCACGGTGCTGGCCGAAGGGACCATCGACGATGTCTCGACCAATGACCGTGTGGTCGAAGTGTATCTGGGACGCTAGCGCATGATCCCGAAAAGTGGACGCCGGTTTTCGGATCAGATCATGCGTAAGGAAAGACTCTCATGCTGAACGTCAACAATATCAGCCTTCACTACGGCGCCGCGCAGGCGCTCCGCGGCGTCACGGTGGCGGCGGAGCCCGGCAAGGTCACCTGCGTGCTCGGCCGCAACGGCGTCGGCAAGACCTCGTTGCTGCGCGCCATGGTCGGCCAGCAGGCGATTTCGTCAGGCTCCATCACCTTCGATGGGCAGGACATCTCGAAGCTGAAACCCTTCGAGCGCGCGCGCCGCGGCATCGGCTTCGTGCCGCAGGGCCGCGAGATATTCCCGTTGCTCACGGTCGAGGAAAATCTCAAGACAGGCTATGCGCCGCTGAAGCGTGCCGACCGTACCATTCCGGACGACGTGTTCTCGCTCTTCCCCGTGCTGCAGTCCATGCTCGGTCGTCGCGGCGGCGACCTCTCCGGCGGCCAGCAGCAACAACTCGCCATCGGCCGTGCGCTGGTCATGCGGCCAAAATTGCTGCTGCTCGACGAGCCCACCGAAGGCATCCAGCCCTCGATCATCAAGGATATCGGCCGCGCCATCTCCTATCTGCGCTCGCTCGGCACCATCGCCATCGTGCTGGTGGAGCAATATCTCGACTTCGCCTGCGAACTCGGCGACAATTTCGCGGTGATGGACCGCGGCGCGGTGAAATACAGCTGCGACCGCGCCAATCTCGATCCCGCCGAGATCAGCCGCCAGATGGCGCTGTAAGCCGAACTCTTTTAGTTGAGCTGATCCTGTCGGAAAACCGGTTTCCACTTTTCCGGGATCATGCTGCCGGAGTGTGTATGCAGAAGGATGTCCTCGCATCGTCGGCGAGTTTTGCCGCCAACCGTGCCCGCGGCGCGGTGACGTTCGACGTGCATCTCGTGGATGGCCGCACCCGCCGCCGCCAGCTCGATGAATCCGGCTCGCTGCGCGTCCGCTTTCCCTCCCCCGAGGATGACGGACTGACAGCGATGTTCGTCAATACTGCGGGCGGTACGGCGGGCGGTGATCGTTTCGATATCGATATCACCGCAGGGGAAGGCACGCGGCTGACCATGACCACGGCCGCCGCGGAGAAGATCTATCGCTCCCACGGCCCGGACGCCGAACTCAACTTCGCCCTCAAGGCCGAGGCCGGCGCGCATCTGAGCTGGCTGCCGCAGGAGACCATCCTGTTCGATCAGGCGCGCACGATCCGCGGCATCGACATCGATCTCGCAGAGACCGCCACGCTGCTCCTCTGCGAGATCGTCGTCTTCGGCCGCACCGCCATGGGCGAAGCCATGCGCACCGGCTCCTTCATGGACCGCTGGCGCCTGCGCCGCGGCGGGCGGTTGGTTTTCGCGGAAAATGTTCGCCTCGATGGCGATATCGGCGCGAAACTGGCAAAGCCCGCAATCGCCAATGGCGGTCTCGCCATCGCCACTGCGCTGATCGTTCCCGGCGACGAGGTGCTTCTGGAGCGGCTGCGCGCGGTGGCGGAGCAGGCCGGCAGCGAAGTCGGCGTCTCGCTGTGGAACGGATTTGCAATGATCCGCATCTGTGCGCAAGATGCTGCAAAATTGAGGGCCGACATGATGGCGCTGCTGTCGCAATCGGGTGCGATGCTGCCGCGCATGTGGCTGAACTAATCATCAGGAATTGTCGATGAACCTGTCCCCTCGCGAGAAAGACAAGCTGCTGATCTCCATGGCCGCCATCGTGGCGCGCCGCCGGCTGGAGCGCGGCGTCAAGCTCAACCATCCCGAAGCGGTGGCGATCATCTCCGACTTCATCGTCGAAGGGGCCCGCGACGGCCGCACGGTGGCCGAGCTGATGAAGGCGGGTGCCGAGGTCATCACCCGCGACCAGTGTATGGCGGGCATCCCCGAAATGATCCACGACATCCAGGTGGAGGCAACGTTTCCCGATGGGACGAAGCTCGTCACCGTTCACGAACCAATTCGGTGAGACCATCATGATCCCCGGCGAAATGTTCATTCAGGACGGCGAGATCGAGCTCAATGCCGGCCGCAAGGCGATCACGCTGTCGGTCGCCAACACCGGTGACCGGCCGATCCAGGTCGGCTCGCACTATCATTTCTTCGAGACCAATCCGGCGCTGAAATTCGACCGCAAGAAAGCCCGCGGCATGCGCCTCGACATCGCCGCCGGCACCGCGGTGCGTTTCGAGCCCGGCCAGACCCGCGACGTGCAGCTGGTCGAACTTGCCGGTAAGCGCACCGTCTACGGCTTCCGCGGCGATGTGATGGGGAAGCTCTGACATGCCCGTAAAGATCAAGCGTTCCGTCTATGCCGACATGTTCGGTCCGACCACGGGCGATCGCGTGCGGCTCGCCGATACCGATCTCATCATTGAGGTGGAGAAGGATTTCACCATCTATGGCGAGGAGGTGAAGTTCGGCGGCGGCAAGGTGATCCGCGACGGCATGGGGCAGTCGCAGGCGACGCGTGCACAGGGTGCGGTCGACACTGTCATTACCAATGCGCTGATCGTCGATCACTGGGGCATCGTGAAGGCCGATGTCGCCATCAAGGATGGCATGGTCCATGCGATCGGGAAGGCCGGCAATCCCGACATCCAGCCCGGCGTCACCATCAATGTCGGTCCGGGCACCGATGTCATCGCCGGTGAGGGCAAGATCCTCACTGCCGGTGGCTTCGACAGCCACATCCATTTCATCTGCCCGCAGCAGATCGAGCATGCGCTTATGAGTGGCGTCACTTCGATGCTGGGCGGCGGCACCGGCCCGTCGCATGGCACCTTCGCGACCACCTGCACGCCCGGCCCGTGGCACATCGCGCGGATGATCCAGTCCTTCGATGCCTTCCCCGTCAATCTCGGCATCTCGGGCAAGGGTAATGCGGCCAAGCCCGCAGCCTTGGTGGAGATGATCAAGGCCGGCGCCTGTGCGCTGAAGCTGCACGAGGATTGGGGCACGACGCCTGCTGCCATCGACAACTGTCTCAGCGTCGCCGACGATCACGACATCCAGGTCATGCTGCATTCCGACACGCTGAATGAGTCCGGCTTCGTCGAGGACACCATCAAGGCCTTCAAGGGCCGCACCATCCATGCGTTTCACACTGAAGGCGCTGGCGGCGGCCATGCGCCCGATATCATCAAGGTCGCCGGCCTCAAGAATGTGCTGCCGTCCTCGACCAATCCGACGCGCCCGTTCACACGCAACACCATCGATGAGCATCTGGACATGCTGATGGTGTGCCACCATCTCGATCCGTCGATTGCGGAGGATCTCGCTTTCGCCGAGAGCCGCATCCGCAAGGAGACGATTGCCGCCGAAGACATCCTGCACGATCTCGGCGCGCTCTCGATGATGTCGTCAGACTCGCAGGCCATGGGCCGGCTCGGCGAGGTCATCATCCGCACCTGGCAGACCGCCGACAAGATGAAGAAGCAGCGCGGCTCCCTGAAGGAAGAGAAGGGCAACAACGACAATTTTCGCGTCAAGCGCTACATCGCCAAATACACGATCAATCCGGCCATCGCCCATGGCGTGTCGAAGCTGATCGGCTCGGTGGAGAAGGGCAAGATGGCCGATCTCGTGCTGTGGTCGCCGGCCTTCTTCGGCGTGAAGCCAGATCTTGTCATCAAGGGCGGCAACATCGTCGCTGCGCCGATGGGCGATCCGAATGCGTCCATTCCCACGCCGCAGCCGGTGCATTACCAGCCGATGTTCGGAGCTTTCGGCCGCGCGCTCACCGCGTCGTCGGTGGTGTTCACCTCGGGCGCCGCAGCCTCGTCAGGTCTCGCCAGGAAACTCGGTATCCAGAAGGCATTCTATGCGGTGGAAAATGTCCGCAGCGGCATCTCGAAAAAGAGCATGATCCATAATGGGGCGACGCCGAAGATCGAGGTGGATTCGGAGACCTATGAGGTTCGCGCCGATGGCGAACTGCTGACCTGCGAACCCGCCGAAGTGCTGCCGATGGCGCAGAGGTACTTCATGTACTAGGTCGTCAGTGCAAGCCCGTAGCCCGGGTGGAACGCAGCGTAACCCCGGGGAAATCAGTTTCAACTATCCCGACATCCCCGGATTACGCTGCGCTCCATCCGGGCTACACCCTCTTCAATCCCTGGCCATTTCCCCCTAATGTCCGCCCCGGCCTGTTCGAGCCACAACAACAAACCGGGAGGACTCCCCTTGATCTACGTCGTTGCCACTCTGTCCGTGAAACCCGAAGCCCGCGCCGAACTGATCGAAGCTGCCAAGGCCTGTATCGCTGAAACCCGCAAGGAGCCGGGCAACATCGCCTATGATCTCCATGAGAGCGTCACCAATCCGACCCGCATGGTGTTTGTCGAGCAGTGGGAAAATGCCGAGGCACTGGTGCCGCACCGGACGCAGGAACATATGAAGACGTTCGGCCGTGTTGCGGTGAAGTGCTTCGCCGCGCCGCCGAAGATTGAAATCATCACCCCGGCCGATGTCGTGGTGCGTTAATATGCGTCGTCATTGCGAGCCCTGACGAATTGGCAACGCCAATTCGTTTGGGCGAGGCAGTCCAGACAGCCAAAAGCAAGGCCTGGATTGCCTCATTGCAAATGCTCTCCGTGATGACGGCTTCCTTTGTAGACGAGAGAAAAACATGATCCGCGCGACAGCCGTTATTGGCCAATACAACTGGATTGAAGCGGCCATCGACACCGTCGTTCTCGACTTCGACGATCGTCATCGTCGTCGCATGGCGATGACGGGGACGCGCGGACTGGAATTCCTGCTCGATCTGGAAAACGCCGTCGCCTTGCGCGGCGGCGACGCCCTGGTGCTGGAAGATGGCCGCCGTGTCGAGGTGGTCGCAGCGCCCGAGCCGCTGATCGAGATACGCGGCACAGATCCCGGCCATCTGGTGCGGCTCGCCTGGCATCTCGGCAATCGCCACCTGCCGACGCAGATCATGGCAAAGGGCCTGCGCATTCGCCGCGATCATGTCATCGAGGACATGGTGAAGGGTCTCGGCGCGCGCGTCATCGAGATCGAGGCGCCGTTCGATCCCGAAGGCGGTGCCTATGCCCCCGCGCATCAGCCGCACGCCCATCTTGATCATGCCCATCACGATCACGGCCACAGCCATCGCGGTTGCAGCCACGATCACCACGGTCACGATCACCAAGGTCATGCGCATGGCAAGCACGATCATGGTCACGTCCATGACGAACATTGCGGCCATGATCACGACCATGGCCATCATCACGGGCATTCCCATGCTCATGGTCACAAGTAAGCCGGCGGACGCGTCACTGCCGACCGAGCCGACAACGCTGTCCGCCGCCGAGGGGGCGGCGCTGTACCGGTTGATGACCTGGTTGTCGCCGTCCTTTCCGGTCGGCGCCTTCTCTTATTCCAGCGGCATCGAATGGGCGGTGGAAGCCGGCGACATCACCGATGCCGCGTCCCTGCGGAGCTGGCTGTCCGCCATGCTGTCGGATGGCGGCGGCTTCTGTGACGGTGTCTTTCTCGCGCATATCCATCGCGCTGCGGGCGCCGGCGACCACAAGGCGCTGCGCGATATTACCGAACTTGCCAGCGCTTTCGCACCGTCGCGAGAGCGTCTCCTCGAAACATCCACGCAAGGCAAGGCCTTCATCGAGATCTCGCTGAACGCGTGGCCGCATGAAACGCTGCAGCAGCTGATTGCTGCTTGCGACGGTTCCATCGTCTATCCCGTGGCCGTCGGCCTCGTCAGTGCCGCCCACGGTGTGCCGCTCGCGCCCACCATGCATGCGTTCTTTCATGCGGTCGTCTCGAACTGGATTTCCGCCGGTGCGCGCCTCGTGCCGCTCGGCCAGACGGACAGCCAGCGCGTGCTGGCGGCGCTGGAGCCGGTGGTGGTGCAGACGGGCGAGCGTGCCATGGCCGCATCGCTCGACGATCTCGGCAGCGCGACCTTTCGTTCCGATATCGCGAGCATGCGTCACGAGACGCAATATACGCGGCTGTTTCGGTCATGACCTTGCAAACCGCCACACACTCATTTGCCGTCACCCGGCTTGACCGGGTGACCCAGTACACACTGCCGTTCGTGTATTCTCACGGAGGTCGGCGTCTACTGGATCCCCGTTCCACACGCGCCATCGGCGCGCTAGGCGGGCATGACAGCCAGCGTGACGAATGCCATTCCTCTCTCACTTCAGCGAGCAACTGACATGTCCACCTCTCACGGTCCTCTTCGCGTCGGCATCGGCGGCCCGGTCGGCTCCGGCAAGACCGCGCTGATGGATCTGCTCTGCAAGACCATGCGCGAGCGCTACGACATCGCGGCGATCACCAACGACATCTATACGAAATGGGATGCCGAATATCTCGTGCGCTCCGGCTCGCTGACGCCGGATCGTATTGCGGGTGTCGAGACCGGCGGTTGTCCGCATACGGCGATCCGCGAGGATGCCTCGATGAATCTCGCTGCCGTCGCGGACATGCGCGCAAAGTTTCCCAATCTCGATCTGGTGCTGATCGAATCCGGCGGCGACAATCTCGCCGCTACGTTTTCACCCGAACTCGCCGACATCACCATCTATGTCATCGACGTCTCGGCCGGCGACAAGATCCCGTCCAAGGGGGGGCCTGGCATCACGCGCTCCGATCTCCTTGTCATCAACAAGGTCGATCTCGCGCCGCATGTCGGCGCATCGCTGGAAAAGATGGATACGGACTCCAAGCGCATGCGCGGCATCCGTCCGTTTGTCATGACGAATATGAAAACCCAATCTGGTCTCGACACCATCATCGCCTTCATCGAGGCCAAGGGGGGGCTGAAGGCACAGGCCGTCGCCTAGTCCCACGCGCATAAGTTGGTCGGTAACACGCGGGGATTGCGCTGTGCGCAATCTCTTAAGCCTGTTTGCGGACGCCGCGCGTCGATGTAAGAAAGTTCCATATTTCGGGAACTATTTTGTCCTGACGTGATTTGCATACTCCTAGGCCGCTGAACCGGCAGTATTCCTCACATTCCGAGTGGGCGCGTGGTCCGGCTGGGTTTCATCATCGCTTTTCTGGCATTGATCGGGGTGGGCCTATCCGGCTTCGCGGCCTATCGCGTGCACGATCAGGAGCTGGCGATCGAGAACATCGCGCTGGCGCGGGGCGTCGATATCCATGCCAGCCTGGTGCAGGAGCGCCTGACCGAACGCGAGCTTCTTGCGCGGGTCGCTGCCGGCCTGTTCCGCTCGCCGACGGTGATGAAGGCGGACATGCTGAAGCCGTTGCGCGCGTCGATCTATGCCTTCAAAACCGATTTCGTGATGGCGGGCTGGATCGCACGCCTGCAGCCCAGTGAATTCGCCAGCGCTGCGGCCGATCTCGCGGCTGCCGGTTATCGCAATCCGACGATCCGCAATTTCGACGATACGCCGCTGGACGCTCAGCTCGGCACCCAGCCTCTCGACGTGCTGATGGATCTCGAACCACGCAATTCCGTGACCGAGGGGTTTGCCGGCCGCGCGCTCAACAATTCGCGCGTGATGGGGCCGACCATCGCCCGCGCCAATGAGGAAGGCCGCCCCGTCGCTTCCGATCCGACGCCGCTGCAGCGGGAGAACGGGCCGCTCGGTGTGGTGCTGGTCACGCCGGTGCTGCCCGAGGGCAGCACGACGGCCGCAGGCTTCGTCTCGTTCTCCTATGAGCTCGGCCCGCTGATGCTGGCCAATGATGAGATGTCTCTGTTCTCGGTGGCGCTGAAGGATCCGCGCGTGCCCGATGGCGAGATCGTCGCCGATGACGATGGCAATGTCCGTGCACGCGGGCTGGTCGCCAATGGTCCCTCGCTGGCAATCCTGCGGACCGTGAGTTTCGGCGGCCGCGACTGGTCGCTCGGCTACTATCCGAAAGTGGACACCGATCTGCGTGCGCGCCGCACCGCGCTTTTCGTTGGCGGCATCGGCCTCGCGCTCACCGCGATCATCTGCGGCATGTTCGGCTATGTGTCCTATAGCAATATCCGCTTGCGCCGCGAGGTGGAGATGCGGATCGGCTTCGAGCGACGGCTCACGGCGGTTATCGATGAACTCAATCATCGCGTGAAGAACATCCTCGCGGTGATCCAGTCCATCGTCACGCGCACGCTGCGCCACGGCTCGGATATGGACAGCGCGCGCGATCTTCTCATCGGCCGTATCCACGCCATGTCGCATGTGGTGTCGCTGCTCAGCGAGAGCCAGTGGCAGGGTGTGCCACTGAAGGGGCTGTTCGAAGCGCGTGCCATTCCGCATGCAGACCGCATCGCGGTGCAGGGGCCGGACGTCACCGTCAGTTCGCGGGCGGCGCAAAGTCTGGCGCTGCTGTTCTTCGAGCTTGCCTCCCATTCGGATGAAGGCCTGTCGCTGGTCGGCAAGCATCCGCACATCGTCGCGCATTGGGAGGTCATTGGAGATGACAATGGCGGACAGTTCCATTTCCGCTGGGAAGAGTTCAACACCAGTGAGGCGACGCGGCGTGCGGATTCCGATTTCGGCGCCGTGCTGCTCGATCGCGTTGCGCCGGAAGCGCTCGGCGGTCACGCGAAGCGCTATTTCACCGAAGTCTCCTATGTCTATGAGCTCACCGCGCCAATGGAGACAGTGATCGACATGACCGAACGCGACCGCACCGAAGCGTTGGCGCGGCCGGTACGGTAAAGCTCCCGTAGGATGGGTTGAGCGCAGCGAAACCCATCACCACGCGCGCAAGAGCCGATGGGTATCGCTGCACTCGACCCATCTTAAACATAAAAGAACGGCCGCCGAAGCGACCGCCTTTGAGTTGATCGACTGAACTCCGGGCCTAGCCGCCCGAGCCGCCGATAACGGCACGCACGGTATCGTCCGGGCCGAAGTCTTCCGCGCCATCCACATAGAGCAGGGCGCTGAGCTTGGAGCGCGCGCGGTTGACGCGGCTCTTGATGGTGCCGACGGCGCAGCCGCAGATCGTGGCAGCGTCCTCGTAGGAGAAGCCCGATGCACCCACCAGGATGAGCGCCTCGCGCTGGTCCTGCGGCAGTTTGTCGAGCGCCGCACGGAACTCCTCGAATTCCAGATGCGCATTCTGCGACGGCTGTGTCTTCAGCGTCTTGGCATAGCTGCCATCGGCATCCTCGACCTCACGCCGACGCTTGCGATAGTCGGAGCGAAACAGATTGCGCAAAATGGTGAACAGCCACGCCGGCAAGTTGGAGCCGACCTGGAAACTGTCGATATTCGCCAGTGCGCGCAGCAGCGTTTCCTGCACGAGGTCGTCGGCGCGATCGCCGTTACCGGAGAGTGAGATGGCGAAGGCGCGCAGGCTCGGAACCGACGCCAGAATGTCGTCGCGGAGAGAATCAGTGAGAGGCATTATTCCCCTCCTTCTTTTTTACCCAGATCGCCGGCCAACTGAGCCTGGGCCTCGGCCCCGTCCAGTTTCCGGATCATGTCCGCGAACCTGTCTGGTACGCCTTGGCGCACCACATCGTCGTACATCGCACGAAGCTGATGCCCGATCCGGGACTGGATTTCGGCGTTCAATCCGCCCTTAGGCTTCACATCTTTCATGACCCGTTCCACATTCCCCAGAAGATCTAGCCCCTGGTTTTTTGAGAAATTTTCTTGATTTTTGAAGCCTTTGCGGCGTTTCTTGCTGTTCTAATGCGGAGATCAGCCGAAAGTTCCGGCGCGATGGAACTTTTCGTGGGGGCACGGCGTAGTCTGTCATATTCAGGCGCCGGGGCGCGTGCCGGTACCTCTTGACGGTGTCAGGGGAGGAACCGCGCAAAAGAACAGGATTGGAGTGGGGATGTCCCGATCACAGCTCGTTGCTGAACATTTGCCGCTGTTGCGGCGCTATGCCCGTGCGCTTACGGGCAATCAGGCCTCGGGCGACGCATATGTCGGCGCCATGCTTGAAGCGCTGCTGCAGGATGCGTCGCTGCTCGACGAACGCCATGGCCCGCGGGCGGGCCTGTTCCGTCTGTTCACGCAGATCTGGAATTCAGTATCGATGAACGACGATGCGGAAGTGGTGCCGGTGCAGGCATCGGAGAAACGCATCTCCAACATCACGCCGCTGCCGCGCCAGGCTTTCCTGCTGTTGTCGCTCGAAGGTTTCTCGGAAGAGGAAGTGGCCTTCATTCTCGACACCGATGTCACCGAGGTGCGCGGATTGGCTGACACCGCCGGCCGCGAAATGGCCGCGGAGATTGCGACCGACGTGCTCATCATCGAGGACGAGACCTTCATCGCGATGGATCTCGAAAGCCTGGTGAAGAATCTCGGCCACAATGTCATCGGCGTCGCCCGCACCCATGCAGATGCGATTGCGCTGGCGCAGAACAAGAAGCCTGGCCTGATCCTCGCTGACATCCAGCTCGCCGACGGATCGTCCGGTCTCGATGCGGTGAACGAATTGCTGCGCACCTTCCAGGTACCGGTGGTGTTCATCACCGCCTATCCCGAGCGCTTCCTCACCGGCGAGCGCCCGGAGCCGGCCTTCCTGATCTCGAAGCCGTTCCAGCCCGCCATGGTCTCGGCCGTGGCCAGCCAGGCGCTGTTCTTCCAGCGCAACTCGAAGAACCGCAGCGCCAAGGCGTCGTAAGCGGATCGGATGTAGTCAGAGACGAGAACGGCCGGAGCGATCTCCGGCCGTTCTTTGTTGTCATGTCATTCGTTGTCACGTGGGCTTGTAGCCCACAGCATCCATGACTTTCTGCCACTGCACCATGTCGTTGCTCAGCCGCTCGGTGAATTGCTTCGGCGTCGACGTCTCGACCTCGAGACCCAGCTCGGCCAGCCGCTTCCTGATCTCGGGGAGTTCGAGTACCGGCCGCAGCTCATTGCCCCAGGCCTCGACGATATGCGGCGGCGTGCCTGCTGGCGCGAAGAAGGCATACCAGCCGGACAGCTGAAGATTCGGAAAGCCGAGGCTGGCGCCCGTGGGCAGGTCAGGCGCCGATGCGGTCGGCCGGCTGCCCGACGTCACCAGAATCTTCACCACGCCATTGCGATGATGATCGATGAAATCGGTGATGGACCCGCATCCGCCGGTGATGTGACCGCCCTGCAGGTCGGACACCAGCGGTGCCGCGCCGCGATAGGCGACAGCTTCGAGCGGGCGGCCGACCGCCTGGCCGATCATCAGGCCAAAGAAGTGTGTGCTCGATCCCATCGCCGTGGAACCGAATGATGCCCGCGTCGGGTTCTTCTTCAGCCATTCCACATATTCCGCCAGCGTGTTGACGCCGATGGTCGGCGACACGCAATAGACTGTCTGCAGCGTCCCGGCCATGGTGATCGGCGCCATGTCGGCCTGTGGATCGAATGGCACGGCCACCATCGAGAGTTTCTGCATCACGGTGGCAGACGGCATGTAACAGATCACACTGCCATCGGTTGGGCTGGTCTTCAGTGTCGCGCCGGCGACCGTGCCGGATGCGCCCACCTTGTTCTCGATGACGATATTGCGCCCGGTACGCTGGCGTAGCGGCTCTGCGATCAGCCGTGCCATCACGTCGGTCCCGCCGCCAGCGGGGAAACCGACCAGCAATCTGATGGGTTTATCGGGCAGCGCTGTCTGGGCGCGCAGCACTTGCGGAGCGAGAAGTGCGGATACACCCAGAATCAGAGACGTTCGACGCGTAATCGCCGTGGTCATTACATTCCTCCCTGTTGTTTTTCTTTTTGCCACCAACGCTTCGTGTTGCGATGCGAAGGCGTGCGAATTCGCAGTTTTGTACTGCGATCTCCGCGATTGGAGGCTAGCGAGCGCCGTGTCCGCGAACAAGCTCTTGCGTGCTCTGTCGAGTGCTGAGGAGCCGCAACCCTCAGCCATCGTTCGCCACCGCGAAGTGTAGGGTTGAGTTTCTAGCTTTATTCAAAATCGAATTTCAAAACTGGAATTCATTCAACACGACTGAATTGCAGCCTTTGCGCATGGACGCGTCGCGTCGCGTGCTGCAAAGACGCGAACGCATTTTGCATGTTTCGTGGGCTGGGCAGATCATGAGTGAAGAACAAAACCTGCGGCGCCGTCTGGCAGCCGAACCCTTTGACGTATTCCGGCGCGTGCCATTGCTCGGGCGGATCATGATCGCGGTGCGCGACGAAGGCGTCGTGCTCGAGCGGATCGGCGTGGTCGAACGCGTCGAGCGCGATGGCAATATGCTGTTCACCGTCGGCAAGGCGCATGACAGCGAGATCGATATCGGCAGGGTGTCTGCGGTCGTCGTCGATTACTCGAGCCAGATGAAGGACAAGGTGCTGCCGCGCATCGAGTTTCGGAATGCGGCTGAAAACGTGATCTTCAGCGTCGTCGGCCTCGAAGGCGCAGAGCCGTTCGAGGTCGGGCTGAAGATCTTCGAAGGCACCGGTGAGCCGCCATTGTCCAGGCCTGCAACCGGCGATGAACCCGCAAGGCTCGATGCCGCCGATGCCGGCATGCAGCCGCTGCGGGCGGCGCGCGAGGCTGAAGCCGAGATCACCGTCGAGATGCAGCGCCCCGGCGTCACCCAGCGCTGGCGCGGGCTGTTGCCGGAGATCAATCCGGCCATGGGTTTCATCAACATCATCACATCTGATTTTCATCTCCACCTGCGCGGCGGCGATGTGAAGCATTGGCAGCGCAGCGTGCCGGCCGCTGACGGCACCGTCGAATTGACGGCGATCGGCGCGGATGGTGCATCGCTCGGTCTGTTCCTGCGCGGGCCATCCAGCGCATTCGGAGCGACGTGATGGTCGCGGCGACAGCGCAACTCGATCATCCGCGCGCCTGCTGGCTCGATCCGGCAGACGGGCGCGTTCGCGATGAACGCGAACTGCTGACCGCGATGGCCGACAGGCAGGTCGTGTTGCTCGGCGAGACCCACACGGTCCCCGAGATCCATCGCTGGCAATTGCATGTCGCCACGGTGCTGCGTTTCCTGCGTCCGAATATCGCGGTGGGATTCGAGATGTTTCCGCGCCGGGTTCAGCCGGTGCTCGATGAATGGATCGAAGGCGGACTCAGCACCGAGGCGTTCCTTGCGAAAGTGGAGTGGGAGACAGTCTGGGGATTCGCTGCCGAGCTTTATTTGCCGCTGTTCCACTTCTGCCGCCGCCACCGTGTCCAGATGCTGGCGCTGAATTGTCACCGGCCGCTGGTGACGCGTGTGGGCAAAGACGGGTGGGATGCGATCCCGGAGGCCGAGCGCGACGGTCTCACGCCGTCGGCGCCGGCCACATTGGCCTATCGCCGCTATCTCGCCGCGCTTCGTGTCGGCCGTCCTGCGGCGGGCGAGATCGATACGTCGGCAGTCACCGATCGCTTCGTTCGTGCGCAACAGACATGGGATCGCGCCTTCGCCTGCAATATCGCGCGGGCGCTGGATGTCGCCGATCCGCCGCTGGTGATTGGCATCATCGGCCGCGGTCATCTCGAATACGGTCATGGCACGCCGTATCAGTTGCGCGATCTCGGTGTGTCCTCCATCGGCGTGCTGCTGCCGACGGCGTCGGCCTGCCACGATCCCGCGTCGATGACCGGTATTGGAGATGCGGTGTTTCGGCTCGATGAGCCCGAGCCGGAAATCGTGCCGCCGAAAATGGCTGAGATGATCGCCGAGGCGCGCCGGAAGACGGCCAATACTTAGATAAAGAATAAGTATAGATAAGTAATTATATGTATTCTTGCTCCATATATGTTTGATGTCGGTCAATATTGAGGCGATTTATTTGACTCTGTGACGGTATATTTCGAAAACCCCGGCGTCCAATACTTGATTTGACGTCGGGGGCTACATGAAGATCAGGAATGCCGCGCAGAACATCGCCATGCGCGGGACTGCGCTACTCGCCATCACATTGCCTTGGGTGCTTGCTGGCACCGCCCATGCGCAGAGCACCGAAGAGCAGAAGCGGCAGCAGGCGGCAGAGCGGATTGCGGCGAGCTACGGGGTGATGCTCGACGAGATCAGCGTCTATGCCGATCGTAACGCTCGCCAGGTGCTGAACCTGTCGCAGAACGTCACCGTGATCGGCCGCAAGGAGCTCGACGATCGGATGGTCCGCGACGTGCAGGATCTCGTGCGCTACGAGCCGGGCATTACCGTTGGCAAAACCACGTCATCGGTCGATCCGTTCGGCAATCTCGCCGGCTTCACCATCCGCGGCGTCTCGAACAACCGCGTTCAGATGCTGATCGACGGCACCCGCGTGATCGAGAGCATCGTCGATGGCAATCGCGACTTCATCGACATGTCGAATCTCAAGGCTGTGGAAATCATGCGCGGTCCGGCCGGAGTGATGTGGGGCGCCGATGCACTGGGCGGTGTGGTCGCTTTCGTTACCAAGGATCCCGAAGATTATCTGAAGGGCCGTAATTTCGGCGGCCAACTCGATACGACCTACGATTCCTACGACAAGAGCTGGGTCAAGACCGGTACGACGGCGTTCCGCTTCGGCGACTTTGCCGCGATGATCAGTGCGTCGCAGCGTAGCTATAGCGAAGGCACCTTGTCCAAGGCGCGCGCCGATGGCGGCATCTATGGTTGTCCGCGGCCTGCGGAAGCGATCCGCTGCAATCAGCTCAATCCGCTCGATGGCGACGATGTCAGTGTGCTCAACAAGTTGGTGTGGACGCCGGACAACCAGAATGAGGTCAAATTCACTGCCGACTTCCTGCGCAAGAATGCGGATGTCGATCAGCGGCTGGATCTCGGCCTGCAATCGACCGGCATCACCAATCTGAGCTATCTGCGCAATCAGATCCAGAGCCGCGAACGCTACACGCTGGCCCACAAATACACGCCGAATGCGGGTTGGATCGACCAGATCAAATGGCAGGTGTCGCATTCGGATCAGGAACGCGACTTCACAGGCATCCGCCAGCGTCGCCTCGCCAATGGTCAGTTCGACCGGCTCGACTTCCTGCTGGATTACCGGGAACGGTTCACGGAAGGTGACATCCAGTTCAACTCGTCATTCGACACGCCTTGGGCCCGACATGCGTTCACCTATGGTGTCTATGCCAGCGTCGCGGAGACTGACTATCAGCGCCGCGACACGACGACCAACCTGAATACCGGAGCGGTGACGATCGCCAATGCTGGTGGTTTCAATTTCGCGAATGCGACCACCACGCGTATCGACGGTTTCATCCAGGATGAAATCTCGCTGCTCAACGATCGCTGGAAGCTGACGCCCGGTGTGCGTTACGCCACCTACGAACTCGATCCACGGCCGGACCCGTTCTACCGCGTCGTCGCGGGCAAGGAGCCGCGTGAGGTCCAGAGCGAAAAACTGGTCAAGCAGTTCGGCTCGGTGTTCAAGCTCGACGAGAACTTCTCGCTGGTCGGCCGTTACGCTGAAGGCTTCAAGATGCCGACCTCGCAGCAACTGTATACGTCGCTGCCCGGCGGTGCGGGCACCAATATGGATCTGGTGCCCAACCCCAGTCTGCGTCCGGAAGAGGTCAAGAGCTATGAAATCGGCCTGCGCGGCCAGTTCCAGCAGGGCTTTTTCACCGTCACCGTGTTCAAGTCCGACTACACCGACTTCATCCAGAATTTCGTCAATACGCCGAGCATTAATTTCCCCGGCCTGTTCGATCTGACCTATGCCAACCTGTCGAAGGTGAATCTGCTCGGCTTCGAATTCGCGACCGAATATCACTTCACCGATTACTGGAGCGCCAACCTCGCGGTGGCCTACACGCAGGGCACGCAGAAGGCGACCGCGACCAGCGCGGAAACCGCCTTCGACGGCACGACGCCGTTCTCCGGCGTGGTAGGCGTGCGCTACAATGACCGGCCAAATGGTTTCGATGCACAGTTGATCTCGACCTGGTCGGCCGGTGCATTGTCGCGCAGCGATCCCACCTATTATCGTCCGGACAGCTACATCGTGTTCGATGCGATCGTCGGCTATCGGCCGCAGATGGCTCCGGGCCTGACGCTGCGGGCCTCGGTCCTCAATATCGGCGACACCCGGTATTTCCCGTCGCTCACGGGAAACACCACCTACACGAACACGGCATCGGCCGCCGTCGCCATGGGCAATCCGATCGAACTGCGTACAGCTCCGGGCCGGACGTTCAAGTTGGGCGCCAGCTACGCGTTCTGATCCAGCGCACCACACAGTGAGACGGAGCCGGTGCCTTCAGGCTCCGGCTCTTCGTGATGCAATTTCAACGGAAAAGTTCATGCGCGATATTCTCAGGCAGATCTGGCGCTTCGTCTGGATCGCCTCCACCGGACCGGGGCGTTATCTCAGTCTGCTCCTGCTTGCGGTTATCATCGCGTGCCAGCTCGCGGCCATTCAGGTGACGCTGCGGCAGGTGCAGTGGAGCGCAGACTTCTTCAACGCGCTGCAGAGGATAGACGCACAGGCGGCCGTAGCCCAGATCGGCGTCTTCGCGATCCTGATCGTGATTTCCGCATCGCTCTATCTGGTCTCGCGCTATTGCAAGCGCCTGCTCCAGTTCCGCTGGCGCCAGCGCTTGTCGGAAGCATTGCTCGATCACTGGACGATCACGAAAGCCTACTGGTTCCTGCATCCCAGTCTCGGACCGGAGAAGAGCATCGACAATCCCGATCAGCGCATCGCCGAAGATTGCAGCATGTTCCCCGAATTCATCCTCGGCGGTCATGACGGTGCCGGGCGGGCTGGCGTACTCGATTTCATCATGAGCCTGATCGGGCTTGTCTCCTATGTCATTCTGCTCTGGCAGCTCTCGACCTTCGCGCTGCAATTCTCGCTGTTCGGATTTGAGGTAGAGATCCCGCGCTACATGGTCTGGGCCGCGCCGGTCTATGTGTTGCTGTCCACCGCGCTCACCCATCTGCTCGGGCGCCAATTGCCGGGGCTTCTGATGGAGGAGCAGCGGCGCGAGGCGGATTTCCGTTTTGCGCTGGTCAATCTGCGCGAGAATGCATCGGCGATCGCATTGTCCGACGGCGATACGGCCGACAGGAAGGTGATCGCGAATCGATTCAACGATCTGTTCGGCGTCTGGCGCCGCGTGATCCGGCGAGAATTCATCTACGGCATGTTCACGCGCCCCTATTTCCAGAGTGTGCTGCGGATTCCCACATTTCTGGCGCTCCCCGCGTTTCTTGCTGGGAAGGTCACTTTGGGCGGCCTGACGCAACTCGCGGCAGCCTTCGGCAATGTGGTGACCACGCTGTCGTGGCTGATCTTCAACTATAAATTCATGTCCGATCTGGTTGCGACCACGAGCCGTTTGCAAGGTTTCATGGATGCGAGCGCTGGCGCAGCGCGTCCGGCCGGGTCGTTGCAACGAAACGTTTCCGCGGGGAATGAACTCGATATCCGCGACCTCTGCATTCGCGCACCAGATGGCCGCACGTTGCTCAACATTCCGTCGTTGTCGGTCGCACGAGGCGAGACGCTGTGGCTGAGCGGCGCGTCGGGGCTCGGCAAGAGCACGCTGCTGAAGGCGCTAGCGGGGCTCTGGCCGCAGGCGGATGGCCGCATCGCTTTGCCCGCAGGCAAGCTCGTCTTCATGCCGCAGCAGGTCTATATGCCGCTCGGCTCGCTGCGGGATGCCGCGGTCTATCCCGCCGATCCCGACGGCGTCCCCGCTGCGACAGTGGAGCGCCTGCTGCGTGCCGTCGGTCTCGGTGCCCGGCTCGATGCGGGCGACGACAATGCCAGCGGCCTGTCTGTCGGCGAACAGCAGCGTCTGGCCATCGTGCGCTTGATTGTCGCGAAACCGGACTGGGTATTCGCGGACGAGGCCACCAGCGCGCTCGACCTCGAGTCCGAGCGCGGCGTGATGTCCTTGCTGCGGCATGAGCTGCCGCAGGCGACGATCGTGTGGATTGCCCATCGCAGTCCGCACGGACTGGCCGATGTCAGGCGTGTCGTGCTGGGCGAGAGTGGGGCGGCCGGGGACGAGGGAACCCGGTCGCTGTGCCTTGGTGTTGCCTGACCTGCATCGCGATCCGTGGCCCGCGCCTACCGCGCCTCGATCGCCTGCTGGATGCAGCGCGCGAGATCGGCAGCCTCGAAAGGTTTGCCGAGCACGCAGAGTTCCGTGCCGAGGCGCTGGCGCACCTGCTGCTCGGAGGCGGCGGTGATGAAGATCACCGGCGTGTCGTCGCGGCCGGCACGCATCGCCTCATAGAGGTCGATGCCGGTCATGCCCGGCATTTCCACATCGGTGACGACGCAGGCCACGCGCGCGCCAGAGGCCAGATAGGCCTGCGCGGATTCGAAACTCGTGACCTTAAATCCGAGCGATCGCAGCAGGCTTTCGAGGCTGCGGCGGACCGACGCGGAATCGTCGATGATCGCGATGGACTGTTTTGATTGCAACGTCATCTCCACCCGGCGGCTGTGACAGCGACCCCAGTGTTGAGCCGTTTCGATGTGCAATCTGCCAAATTTCGCCTCGCGGCGACATCATACTGTGGTTTATCGGGCGGTACCCGGCGCTGGTTTGATGCCCATCGCCTCGGCCATCTTCACCAGCGAGGCGAAGGAACGCGCTTCCATCTTCTTCATCATCTTGCCGCGATGGATTTTCACCGTGATCTCGCTGAGATGAAGTTGCGCGGCGATCTGCTTGTTCAGCAGTCCCGCGGTCGCCAGTCCGAGAATCTCGCTCTCGCGCGGCGACAGCGTCGCATAGCGCGCCTTGATGTCGGCGATACTGTCGCGGGCCTCGCGCGCCGCGCGGTCGCGCTCAACCGCGCCGGCCACGGCGTCGAGCATTTCCTGATCGCGAAACGGCTTTGGCAGGAAGTCCACCGCGCCGGCTTTCATGGCGCGCACCGTCATCGGCACGTCCGCATGGCCGGTCATGAACACGATCGGCGTCGTGTTGCCGAGATCGGCGAGCTTCTTCTGGAAATCCAGCCCGCTAACGATCGGCAGCCGGATATCCAGCACCAGGCAACTGGCCCGCTCCAGTTCGTCGCTTTCCAGCAGCTCGACCGCGGAGGCGGCATAGGCCACCTCATAGCCCACCGAGCGCAGCAGGCTGCCGACCGCGTTGCGGATCGCGGCTTCGTCGTCGACGATGACGACCATCGGGGCTTCCTGGTCTTTAGGCAACGGCGGTGGATCCTGTTTCGTCCGCCGTCGGTATCATGAAATGAAAACTGGTTCCACCATCCCCATGGCGCTCGGCCCATATGCGTCCGCGATGGGTCTCGATGATCGAGCGCGAGATAGACAGGCCGATGCCCATGCCTTCGCTCTTGGTGGTGAAGAACGGTGCAAACAGCCGCTGCATGTCGCCATCGGAAATGCCCGCGCCGCTGTCGCTGACGGTGACGCGGATGCCGCCTTGCGCATCGAGCGCGGTCTGCAGCCGTAGCTCCTTGGTGGGCGAAGCCTTCATGGCATGAATGGCGTTGTTGACGAGATTCATCGTCACCTGCTGCAATTGCACGGCATCGCCGGAGATATCGGGTAGCTCCGGCGCCAGATCGAGCATTGCCGCGATCTCGTGATCGACGAGATCGCGCCGCGCCATTGCGTGCACCTGCGTGACGATGTCGTTGAGATCGACCGGGCTGCGCGTGGTCTCGCCCTTCACCGAGAGCGAGCGCAGCCGCTGGATGATCTGCGCGGCCCTGCGGCCCTCATTCACGGTTTCTTCGATACAGCTGCGCACCTCGCCCAGATCCGGTTCGTCGCGCCCGAGCCAGCGCAGCGCCGCCTCGCCATTGGTCACCACAGCGGCGAGCGGTTGATTGACTTCATGGCCGATCGAAGCCGTCAGCGCGCCCAGCGTGGCGATGCGCGACACGCGGGTGAGTTCAGCGGCGCTCTGTTGCAGAGCCTTCTCCGCGTCGATTTGCGCCGTGACGTCGAGTGCGCTGATCAGCACCGAGCGCGTGCGATCGGTCGGAAAGGTTGCGGTGACGATGATCTCGCGTCGCGAACCGTCGGTGGCGCGGACGGCGCTTTCGATGGTGAAGGACTGCCGCCCCTCCAGATAGGCCAGGAGGATCTCGCGAAACGCGACGAGCGATTCCGGCAGGCGTGCCGCAGCCCAGGAGGCCGATGCATGTGCGGCGCTGAGATCGCCGATCAGGAAACGTGCGGAGTCGTTGGCATCGATGGTCTTCAGACTATGCAGGCAGCGTTTGAGAAAATCCTCATCCCGGGTCAGGTGGTCCCGAAGTTGCGCCAGGCCGTGGACCAGGATCGGTGCGCAGGCCTCGACGGCTGGCGCGTAGTCCTGCTCCCAGATGGCGACGCTGGTGCTCTGGAAGATGTTGCGATAGCGCTCCTCGCTCCGCCGCAGTTTCGCATCTGCCATGCGAATCTGCACGCACAGCACGGCGGCGATGGTGATCGCCAGCACGCTGACCACACAGCGCAGCAATGGCCCTTCCTCGGTATCGCGGGCATGACCGATGAGATAACCGGCGATCGTCAACGCCACGCAGCCGACAGCGATCAGGACGATGCCCTTGAGCCCGGCAAACCGCAGCGACATCAGCAGCACGACGATATAGAGCGCCGCTACGGCAATGCCGAGCGGACTGAGCACGTCGAATGCGAAGATCACCGCGGTGAGCACGGCCGTCGTCGCCATCATGATGGCGCGCGTTGGCCCATGCGTTTCCTCGAGACTTGCAACAGCCGCGAAACGGCGCTCGGCGGACGACGGGCTGGCTTTTGGCGAGGACATCGTTTGAATCCATAAACCTTCGTATATGCGGGTCTAACCTTGGTTTCCCGAATGTCTATTCAGGTAGAATAGCCGCATCGATCAAAAGCGCTCACCTTCGCACCATCGAAACAACGACGTTTCGACCGGCTTTCACCGCCCGAAGGAGAGACTGACATGCTTCTCGATTCCCAGCCTGCCCACGTCAACTGGACATCCGTCGAGGTCGCCGCCAACGTCGCACATTCCTTGGCGGTGTCGCAGCTCCTGCTGGATGCACAAAAAGTCATCGCCTCCGACACTCCCGCAGCCCTGCGCTGCATCGAGCGTGCGGTCTCGCTGCTCGGCACGCCCGCCGCCTCTGCCATTCATGCACCTGCCCGCGGTGGTCTGGCGCGCTGGCAGATCGAGAAGATCAAGCGCCACATTGAAGCGAATCTGGAGGAGTCGATTCAGGTCGCGGAGCTCGCCGCCATCGCGCGTCTGAGCAGCGGCTATTTTTCGAATGCTTTTAAAGTGAGCTTCGGCCAGTCTCCTCATGCCTATATCGTCTCCCGTCGGCTGACCCGCGCCAAGGAGCTGATGACCTCCAGCGAAATGTCGCTCTGTGACATTGCGATCGATTGCGGCTTCTCCGATCAGGCGCATTTGTGCCGGCAATTTCGCCGCGCCACGGGCGCCAGCCCCAATGCCTGGCGTCGCAGTCAGGGTGTCGACGCCGGGCATACGCCGCTTCAGCTCAACGCGGCGTGACGATCATGGATCAGTCGCCTCCGGTCACGCCGGCGTCCCAGCCGTCGCCTCAAACGGATGCCGTCTGGTTACGCCTTGCCCCCTCTGTCGTGGCCATCGCCATTGCGCTGGCCTGTATCGTGGTCGCCGCCCTGAGCTGGGATCGCTGGATCGGTGAATGGCCGGTTCAGTCCACCGACGATGCCTATGTGCGTGCCCAATTCACGCAGCTGAGCAGCCGTGTCGCCGGCGCCGTGAAGAGCGTCCCGGTGAACGACTTCCAGCATGTGAAGGCCGGCGATCTGCTGCTGCAGATCGACCCCGCTGACTATCTCGCCCAGGTCGCTCAGGCCGAGGCCGGCCGGGCGGCAGCCAAGGCCACGCTCGACAATCTCGCCAATCAGATCGACGCCCAAAAGGCCCTCGTTGCGCAGGCCGAGGCGCAGCGGGTTTCGGCCGCGGCGCTCGCCGTCGAGGCGGGGCAGGAGCAGCAGCGCCAGCAGGCCTTGGTGCAGACCCAGTCCGGCACCGTGCAGAAGCTGCAGCAGGCGACGGCGGCCTATGACAAGGCCCAGGCCGATGTGAAAGCGAGCGATGCCGCCATCGCCGCGCAGAAGCAGCAGCTCGCCGTGCTCGAAGGCACGCGGCAGCAGCGCGCTGCCGAACTGCAGGGCGCCGACGCAGCATCGCAGGCCGCACGGCTTCGCCTCGGCTATACCAGGATCACGGCGCCGTTCGATGGCGTCGTCAGCGAGCGTCAGGTGCAGCCGGGCGACTATGTCAATATCGGCAGCAATCTCATCGCTGTCGTGCCGCTGCCGAACGTCTATGTGATTGCCAATTACAAGGAGACGCAGTTGCGGCGCGTCCGTCCGGGGCAGCGCGTCGAGATCGAGGCCGATACGTTTTCCGGGCAGACCCTCGCCGGCCATGTGGAGCGCATCGCGCCCGCGTCCGGCTCGCAATTCGCGCTGCTGCCGCCGGACAATGCCACGGGCAATTTCACCAAGGTCGTGCAGCGCATCCCCGTCCGTATCGGGTTCGATGGCGATCAGCCATTGGTGGATCGTCTGCTGCCGGGCATGTCGGTCACCACGCACATTCATGTCACCGGCGGCGATGCGGGCAAGTCCGATGGCGCAAGATAACGCCATCGGCGCCGGACCGGTCTCGGCGGGCGCCATCGCGCCGCGGCCGATCTTCGCGGTTGGCGCAGTGCTGCTCGGCTCGTTCCTGGCGAATTTCGACAGCCGGCTGTTCTCCATCGCGCTGCCGGATCTGCGCGGCGCCTTCTCGCTCGGCTTCGATCAGGCCTCCTGGCTCAGCACGGCCACCACGGCGATGCAGATCCTGATCGCGCCGGCGGTGGCCTGGCTCGCCACGGCCTTCGGCCTGCGCCGCGTGCTCGGCATTCCCAGCCTCGTCTATGCCGTCGTTTCGCTGCTGATACCGTTGATGCACGACTACGGCACGTTGGTGGTGCTCAATATCCTGCGTGGATTGCTGCTCGGCACTTTCGTGCCGGCAACGCTGATGATCATCTTCCGTAATCTGCCCTTGCGCTGGTGGCTGCCGGCGATTGCCGTCTATGGCATTCGCGTTGGCTTCAGCCTCAATTTCGGCGTCGCCATGGTCGGCTTCTACGAGTCGCGGATCGGCTGGCAGTGGCTGTTCTGGCAGGACGTGGTAATCGCGCCGCTGATGGGTCTGTTCGTTTATCTCGGCACACCCGCCGAACCGATCAATCGCGCACTGGTTCGCAAGGCCGACTGGGGCGGCATGCTGCTGCTCGGCGCCGGCATGGCGATGGTCTATGCAGGACTCGACCAGGGCAACCGGCTGGATTGGTTTTCATCGGGGACGGTCTCGGCGCTGCTCACTGGCGGCGCATTGCTCGTCGTCCTCTTTTTCATCAATGAGGCTGCAATCGCCGATCCATGGGCCGAGGCACGTGTGATCCTGTCACGCAATATCGGCCTCACCCTCGTGATGATCGTGCTCTATTCGCTCACCAGCCTGTCGAATTCGGCGCTTGTACCCAATTTCCTGCTGGGGGTTGCCGGGTTGCGCGCCGAGCAGATTGCACCGCTGTTTCTGCTCGCGGCGGCATTGCCGATGCTTGCCATGCTCCCGCTGTCGATCGCGTTGATGCGCATCTGCGATCCACGCATCGTGCTGATGGCCGGCCTGCTGGCGTTTTTTATTGCGGGATTGCTCGGCACCCGTCTCACGCATGAGTGGACGGTGGTCAATTTCATTCCGGTGTTGCTGGTGCAGGCGGTCGGGCAGTCCTTTTCCTTGCTGCCGATCATTCTGATCACGTTGTCGAATTCCAATCCGCAGCATGCCACGGCCTTTGCCGCTTACATCCAGGTGTTTCGTCTCGGCGGCGCCGAATTCGGCCTTTCCCTGATGACGACATGGCTGCGCGTGCGCGAGCAGGTGCACTCCAATCTTCTTGGCTTGCATGTAGTCGAGGGGAGTGCCCATGCCACCGGCACGCTGGCTCGTCTCACATCAGGCTTCATGCCGCATGGCTTCGGTGAGGCGTCCGGTCGCGCCATGGCGACGCTGATCGGAATCGTACAGCGCGAAGCCAATGTGCTGGCTTACATCGATGGCTTCTGGCTCACAGCCTGGTGCGCCATCGCTGCGCTGATCGTTCTCGCCGCGATGACTGCCGCACCGCCCGGGCCATTCACGCCGCAGAGAACGCGTCGCTGACAACAGGGCGTCCGTTCGCACAAGGAGCCTGCAATGAACCCCTTATTGTTCGATGCGATCATCACCTTGGTTGCCGGCTTTCTCGACGCGGTCGGCGTCACCTATCTGCACGGCATCTACGTCTCCTTCATGAGTGGCAACAGCATCGGTCTCGGCATTGCCGTTGCTCACGGGCGGACATCCGTCGCCATCCCCATCGCTTCGGCGATCGTGAGTTTCGTGGCCGGCGCTTTCGTCGGATCGCTGATCGCACAGCGGCGGGCGTCGGCGACGATGATCGTGCTTATGCTGGAATTCGCGATGATCGTGCTCTCGATCCTGATGATCGGCGCGACGAGCAGTTTCGTCGCGTTGCTTCCCGTTTGTATCGCGATGGGGATGCAGAATGCGATCCCGCGATCGGTATCAGGCGTTTCAATCGGGCGCAGCTTCGTCACCGGACAGTTGTTCGGCGTCGGCCGTGCTTTGGCGATGGCATTGCAGGATGGCAGTCAGCTGAGGCAGGCCGCCATTCATGGTATGTCCTGGTTCACCATCGTGCTCGGTGCGATCGGCGGCGCCGCTTCGCTGACGCAGTTCGGATTGGCGCCATGTCTCGGCGCGGCTGCAGTGGTTCTGTTCGCGGTCATGATCGTCGATGCCGGCGCGCAATTCTCCGCGCTTCGCCGGATGACGGAACAGACGCCGCGATAGAAGCAGCCATTTCGTCAAATCGCATCCGGCGATCCAATCATCGAAGCGCCTTCGCCTCTAGGCTTGCATCATTCAGAACAGGAGGCCTCTATGAAGGCGACGACGAATCTCTCATTCCGCTATCAATTGGAAAAGCAGAAGCCGCGCGTCGGCTCCGGCGGCACGACACGCGGCGCGTCGGTGCATGAATTCCCGGCCAGCATCGGCATTGCCGGCGTCTCCATGCGTCTCGAACCCGGTTCAATGCGCGAACTGCACTGGCATGCGAACGCCGCCGAATGGGGCTATGTGATTTCCGGTCGTTGCCGCACCACGCTGCTCAATCCCGATGGCTCGTCGGAGATCGACGTGTTCGGTCCCGGCGACGTCTGGTACTTCCCGCGCGGCTGGGGACATTCGATCCAGAGCATCGGGCCGGGCGAGTGCCATTTCATTCTGATTTTCGACAATGGCGATTTTTCCGAAGACCACACGTTCAGCGTCACCGATTGGCTCGCGCATACGCCGCAGGCGGTGGTCACGCAGAATCTCGGCATCACCGCCGATGAAGCAAGGGCGCTGCCGAAAGGCGAAGCCTATTTCGCCGACGGGCCGGTGCCGAACGAGCGCTCGTGGGATGCAGCGGTTCGCAAATATCCCGAGCTGGTCAGCAATCACCGCTATCCGCTGCTGGCGCAGCAGCCCCGTCAGATCGCCGGCGGCGGCGTGCAATACATCGCGTCCGTGAAGGAATTCCCGATCTCTACCACGATGGCCGGCTCGGTGCTCGAGATCGAACCCGGTGCGATGCGCGAGCTGCATTGGCATCCGGATGCCGATGAGTGGCAGTACTATCTGTCCGGCAGCGCCGAGATGGCTGTCTTTCTGGCGGAAGGTCAGGTCGTCACTGAACAGTTCGAAGCTGGTGACGTCGGTTACGCCCCGATGGGAGCGGGCCACTACATCAAGAATACCGGCGACGACGTGCTGCGTGTCCTGATCGGCTTCAACAGCGGGCATTACCAGTCGAACGATCTCAGCGCCTGGCTGTCCACCAATCCGCCAGATGTGCTGGCCACCAATCTCGGCCTGTCGCGCGAGGTCGTGAAGGAGCTGCCACATGGCGAGGCCTTCATCGTCGCCGGTGCGGTCCGGGGCGAGGTCATTCGGTAAAATTTGCGACTATCCAAAAGAAAGCGAGGCGCGGCCGGCATCACCACGGCCACGCCCCGCATCGCCGGTCTTTGGGGCAGGGGGGCGACCGGCTGCTGATATGACGCCGGTGCGCGGAAAGTGTTCCGTGGGACCTGAAATATTTAAAGCACGGTTAAGTGAACGGATCCCCTGAACCTGCAGGCTTGACCGACGTTCTAATACAACAGCGCCACGCGCAGACGTGGGCAGGGTAGCGTCACAGAGCGTTCGAGCGAGGCTCACATGTCAAAGGTGTCCAGTCTTGTCGTGGGATTAGTCGGCGGCGCGGCCATGTTCGGCGCCATTCAATACGCCTCTGGTAACGATCTGTCCGGCAGCAGCCTTCGTGGCACGCTGACGGAACGTGATACCGCAATTCCGTCCGCATCCTTCAGCCCCGCCGTCAACCGCACCGCCAAGAGCGATCGCGATAGCGCGCCGGCGAAGCTCGATCAGGGCCAGACGGTCTCGTTTCAGGTTCATGGTCTGACGGATATGTCGGTGCTGCTGCGGCTGGCCGCTCCGGCGCCAAAGTCTCAGCCGGTCAAGCCGGCGAGCACCAAGGCGATCCCGGTCGACAGCAAGCCGCGCAAGGCGATGGCGGCCTGCGAGCCGCCGGTCAGCATGCTTACCGAGGTCGCGCGATCGCTGCAGCCGGGCCGTTGTGTGACCTGACACTTGCGGCAGCAGTTGCCGCTAGGTTGCCACACAGTTGCCGCAAGAAATGACGGCAAATCAGTCCAAATCAGTCGTCGGCCGCCTCATCAGGGCTGCCGTTTTCGTTGTC
>WPCJ01098852.1_pt1 | contig 29766 bp, 20 predicted proteins | sample 5399831 | NCBI WGS metagenome assembly WPCJ01 (sample SAMN12869470, study PRJNA574797) | sludge metagenome | isolation source: wastewater treatment of pH10 | place: China:Beijing | collected 2019-05-20 | reverse complement strand
GGGCAGCGCGGATGAGCGGATGCGGGTGTGGGCGCGGGCGCTGGCCGAGCGCAATGGTCTGGCCGAAGCACTGCCGGCGCTCGTGTTCCGGCAGCAGGTGACGCTGGCCGTGCTGGGCGTGCTGTTCGCGCTGAGTGGGCTGGGGGCGGCTTTGGCCGTGCTGGGCGATGGCAGCCGTGCGGTGAATGTGGTGTGGGCGCTGGGGGGGCTGCTGGGCGTGCATGTGCTGAGCCTGCTGCTGTGGGCATTGACGTTCTGGCTGAGCGCGCGGGGCGGTGGCCCGCTCGCCCGGCTGTGGCAGGGGTTGGCTGCGTGGGGCGCGGGCGGCGTGGTGGCGCGGCTCACCGGCGCGGTGTTTGCGGTGATGGCGCGCAGTGGTCTGCAGCGCTGGTGGCTGGGGGCGGTGACCCATGTGCTGTGGCTGGCCTTTCTGATGGGCTCGCTGGCTGGCTTGCTGATCGGCTTTTCGGTGCGGCGTTACGATTTTGTATGGGAAAGCACTTTGCTGTCGGCCGAAGTGTTCGAGTATTTCGTGACGCTGCTGGGTAGTGTGCCGGCGGCTTTGTCCGGTCTGGGCATGCCCGATGTCGGGCTGGTGCGTGTGACGGGCGAGGGCGCGGGCACTGGGCTGGCCGGTGGGTTGGATGAGGCCGGGCGCAGGCTCTGGGCAAACTGGATGATCGGTTGTGTGTTGGTGTATGGCGTGCTGTTGCGCCTGAGCCTGTGGGCGCTGTGCTTTGTGCGCTGGCGGCTGGGGCGGCGGCGGGTCCGGCTGGACCTGCATCTGCCCGAGTTCGTGCAGGTGGTCGGCTGGATCACGCCGGAAAGCGAGCGCATCGGCGTGACCGATGCGGCCCCGGCGCAATTGCATGAGCCACCGCCGGCAGCCGTAACCTTGCAGGCAGGGGGGCGGCCGGTGCTGCTCGGGCTGGAGCTGGAGGCGCCGGTCGACTGGCCGCGTCCGCTGTCCGGCATGGTGCTCGATGGGGGCATCATCGATGGTCGCGCCGCCCGGCGACAGGCGCTGGAGCAACTCGGCGCACAGCCCCCGGCGCGCTTGCTGCTGGTGTGCAATGCCCGGCTGTCGCCCGACCGGGGCAGTCTGGCGCTGGTGGCCGACCTGGCCCGTCATGCCGCACAGACCCGTGTGCTGCTGGAGGGGGCAGACCCGGGGGACGGAGAGGGTACGGACGAGAGGGGCGCAGACCGGCGTGGGGCAATGAACACGGAGGGCCGTCAGCGCGTGGCGTACTGGCGACAAGGTTTGATGGAGCTGGGCTTTGCGGCCGACCAGGTGTTCGGGCAGGCTGCAGCGGCGCTTTCCTGGCTGGAGCAGGGCGATGAACAGGCTTGAGAATGGGAGCGGGGGCTGGCGCGGGAGCGGGAGCGGCACTCCGCTGGTGCGTGTGGCCGTGGTGGGGCATACCAATACCGGTAAGACTTCGCTGCTGCGCACGCTGACCCGGGATACCGGGTTCGGCGAAGTGTCGAGCCGTCCCAGCACCACCCGCCATGTGGAAGGCGCACGCCTGAGTGCCGATGGCGTGCCGGTGCTCGAACTGTATGACACTCCCGGCATGGAGGATGCCAGCGCGCTGTTCGACTGGATGGAAGAGGCCGAAGCCGTGCAGCGGGCCGGTGCGGGTGAGCGGCGCGACGGGCCGGCGCGGGTGATGCACTTCCTGCAGTCGGAGGTGGCCGGTGCGCGCTTCGAGCAGGAGGCCAAGGTGCTGCGCCAACTGCGCGTCAGCGATGCCGGGCTGTATGTCATCGATGCGCGCGATCCGGTGTTGGGCAAGCATCGTGATGAGCTGGAGATTCTCGCGATGTGCGCCCGTCCGCTGCTGCCGGTGCTCAATTTCGTGAGCGACCCCCGGGCCAACGAGACCCGCTGGCGCGAGGCGCTGGCACGACTGGGCCTGCATGCGGTGATCCGTTTCGACACTGTCACGCCCGAACGCGATGGAGAGGCCTTGCTGTATGGCAAGCTGGCCACCCTGCTCGATGCCCACCGTGCGGCCTTCAATCGCCTGATCGAAAGCCGGGCGTGTGAAGCGCAGGCGCGGCACGATGCCGCGCTCAGACGGGTCGCCGATCTGCTGCTCGATGTGAGCGCCTGCAGATTGACCGTGAGTGAAGGCGACGAGCAGGCCAGCGAGGCGGCCAGGCAGCGCATGAACGATTTCGTGCGCGACTGTGAGCAGCGTTGCGTGCGCGACCTGCTGGCCCTGTACCGCTTTTCCGACAGCGAGGTGCTTGATTCGGGCTGGCCGCTGGTGGAGGGGCGCTGGGAGGATGACCTGTTCAACCCGGAAACCCTGCGCCAGGCAGGTCTTCGCGTGGGCAGCGGTGCGGCGGCCGGTGCGGCCGCTGGGCTGGGCGTGGACATGCTGTTCGGGGGAATGACTCTGGGGGGCGCTGCTGCGCTGGGCGCGTTGGCCGGCGGGGGCATGCAGGCGGTACGGCAATTCGGTGGCCGGTTGCGCGACCGTCTTTCCGGGCGGCAGAGTCTGAGTGTCGACGATGCCGTGCTGACGCTGCTGGCGCTGCGTGCTTTGTATCTGGTCGAGGCTCTGGAGCAGCGCGGTCATGCGGCCACCCGGCCGGTCGAGCGATTCATGCGTGAGGGCAGCGAAGCCTTTGCCCGCGTGATCGCCGACACCCTGGCGCCCGCGCGGGCGCATCCGGAGTGGTCCTCGCTGGAGGGGGCTGCGGAGCAGGATGCGGGTTTCGAGCGTCAGGCGCAGTCGCTGACGAAGGCGCTGGCGATGCTGCATGCGCGCCTGCAGCTTCCGGAGGCGCTACAGAAAGAGGCTGGAGTCTGAAGATAGCGGTAGGCCGGTGAGTCCGGCCGGATGAGTCCGGCCCGGCGGAGCCCGCCGGGCCGGTAGCCTTACTTCTTGCGCATCGGCGGCAGGTCGGTGCAGCTGCCGTGCGCGACTTCGGCGGCCATGCCCACCGTTTCGCCCAGGGTCGGGTGCGGGTGGATGGTCTTGCCGATGTCCACCGCGTCGGCGCCCATCTCGATGGCCAGGCAGACCTCGCCGATCATGTCGCCGGCAGACGGCCCGACGATGGTGCCGCCGATCACGCGGTGCCCGCCGTCTTCGGAGGCATCGAAGATCAGCTTGGTGAAGCCGTAATCGGCGCCGTTGGCGATCGCGCGGCCCGAGGCGGCCCAGGGGAACTTGGCCACCTCGACCTTCTTGCCCTCGGCCTTGGCCTGGGCTTCGGTGTACCCGACCCAGGCCACTTCCGGATGAGTGTAGGCCACGCCCGGGATCACCGTGGCGTCGAAGGCGGCCCGGGCAAGCTCCGGCTTGCCTTGTGCCTCGCCCGCCGCGACTTCCGCTGCGACATGCGCCTCATGCACCGCCTTGTGGGCGAGCATGGGCTGGCCGACGATGTCGCCGATGGCGAAGATGTGCGGCACGTTGGTGCGCATCTGCGCATCCACCGGGATGAAGCCGCGCTCGCCGACGATCACCCCCGCCTTGTCGGCGCCGATCTTGTTGCCGTTGGGCGCGCGGCCGGCCGACTGAAGGATCATGTCATAACGTACGGGCTCGGCAGGCGCGCCTTCGCCTTCAAACTTGACCCACAGACCGTCGTCCTTGGCCTCGACGGCCACGGTCCTGGTCTTCAGCATGATCTTGTCGAAGCGGTGGGCGTTCTGCTTCTCCCACACCTTCACCGCGTCGCGGTCCGGGCCCTGCATCAGGCCGTCCATCATCTCGACCACGTCGATGCGCGCGCCCAGCGTGGAATACACCGTGGCCATCTCCAGGCCGATGATGCCGCCGCCGATCACCAGCATCTTGCCCGGCACCTGGCGCAGTTCCAGCGCGCCGGTGGAGTCCACGATGCGCGGGTCCCTGGGAATGAAGGGCAGGTGCACCGCAGCAGAGCCTGCGGCGATGATGCACTGCTTGAACTTCACCACTTTCTTGGCGCCGGTCTTGTCCTGCGCGCCGCCGGTGGTTTCCTCGACCTCGATGTGATGCGGGTCGAGGAAGTGGCCGTAGCCGCGGATGATGTCGACCTTGCGCGCCTTGGCCATGCCGGCCAGCCCGCCGGTGAGCTTGCCGATCACGCCGTCCTTGTGCTTGCGCAGCGCGTCGACATTGACCGTGGGCTTGGCGAACTGGATGCCGGCGGTTTCGACGTGTTCGGCTTCCTCGATGACTGCAGCGACGTGCAGCAGCGCCTTCGACGGAATGCAACCGACGTTCAGGCATACCCCGCCGAGCGTGGCGTAACGCTCGATGATTGCGGTCTTCAGGCCGAGGTCGGCGGCGCGGAAGGCCGCCGAGTAGCCGCCCGGGCCGGCACCGAGGACGACCAGATCGTATTCCACGTCGGCCGCACCGGCATGGCTGGCGGCAGCCGGCGCGGCGCTGGGGGTCGCCGTAGGAGCGGCTTGAGCCGCGACCGCCGGGGCTGCATTCGCGGCTGAAGCCGCTCCTACGGGTGCTCCTGTGGCCACTTCTGCTGCGGTTTCGACCTTCAGCAGCACGGCGCCTTCGGATACCTTGTCGCCGACCTTGACCAGCACCTCCCTGACCACGCCGGCAGCCGAGGAGGGCACGTCCATCGTCGCCTTGTCGGACTCCAGCATGCAGATGGCGTCATCCACCTTGATGCTGTCGCCGACCTTCACGAACAGCTCGATCACCGGCACCGCATCGAAATCGCCGATGTCCGGAACTTTGATTTCCACGAGACTCATGACGATCTCCTTACAGCATCACGCGGCGGAAATCCGCCAGCAGTTGCGCGAGATAGACGTTGAAGCGGGTGGCCAGCGCGCCGTCGATGACGCGGTGGTCGGCGGTCAGCGACATCGGCAGGGTGAGACGCGGCACGAAGGCCTTGCCGTCCCACACCGGCTTCATCACCGACTTGTTCACCCCGAGGATGGCCACTTCCGGCGCATTCACGATGGGCGCGAAGTAGGTGCCGCCGATGCCGCCCAGCGAGGAGATGGTGAAGCAGGCGCCGGACATGTCTGCCGGGCCCAGCTTGCCGTCGCGTGCCTTCTTGGCCAGCGCGCCGGTTTCCTCGGCGATCTCGAACACGCTCTTCTTGTCGGCGTCCTTCACCACCGGCACCACCAGACCGTTCGGCGTGTCGGCCGCGAAGGCGATGTTGAAGTACTTTTTATAAACAAGATTGTCCCCGTCAAGGCTGGTGTTGAACTCCGGGAACTGTTGCAGCGCGCGCACCGAGGCCTTGATGATGAAGGCGAGCATGGTGAGCTTCTTGCCGGACTTCTCGTTCTCCTTGTTCACCTGCACACGGAAGGCTTCCAGGTCGGTGATGTCGGCGTCCTCGTGATAGGTCACCGCCGGGATCATCGCCCAGTTGCGCGCCAGGTTCTGGCCGGAGATCTTCTTGATGCGGGACAGCGGCTTGACCTCGATTTCGCCGAACTTGGCGAAGTCGACCTTGGGCCAGGGCAGCAGGTCGAGGCCACCGCCCAGCGACCCGCCCGCGCTGGCCGCAGCCGCCTTGCCCGGCACCATGCCGGTGCTCATTGCACCCTTGACGAAGGCAGTGACGTCTTCCTTGAGGATGCGGTTTTTCGGGCCGCTGGCCTTGACCTGAGCGAGATCGACGCCCAATTCGCGGGCGAAGGCGCGCACCGAGGGACTGGCGTGCACCTTGCCGCCGAGCACCACGGCTGAGGGGGCGACAGCGGCAACCGGAGCCGCGACGGCCGCCGGCGCCGCCGTAGGAGCGGCTTCAGCCGCGACCGGCACGGAGGCGGTCGCGGCTGAAGCCGCTCCTACGTCCGAATTTACGGCCGCGCCTGCCGTGGCCTCGACCTTGATCATCACCACGCCTTCGGAAACCCGGTCGCCGACCTTGACCAGCACTTCCTTGACCACGCCGGCGGCGCTGGACGGCACGTCCATGGTGGCCTTGTCGGATTCGAGGGTGGCGATGGCATCGTCCACCTTGACGGTGTCGCCCGGCTGGACGAATAGTTCAATCACCGGTACGTCGGAGAAGTCACCGATGTCCGGAACCTTCACTTCGATGAGTTGGCTCATGTTGTGGTCTCCTTCGGCGCTTATACGGACAGCGGGTTGGGTTTGTTCGGGTCAAGCTGGTACTTGACCATTGCGGCGGCCACCTTGTCGCGTCCGATCGTGCCTTCGTCGGCCAGCGATTTGAGCGCGGCCAGGGTGATCCAGTAGCGATCCACCTCGAAGAAGTGGCGCAGCTTCTCGCGCGTGTCCGAACGGCCGAAGCCATCGGTGCCCAGGGTGAAGTAGCTGCGCTTGTACAGCTGCGAGCGGATCTGCTCCGGGTACATGCGGATGTAGTCGGTGGCGGCGATGACCGGGCCTTCGGTGTCGGCCAGCATCTGCGCCACATGCGAGCGGCGCGGTGTTTCCATCGGGTGCAGCAGGTTCCAGCGTTCCACCTCGTGGCCGTCGCGGGCCAGTTCGTTGAAGCTGGGGGCGCCCCACAGGTCGCATTCCACGCCCCAGTCGTTCCTGAGGAGATCGGCAGCGGCGATGGTCTCGCGGAAGATGGTGCCCGAACCGAGCAATTGCACACGCGGCCCGCTGCTGCCGCCGCCCTTGCGGAACAGGTACAGCCCTTTCAGGATGTCGGCTGCGGCCCCTTCGGGCATCTCGGGATGTTCGTAGTTCTCGTTCATCACCGTGATGTAGTAGAACACGTCCTCCTGCTCGGCAAACATGCGGCGCAGGCCGTCCTGCACGATCACCGCAACCTCGTACTGGAAGGTGGGGTCGTAGCTGATGCAGTTGGGGATCATGTTGGCCATGATCAGGCTGTGGCCGTCCTCGTGCTGCAGCCCCTCGCCGTTGAGCGTGGTGCGCCCGGCGGTGCCGCCGATCAGGAAGCCACGGGTGCGCTGGTCGGCTGCTGCCCAGGCCAGGTCCATGGTGCGCTGCAGGCCAAACATCGAGTAGAAGATGTAGAACGGGATCATCTGTACGCCATGCACGCTGTAGGCGGTGCCGGCGGCGATCCAGTCGGCCATCGAGCCGGCCTCGTTGATGCCTTCCTGCAACACCTGGCCGGTCTGGCTTTCCTTGTAGAACATGAGCTGGTCATGGTCTTCGGGTACGTACTTCTGGCCTTCCTGGTTCCAGATGCCGTACTGGCGGAACATGCCTTCCATGCCGAAGGTGCGGCTCTCGTCGGGCACGATGGGCACCACATGGCGGCCGATCTGCTTGTCCTTGAGCAGCGTGTTCATGATGCGCACGACGGCCATGGTGGTCGACAGTTCGCGTCCCTCGCCCGAGGCCTTGAGCAGGGCGGCAAAGCTGTCCAGGTCGGGCACGGTCAGCGCAGCCGCCTTGGTGCGACGCTGCGGCAGGAAGCCGCCCAGGTCGAGGCGGCGCTGCATCATGTACTGATATTCGGGCGAGTCCTTCGGGAACTTCAGGTACGGCAGTTCGGCGAGTTGGTCGTCGGGCACCGGCAGGCCGAAGCGGTCGCGGAAGCGGCGGATCGCCTCCGGGTCCATCTTCTTTTGCTGGTGCGAGATGTTCATGGCTTCGCCGGCCTGCCCCATGCCGAAGCCCTTGATGGTCTTGGCGAGGATCAGCGTGGGTTGGCCCTTGTGCTTCACGGCGGCGTCGTAGGCGGCAAAGATCTTGAAGATGTCGTGGCCGCCACGGTTCAGGTTCCAGATCTCGTCGTCGGTCCAGTCGGCCACCAACGCCTTCAGTTCGGGCGTGTTGAAGAAGTGCTCGCGCACATAGGCGCCGTTCTTCGCCTTGAAGGTCTGATACTCGCCGTCGCACAACGCCATCATGCGTTTCTTCAGGATGCCGGTCTTGTCACGGGCGAACAGGGCGTCCCAGTGGGTGCCCCAGATCAGCTTGATGACGTTCCAGCCGGCGCCACGAAACTCCGCTTCCAGCTCCTGGATGATCTTGCCGTTGCCGCGCACCGGTCCGTCGAGGCGTTGCAGGTTGCAGTTGATCACGAATACCAGGTTGTCGAGTCGTTCGCGTCCGGCCATGCCGATGGCACCCAGCGATTCGACTTCGTCGGTTTCGCCGTCGCCCAGAAAGGCCCACACCTTGCGCTGCTCGGCCTGCACCGGGTCGATCAGTCCGCGACTGGCCAGATACTTCATGAAGCGCGCGGAGTAGATCGCACACAGCGGCCCCAGCCCCATGGAAACGGTGGGGAACTGCCAGAACTCCGGCATCAGCCAGGGGTGGGGGTAGGAAGAAATGCCCTTGCCGTCCACTTCCTGGCGGAAGTTGTCCATCTGCTCTTCGGTGAGGCGGTCGAGCATGAAGGCGCGGGCATAGATGCCCGGCACCGAGTGCCCCTGAAAATAGATCAGATCGCCGCCGTGACTGGCCGACGGCGCATGCCAGAAATGGGAGAAACCGACGTCGTACAGGGCCGCGGCCGATGCGAACGAGGCAATGTGGCCACCGACGTTGGTGTGTTTGTTGGCGCGCACCACCATCGCCATCGCATTCCAGCGGATGTAGGAATGCAGCTTGATTTCCATGTCCGGATCGCCCGGATAGCGTGGCTGCTGGTCGGCCGGGATGGTGTTGATGTATTGCGTGGTCGCCGAATACGGAATGTTGATGCCGTCTTCGGAGGCGGTTTCGATCAGTTTTTCGATCAGATAGTGGGCGCGTTCGGTGCCCTCGTTCTCGATGACCCCTTGCAGGGCCTCCAGCCATTCTTTGGTTTCCTGCGCGTCCGGGTCGGATTGCAGGGCGATGTCGTACTTTCCGGTCATGGTCTGTCTCCTCATGACGTGCCGTTATGGGGCTTCATCCATTGTGTGACGAAGCGCACCTGAAAGGGGTTCCGGAGCTGCGGCACCGGCCGGGGTGGGCCGGCCCGCAGCACGGAGCGACGGGGTACACCGATGATGATCGGTTGCGTTTCGTAATATAAAACGATATGCCGCCATGTGCAACAGCTTGGGCCTGCCAATTTGTACCGAACAGCATCGCCTCGAACCCTGCGGGACGGGGTGCGCGTGCGCGCGCACCGGGGTTGCGGATCGGGCGGATTGAAGCGGGAAAAGTGCAGCGTGAAGCGGAAAGGGTGAAGCGGGAAGGGTGAAGCGGGAAAGGTGAAGCAGAGAAGGCGAAACTGGCAGGGGGCTGGGGAGGCAGGAGCGTGGCCGGGGAGGCGGGGCGCAGGAAAAGGACTGGCCGGAGTGTCGAGGGAGGGAGAGCAGTGGTACTCCGGCCAGTCTGAAAAGCGGCTGCACGTTGCCCGCAGCATCATCGAAGGCACGGGCCGCACACTCATCGTGTGGCGGCCCGTTGACGCTCTTCCGGGTGGGCAATGAGAAGCTGCCCGTCGCGGACCACGCCCATCAGCAGGTCGGCGCTGTCGCGCAGGGTTTCATGGGTGTCCTTGTTGAAGGGACGTTCGTAACGCATGATCACGCCTCGCACGGGTTCCGTGAGGTTTTCCAGCGCCTCGCGAATGGCATCGCCATCGGTGCTCCCGGCCTGGCGAATCGCGGCGGTCAGCAGCAACACCGCATCATACCCCTGTGCGGCAGCAGCGGGAACCGCGACCGGTTGGCCGGCGTCGTGCGCCTCAAGCGCCTGCATGAAGTCACGGGCATGTGCCAGCGCAGGATCGGCGATGAAGGTATGCGGGCTGAGCAAGCCTTCGGCCAGGGGGCCGGCCGCCCCGATGAAGCCCGGCATGCCCAGCGCGCTGTTGCCAATGACCGGCACGGTCCAGTGCATTTGCCTGAACTGCGCGACCAGGTGCATCAATTCGGGGCCCGCACCATATACCAGCAGCGCCTGTGCGCCGGCTTCGCGCGCGCGCAACAAGGGTGCTGTCGTATCGGCCGGACGGGGGCCGACCCGTTCGACCAGCACCGGCCCCAGGCCGTGGTGGGCCAGTTCGCTGATCAGGTCCTCACGGCCAAGCTGTCCGGAGTTGGTGGCATCGTGAAAGATGGCCAGCCGTGTCAGGCCACGGCGCTGCACGGCTTCCGATACCATGGCCCGGGCCTGCAGGGCATCGCTCGCAGCGACGCGGAACACGAAGTTGTCCGGATGCTCGGGCGGATGAAACTGGCGGGTCAGCAGCGAGCCGGTGGCGGCAGCGGTGATCACCGGAATGCGCGCCATCTGATAATGACGCTGGCTGGCGAGGGCCACCCCGGTGTTGACCGTGCCCACGGTGGCGACCACCCGATGGGTTTCGATCAGGGTCTGGGCCACCTGGGCGCCCTGTTCCATGCTGCCCCGGTCGTCGAGTTCGACGAGTTGCAGCGGTCGGCCGAGCACGCCGCCTGCATGGTTGAGCTGCGCCACCGCCAGACGTGCTCCGCTGCGCAGCGACAGGCCGTGCGCGACCGAGTCGCCCGAAAACGGGGCCGACAGGCCAATCCGAACGGCATCGGCCAGCGCTTGCAGGGGCAGCAGGGCAAGCATCAACAGCAGGCAGGCAAGCCATGGGCGAAGCACGGAAATGAAATCCTTTGGCGGACTGGGTACGCGGGGGCGCGATAACAGCGAACGACTCTAAGTGTCCTGTCGCTCAGGCATAATTGGCGAAAACCCGAAGAGGGGCGGTTTGTTGCGCAGCCTTGCCCGGTCTTGACGGGGTCATGGGCCGGTACGGGAAACACCGGATTACCGCAACGCCGGCCCGGCCCCACAATCGGCCACCCTCCCCCAGCCCACCCTGCCACCTCCAGCGCGCCTCACCCGTCCATGCCCGATACCCCGGTTTTCACCCAGTCCCGAGCGGCCCGCTGGTACTGGACTGCGCCCTATATTGCAGTTGGCATTTTTGCGCTGACCATGCTGGCGCTGGTGTGGTTTTTGCAGATGCGCGAGATGGAGGGTCAGCGTGCGGCGGTGGCGCGTGACGTGCAGTGGGCCGAGCAGACCATGCGGCTGCACATGCAGGGCACCGAGGAATTCCTCGGGCAGCTGGCGCGCGACCTGGCCGGCGGTGCGTTGAGTGCCGAGGCTTTCCAGCTGCGGGCCAACCAGCATATTGCCAACAGTTCCGAGCTGGTCAATGTCGTCTGGGTAGCGGCCGATGAGGTGGTGCGCTGGAGTGCGCCGTTCGACACCACCGACCGGCTGCCGGGCGATGTGCTCACCCCGATGCAGTTGCCACCCTTTTACCGGGTGCGCGAATTGGGTCGCCCCAGCTATGGAGAGCCGTATGTGGACCGTCATGGCGTGATGGTGCTGGAGGTGTTCATGCCGGTGCGTCGCGGGCGGGAGTTTCTGGGCGCGATCGGCGGGGTGTATTCGGTCGAGCGCATGGCGCGCCACCTGATTCCGGACTGGTTTTCCGAAAAATACCGGATTGCCCTGGTCGGACCGGGCGGGGCCTTGCTGACGGTCAGTTCCGGCCTGGTGGAGCTGGACGAAAGCCTGTCGTTTGAAGTACCGCTCGACCCCCCGGGCAACGGGCTGGCCTTGCGGGCGACCGCCTTCCGGGGCGAAGGGCAACTGCCCCAGGCCCTGCCGACGGCGGTCATCGTGGGCCTGTCGGTGATCATCCTGTGGTCACTCTGGCTGCTGCGCGCGCATGTGCGCAAGCGCGTGCAGGTGGAGAAGGAGCGCGACCGCCTGTTCAATTTCTCGCTCGACCTGCTGTGCGTGATGGCGGTGGACGGCACTTTCCGTCGCTGCAATCCGGCCTTCAGGCGGGTGCTCGGCCACCAGCCCGATGAGCTGCCCGGGCGCACCGTGCTCGACATCATCCACAGCGACGACATGGCCGGCACACAGCTGCAGCTCGAACGGCTGTCGCGGGGCGAGCCGGTGAAGTTCGAGAACCGCTGTCGTTGCGCTGACGGCAGCTTCAAGTGGCTGGAATGGAGCATCAACCCGGTGCTGGAGGAGGGGCTGGTGTATGGGGTGGCGCATGACATCACCGGCCGGCGTTCGTCGGAAGATGCGCTGCGTGCCGAAACCGCATTTCGCAAGGCCATGGAGGAGTCGGTGGTCACCGGCCTGCGCGCCATTGACCTGGAAGGGCGCATCATTTACGTGAACAAGGCCTTTTGCCGCATGGTGGGGTTCGAGGAGCATGAATTGGTGGGCGCGGTGCCACCGTTCCCGTACTGGCCGGAGGAGTCCTTCGACGTGTGTCAGCGCAACCTGCGCTTGACCCTGTCCGGCCAGGCGCCGCCCGCAGGCTTCGAAATGCGCATCCGGCGCAAGAACGGCGAGCCGATGGATGGCCGCTTCTACCTGTCACCACTCATCGACCTGACCGGGCGGCAGACTGGCTGGATGGCCTCGATCACCGACATCACCGAGCCGAAGCGGGTGCGTGCGGCGCTGGAAGAGGCGCACCAGCGCTTCGAGGCAGTGCTCGATGGTCTGGAAGCGGCCGTGTTCGTGGCCGATGTGCGCAGCGATGAAATCCTCTTCGCAAACCGTGCCTTCAAGCACATTCATGGCTTCGACTCGGTGGGGCGCACCGCGCGCAGCGTGTCGGTGCCGCGCCCCGAGCGCCTGCGCTATGCGCTGGACCCGGAGCGGCTGGAGGCCGACCGCCTGCCGCTGGAACTGTTCGACGGCGAGTTGCAGCACCCCTTGTCCGGCCGCTGGTATCACGTGCGCGAGAACGCCACCCGTTGGGTGGACGGGCGCATCGTGCGCATGGCCATCGCCACCGACATTACCGACCGCAAGCAGACTGCAGAGGTCACCCGCGAGCAGGCCGAACGCCTGCAGCACACCTCGCGCCTGGTGACAATGGGCGAGATGGCCTCCACGCTGGCGCATGAGCTCAACCAGCCCCTGTCGGCGATTGCCAACTACTGCATGGGCTGCGTGACCCGCTTGCAAAGTGGCAACTTCCGCGAGCAGGACCTGCTCACCGCGATGCAGAAGGCCAGTTTTCAGGCTGAGCGAGCGGGCAAGATCATCCGCAGGGTGCGCGAGTTCGTGAAGAAGAGCGAGCCCCGGCGCAGCGCCATCGACATTGCCGGAGTGCTGGAGGATGCGATAGGCTTTGTCGATATCGATGCGCGCCGGCTCAGTGGCCGCATCGAGCAGGAGGTGGCGCCGGGCTTGCCGCGCGTGTTTGCCGACCGCATCATGATCGAGCAGGTGCTCATCAATCTGGTGCGCAACGGCCTCGATGCGATGTCCGCCCTGCCGCCCGATGCGCGGCTGCTGCGGGTGCGGGTGCGCGATGCCGGCGAGCGCGGGGTGGAGGTGGCGGTGATCGACCGGGGGCACGGCATTGGCGAGGAAGAGCGCCGGCAGCTGTTCTCGCCGTTCTACACCACCAAGGCCGAGGGCATGGGCCTGGGGCTGAACATTTGCCGCTCCATCGTGGAATTTCACGACGGCACGCTGACCGTGGACGATAATCCCGAAGGCGGTACCGTCTTTTCTTTCTGTTTACCGACCGAGGTTGCCAGTGAACGCCTTGCCCGCCGAGCCTGACCAGTGCATTTACATCGTCGATGACGACGAGGCCTTGCGCGACTCTCTGGTCTGGCTGCTTGAATCGAGTGGTTATCGTGCCGAGGCGTTCGACTCGGCCGATGCCTTTCTGTCGGTGTTCAGCCCCGAGCTGACCGGCTGTGTGCTGCTCGATGTGCGCATGCCCGGCATGAGCGGGCTGGAACTGTTCGAGCTGCTGCGCCAGCGCCACTGCACCTTGCCGGTGATCTTCATCACCGGACATGGCGATGTGCCGATGGCCGTGTCGGTGGTGAAGAAGGGCGCGGTCGATTTCATCGAAAAGCCGTTCAGCGACCGTGACATGCTGGCCCTGATCGAGGAGAGCCTTGCCCGCGAGCAGGCCGGACGCGAGAAGCGGGTGCATGATGCCGAAACCGCCCGCCGTCTGGGCGAACTCACCCAGCGCGAGCGCGAAGTGCTCGACCTCATCATCGCAGGCCGGCTCAACAAGCAGATTGCCGATGTGCTGGGCATCAGCATCAAGACCGTCGAGGTGCATCGCGCACGGGTGATGGAAAAGATGGGGGCCAACTCCCTGGCCGAACTGGTGCAGAGCGTGATCTCGGCCGAGTCGGCTGCCTGAGGGGACTGTGGGGCAGCACAAGGGGCTGATCCTGCGATAAAATCGCCCATTTTTCGCGGGATCAGAAGATGACGGCTCGTATTCTCGACGGCAAGGCGCTTGCCGAGCGCGTGCGCACGCAAACCGCCGAACGCGCGCAGGCTCTGCGTGCCCGGGGCGTGACGCCCTGCCTGGCGGTGATTCTGGTGGGGGCCAATCCGGCTTCTGCCGTGTACGTTCGCAACAAGGTGGCCGCCTGCGAGAAGGCCGGCATCCAGTCCCTGCGCTTCGACTTTGCCGAGGACGTGCCCGCCAGCGAGGTGATGGCGAAAATCGCCGAACTCAATGATGACCCCGCAGTGCACGGCATTCTCGTGCAGCTGCCGTTGCCGCCGCAGTTCAACGAAGCCGAGGTGCTCGAAGCCATCCGCATCGACAAGGACGTGGATGGCTTTCATGCCGAAAACGTGGGCCGCCTGTCGCAAGGCCAGGAGGCCTTCATTCCCTGCACGCCGCATGGCGTGATGAAGATGTTCGAAGCCGAGCAGGTGCCCCTGCAGGGAGCCGAAGCGGTGGTCGTGGGCCGTTCCAACATCGTTGGCAAGCCGATGGCAATGTTGCTCATCAATGCCGGGGCGACCGTCACCGTGTGTCATTCACGCACCCGTGACCTGGCCGGACACCTGCGCCGGGCGGACATCGTGGTGGCCGCCGTGGGCCGGCCCGGCCTGATCACCGGCGACATGCTCAAGCCGGGGGCCGTGGTGATCGATGTGGGCATCAACCGCATCGAATCCGGCCCCAACGCCGGCAAGCTGTGCGGCGATGTGGATTTCCCCTCGGTGAGCGAGGTGGCTTCGCTGGTCACGCCGGTGCCCGGAGGCGTGGGGCCGATGACCATCACCATGCTGCTGGCCAACACCGTGGAATCGGCCGAGCGCCGTGCGCGCGCGGAGTCTGCCCGATGAGCGGGCCGGGCGACAAGGCGCCGATGCCCCGCGTGGGCATCATCATGGGCTCCAACTCCGACTGGCCGACCATGCAGGCGGCCGCAAAGGTGCTGGAGGAGTTCGGCGTGCCGTTCGAAGCGCGGGTGGTGTCTGCGCACCGCACCCCCGACCTGATGTTCGAATATGCCGAAAGCGCGCGTGCGCGCGGCCTGAAAGCGATCATCGCCGGGGCCGGCGGCGCGGCCCACCTGCCGGGCATGGTGGCGGCCAAGACCACGCTGCCCGTGCTGGGCGTGCCGGTGCAGTCGCGGGCGCTGTCCGGGCAGGATTCGTTGCTGTCCATCGTGCAGATGCCCAAGGGCATTCCGGTGGCGACCTTCGCCATCGGCGAAGCCGGCGCGGCGAATGCCGCCCTTTTCGCGGTGGCGATGCTGGCGGTGGACGATGCCGCACTGGCTGACGCCTTGAACGCTTTCCGGGCACGCCAGACGCAAACGGTGCTCGACATGACCCTGGAGCAAGCATGATTCTGCCGCCTGCCACGCTGGGTATGCTGGGGGGCGGCCAGCTTGGCCGCTTCTTCGTTTCTGCCGCACATGAAATGGGCTACAAGGTGTGGGTGCTTGACCCCGATCCGCACAGCCCGGCCGGTCTGATTGCCGACCGTCATCTGGTGGCTACCTACGACGACCCCGAGGCGCTCGATGACATGGCCGCGCACTGCGCCGCAGTGAGTACCGAATTCGAGAACGTGCCGGCTACAACGCTGGAGCGGCTCGCCCTCCGGTTGCCGGTGCGCCCTGCCGCGCAGGCGGTGGCGGTGTGCCAGAACCGCATGGACGAAAAGCGCTTTCTGGCCGACAACGGCTTGCCGCACGGGCCGCTGGCCTTCATCCATGCCGAGGAAGACATCCTCCGGGCCGATGCGGCCCTGTATCCGGCCGTGCTCAAGGTGGCGCGTTTCGGCTATGACGGCAAGGGGCAGGCGCGGGTCGCCAACGCCGGGGAGGCGTTGCAGGCGTTTCGTGATTTCAGGGGAGAACCCTGCGTGCTGGAGCGCATGCTGACGCTCGATTGCGAGCTGTCGGTGGTGCTGGCGCGCAGCGAGGACGGCGAGGTGAGGTCTTTCCCGGTGGTGGAAAACCAGCACCGCAAGGGCATTCTGGATGTGAGCATCGCGCCGGCGCGGGTGAGCGATACCCTGCAGGCACAGGCCCGCGAGGTGGCCGCCAGGGTTGCCGCGCATCTGGGCTATGTGGGCACGCTGGCGGTGGAGTTCTTCGTCAGCGATGGCCGGCTGTATGTGAATGAAATGGCGCCCCGTCCGCACAACAGCGGCCACCACACCCTGGATGCCTGCGTGAGCAGCCAGTATGACCAGCAGGTGCGGGCGCTGACCGGCCTGCCGCTGGGCGAGACCGGGCAGCATTCTGCCGCCGTGATGGTGAATCTGCTCGGCGACCTGTGGTTCGACGGTGAGCACTACCGCGAGCCGGATTGGGCAGTGCTGCATGCGGTGCCGGGTTTGCGCCTGCATCTGTATGGCAAGCATGAGGCTCGGCCCGGCCGCAAGATGGGTCACTTCACCGTGATCGGCGACGATGCCGGCACGGTGCTGGCTCGCGCCTTGCTGGCGCGGGCGGCGATCGGCATTCGTGATGAGGCATGATGCAGCCGAGTGCCCCCACGCCTGACAACATCGACCGCGCCGTTGCGCTGTTGCGCGCCGGCGAACTGGTGGCGCTGCCCACCGAGACGGTGTACGGACTGGGCGCGGATGCGGCCAATCCGCAGGCCGTCGCACGCATTTTTGCCGCCAAGGGGCGTCCGGCCGACCATCCGCTGATTGTGCACTTGCCGGATGCGGAGCATCTGCCACGCTGGGCACGTTCGATTCCCAAGGAGGCGCTGGCTTTGGCGCGCGCCTTCTGGCCCGGGCCGCTGACCCTGATCCTGAAGCGCGAGGAGGGGGTGCCCGACGCAGTCACCGGCGGGCAGGACACGGTGGGGGTGCGGGTGCCCGGCCATCCGGTGGCGCTGCAACTGCTGCGCGCCTTCGATTCCGGCATTGCCGCGCCCAGTGCCAACCGCTTCGGGCGCATCAGCCCGACCACCGCCCGGCATGTGATCGAGGAGCTCGACAACCGGGTGGCCATGGTGCTCGACGGTGGCCCCTGCGAGGTTGGTATCGAGTCGACGATTCTCGACCTCTCGTCGGGGTCGCCGCGCATCCTGCGTCCGGGGGCCATCGGCGCGGCGCAGATTGCTGCCGTGATCGGCCGCGAGCCCTTGCTGCGCGAGACGGGCGGGACCGCCGGGGCAGGCAAGGCCAGCGGATCGCTGCAGGCCGCCACGCTCCCCCGGGTGTCCGGGTCGCTGGCCGCACACTATGCCCCGCGCACCCCCATGCAACTGCTTGGAGCACCGGCCCTGTCCGAGGCCGTGCTGGACGCTGCCCGCGCAGGCCGGCGCCTGGCCGTGCTGGCCTTTGCGCCGCCTGACCCATCGGTGGCGGACTGGCAGTGTGCCCCCCGTGATCCGGCACAGTATGCACACGACCTGTATGCCAGCCTGCGCCGGCTCGATGCGCTGGGGGCCGACCTGATCCTGGTCGAGGCGCCGCCGCATGATTCCGCCTGGACCGCCGTGGCCGACCGGCTTGGCCGCGCTGCGGTGGGGGCCGGGCGGGACTGAACCGGACCTGCTGTTTTCCCGAACTTGCGCCCCGGCGCAGGTTCCCGCATCGTTCATGCTTCCATTCCCGATCAATATCAACAAAGACAGTCATGACAGGTGACGGGTGCGGCCCTGCGCACACCGTTCCGGCCGGGGGAGGGGGCAGCATCTGAACACCGGGCCGGCATCCGTCGGCCCGGAGCATGCACGGGAGGCGGTATGGAAGCAGGCCACAGCGCGCTGGCGCGCTTTCGTGGGGATTTTTTTGGAGGACTGACGGCCGGAGTGGTGGCCTTGCCGCTCGCGCTGGCCTTTGGCGTGGCGTCCGGAGCCGGGGCTGCGGCCGGCCTGTATGGGGCGATTGCGCTGGGCTTGCTCGCCGCCGTGTTCGGTGGCACGCGCATGCAGATTTCGGGGCCCACCGGGCCGATGACGGTGGTGTTCGCGTCGGCCCTGATTGCGGTGGGCGGAAACCTGCAGATTGCCATGGCCGCTGTGCTGCTGGGTGGCCTGATGCAGATCGGGCTGGGGCTGCTGAAGGTCGGCGGGGTGGTGCGCTTCATCCCGTATCCGGTGGTGTCCGGCTTCATGAGCGGCATCGGCGCGATCATCATCCTGCTGCAGTTTGCGCCCTTGCTCGGAGCCCCCTCGGCGAGTGCGCCGCTGCGGGCGATCACGGGGCTGCCGGAGGCGCTGGCGCAGATCAATGGCGAAGCCTTGCTGCTCGGATTTCTGACGCTGGTGATCGTGTTCCGCACGCCCATGGCCCTGAGTCGCATTGTGCCGGCGCCGCTCATGGCCCTGATCGCGATGACCCTGCTGTCGGTGGTGGCCGGCTTCACAGTGCCGGTGATTGGCGAGATTCCGATGGGGTTGCCGGAGCTGAGTCTGCCCCAGTTCACGCTGGAAACCTGGACCGCCGTGCTCGTGCTCGGTGCCACCCTGGCCATGCTTGGCAGCATCGATAGCCTGTTGACCTCGCTGGTGGCCGACTCGGTCACGCGTACCCGCCACAACTCCAACCGCGAGTTGATCGGGCAGGGGGTGGGCAATATGGTGTGCGCCTTTGTGGGCGGTTTGCCGGGGGCCGGGGCGACCATGCGTACCGTGGTCAACATCAAGGCCGGCGGGCGAGGGCGCTTGTCGGGGGTGATCCATGCCCTGTTCCTGCTGATCTTGCTGCTGGGTGCGGCGCCGCTGGCCACGCAGATTCCGCTGGCGGTGCTGGCCGGCATCCTGATCAAGGTTGGCGTGGATATTCTGGACTACCGCCTGCTGCGCTTGCTGCGCACCGCTCCGCGTGAGGATGTGGCGGTCATGGCGGCGGTGTTTTCGCTGACCGTGTTCGTCGATCTGATTGTCGCGGTGGGCATCGGGGTGGCGCTGTCGATGGCGCTGATCATCCACCAGTTGTCGCGCCAGGTGAGCTTTCGCGTGTCGCCCTTGCAGGAAGAAGCGGGCACTGCGGCGGTGGTCGAACCGGTGGTCAGCGGCATGGAAGGCGGGGTGCGGATTGTGGAGATCGATGGGCCGTTCTTCTTCGGCTCCACCAGCCAGTTGTTGGACCGGGTCGACCAGGTGATGGGGACCGAGGCGGTGGTGTTCGACTGCACCCGCGTGCCCTTCATGGACCTGTCGGCCCAGTTTGCGCTGGAGGAGATGGTCGAGCGTCTGAAGCTGCAGGCGATACCGGTGGGGATCGTGGTGTCGCCGGCCTTGCTGATCCGTTTCCGGCGACTGAATGCGCCACACCTGCCGGCGCACCTGTTTCATGCCACGCTGGAGGAGGCCTTGCAGGCCGTGCGCCAGCGCCTGCCGGCATGAAACCGGGTGCCCGCATCGGGCCCGCAGGCCGGGCTGGAGGATGTCGACCCGATGCATCGGACCAAGAGTAGAATCAAACGTTGCGTGCCGTCTGCCTGCATTGGCAGCGTCACTTGCGTGCGCATCGGCGGTCCCGGAGCAGGGGTGCCGATGCTGCATTGCACATTGGTCTTATAAAAGACATATAATGTGAAAACTGTCCGGGTGGACGTTGTCGTCGTGCCGGATGTCCAGTCACTTCAACGATGGAAGGAAACCGCCGTGCTTGAAGCTTACCGTGCCCATGTCGCCGAGCGTGCCGCCCTCGGCATCCCCGCCCTGCCGCTGAACAAGCAGCAGACCACCGATCTGGTCGAACTGCTGAAGAACCCGCCGGCTGGCGAGGAGGCTTTCCTGGTCGAACTGCTCACCTACCGCGTGCCGGCCGGTGTGGATGATGCTGCCAAGGTGAAGGCCGAATTCCTGGCCAAGGTTGCCAAGGGTGAAGAAGCCTGTGCGCTGGTGTCCCGCGAGAAGGCCACCGAGTTGCTCGGCACCATGCTGGGCGGCTTCAACATCAAGCCGATGATCGACCTGCTCGCCGACGGCGCAGTGGGCGGTATCGCTGCCGAGGGCCTGAAGAAGACCCTGCTGATGTTCGACTATTTCCACGACGTCAAGGAACTGGCCGTCGCTGGCAACGCCAACGCCAAGGCCGTGATGCAGTCCTGGGCCGACGCCGAGTGGTTCACCAGCCGCCCGGAAGTGCCGGCTTCGCAGAAGCTCACCGTGTTCAAGGTCACCGGCGAAACCAACACCGACGACCTCTCCCCCGCGCCGGACGCCTGGTCCCGCCCCGACATCCCGCTGCACGCGCTGGCCATGCTGAAGAACCCGCGTCCGGGCATCGAGCCGGAAGAAGCCGGCGTGCGTGGTCCGGTCAAGTTCCTCGAAGAACTGCGTGCCAAGGGCAACCTGGTGGCCTACGTCGGTGACGTGGTCGGTACCGGTTCCTCGCGCAAATCCGCCACCAACTCGGTGCTGTGGTTCACCGGCGAAGACATCCCCTTCGTGCCGAACAAGCGCTTCGGCGGCGTGTGCCTGGGCTCCAAGATCGCCCCGATCTTCTTCAACACCATGGAAGACGCCGGCGCGCTGCCGATCGAGATCGACGCCGGCCAGATGGACATGGGCGACGAGATCGAGCTGCAGGTTGACGACAAGTCGGGCAAGGTCACCGCGCTGAAGAACGGCGCCGTGATCGCCGAAAGCCAGCTCAAGACCCTGGTGATCCTGGACGAAGTGCGCGCCGGTGGCCGCATTCCGCTGATCATCGGCCGTGGCCTCACCGCCAAGGCGCGTGAAGCGCTGGGCCTGCCGCCCTCCACCCTGTTCCGCCTGCCGCAGAACCCGGCCGACAGCGGCAAGGGCTTCTCGCTGGCGCAGAAAATGGTCGGCCGCGCCTGCGGTCTGCCCGAAGGCCAGGGCATCCGTCCGGGCACCTACTGCGAACCCAAGATGACCACCGTCGGCAGCCAGGACACCACCGGCCCGATGACCCGCGACGAGCTCAAGGACCTCGCCTGCCTCGGCTTCTCCGCCGACCTGGTGATGCAGTCCTTCTGCCACACCGCGGCCTACCCGAAGCTGGTCGACGTGCGCATGCACCGCGAACTGCCGTCCTTCATCTCCACCCGTGGCGGCGTGGCGCTGCGCCCGGGCGACGGCGTGATCCACTCCTGGCTCAACCGCCTGCTGCTGCCCGACACCGTCGGCACCGGCGGCGACAGCCACACCCGCTTCCCGATCGGCATCTCCTTCCCGGCCGGCTCCGGCCTGGTCGCCTTTGCCGCCGCCACCGGCGTCATGCCGCTGGACATGCCGGAATCCGTGCTGGTGCGCTTCAAGGGCACGATGCAGCCCGGCGTCACCCTGCGCGATCTGGTCAACGCGATCCCGTTGTACGCCATTCGTCAGGGCCTGCTCACCGTTGAGAAGAAGGGCAAGAAGAACGTCTTCTCCGGCCGCATCCTGGAAATCGAAGGCCTGCCGGACCTCAAGGTCGAACAGGCGTTCGAGCTGACCGACGCTTCCGCCGAGCGCTCCGCCGCCGGCTGCACGGTCCACCTCAACAAGGAACCGATCGTCGAGTACATGAACTCGAACATCACCCTGATGAAGTGGATGATCGCCAACGGCTACGAAGATGCCCGCACCCTGCGTCGTCGCATCAAGGCCATGGAAGAGTGGATCGCCAATGGCGAACTGCTCAAGGGCGACGCCGACGCCGAATACGCCGCCGTGATCGAAATCGATCTGGCCGACATCAAGGAGCCCATCGTCGCCTGCCCGAACGACCCGGACGACGTGAAGCTGCTCTCCGAAGTCGCCGGCGACAAGATCGACGAAGTCTTCATCGGCTCGTGCATGACCAACATCGGCCACTTCCGCGCTGCCGGCAAAGTGCTGGACGGCAAGTCCGACATCCCGACCCGTTTGTGGATCGCCCCGCCCACCAAGATGGACGCGATGATCCTCAACGAGGAAGGCTACTACGGCGTGCTCGGCAAGTCCGGCGCCCGCATGGAAATGCCCGGCTGCTCGCTGTGCATGGGCAACCAGGCGCAGATCCGCAAGGGCAGCACCGCCATGTCGACCTCGACCCGCAACTTCCCGAACCGTCTGGGTATCGACACCCGCGTGTATCTCGGTTCCGCCGAGTTGGCCGCCGTGTGCGCGCTGATGGGCAAGATCCCGAGCGTGGCCGAGTACATGGAGCAGGTGGAAGTGGTCAACAAGAAGGCCGGCGACATTTACCGCTACATGAACTTCGACCAGATCGAAGAGTTCCGTAGCGTGGCTGACACCGTCGAGGTGTAAGCTCAAAGAGCAAGTGCTGGAGGAGAAACACGGGGCAGGAGCGAGGCGCCAACGTAGCGCCGCCGCCCCCCGGTAGTGAAACGCCCCTGTCCGGGAAACCGGCAGGGGCGTTGTTATTTCGGAGGGAGCGGGTGGTCGGCCCTTGCTGTCATTGGGCCACTTGCCCGACTCGGGCGGTAATACGACGCCTGCCTGCTATTCCCCGGCTGCTGCAGATTATTAACTCGGCCCTTGAGCATGCTGTTTTCGTTCGCCCTGAGCTTGTCGAAGGGCGCTGCCGGGACTGGGCTTCGACAGCGCCTGTCCTGAGCTCGACGAAGGGCTCAGCCCGAACGGTTGTCAGTGACTTTAAGGGCCGGGTCAATAATGACCGCTTGTCACTTCACGCCCCAGCCGGTCGTTCGCCGAACTGGTGACGCGAGATCAGGTCTGGACGTCGAGCAGTCAGGGGATCAGCGCCCCCTGTTTTCTACCAGCCCAGATGCCAGTGCCGTTGCCAGCGGAAGGAACAGCGTCAGCGGAGTCTCGGATAGTGCGATGAAACCATGGTGCTTGTAGAAGGCTGCCACCTGGTCGTCCTTGGCATCGACCATCAAGGCAAACGCGGCAATCTCGGAGCAGGTGGCACGCATGAGGGCATCGGCCAGCAGCGCACCGCCGAGCCCCTGTCCTCTGTATGCTTTATCGACAGCCAGACGACCCATGCGAACGGCAGGCACAGTCGGATAGCGCGGAAGCTTCTTGCCGATGCCAGCCGGAAGGTCGGCCAGTATCAGGCTTGCGGAGGCAAGGGTGTAGTAGCCGGCGATGCGTTGCCGGTCGTCCAGTGCCACGAAGCAGGCCGCAATGCGACGACGCATGTCTTGGGTGGCCTGCTCTTGGAAGTACCGGTCAAGCGCAACGGAACCGGACTGAAACCCGGTGCGATCGAGGGTTGTATCAAGTGGCGCGACGAAAAACGGCGCGGCGCTCATTCAGCGCGCAAGAGCTTGCGGCGACGAGCAAAGGCACGCTCCAGGGCTGGGGCCGGTTGCGGCGGTGATAGCAGCGCCTGTGCGAAGCACTCCTGATCGGCCAGCGAAAGACGGATGACGCCCGCCTCTTCGATGGCGCGCTGGGCCGCGTCCTGTACGGCGGCGACCACGAAATCGGTCATTGTGCGCCCCTGGAGTTCAGCGGCTCGCCTGAGCATCGCATGCAGGTCGGTGCTGATCCGGGCTTCGAGGCGGGCGGTGTTGACGGTAGTAGCCATGTGGGGTCCCTCCTGAATCGGAATATACGGCAGATTGCCGTATATTGACAGCATGCAGATGGCCGAGTTGCAGACGCCTGCAATGATGTCCGGACCATGATCGTCAGTACTTGCGCCGCGTGCTGCTGGCCAGCGCCGCCACTATGCCGACAGCGCCGCCTGATTCCGCCTACTTTGAAGGTTTGCGTGGCCGGATCGGCAGGGAGACCAAGTCGATCTTGTAGCCCGACAGGTTGATGCCGCCGGTTTGGCGCGTGCGGTGGGCAGCGACCGCGGACCGCTTATCGGCCAATGCTGTCATTCGGCTCTTCCGCCGTAAGCTGCCAGATGCGAGGGAAATGCTGCCTCTCACTGTGTGCGAATGTGGGGCGATTCATAATAATGCTCATGAGCTTCCCCTTTTCTATCGGTGGTAGCATGAAATTCGGGAACTCCATCATGCGTCTTCCGTCGTGGCCTCGGGAAGTCGAAACTCTTTTCACTCGTTAGCTGCATAAAGGTCGTGAGGTCACCACTCTCGGATGAAACATGAAGCAAGGCAGCGTGATTTTGGATCTGTACAAGGTGACCGGGGAGGTCGTGCGGTAGTGCAAGCCTCGACGAACAACCATCGACTTGACAGGTGGAAGTTACGCGGCAGTCCAGCTGGACTCCACCTGTTCAACCGCGCCACTGGTATGAATGTCCTCCTTGATGAGATATCGGTCCCTGTCTCACTTCATGCGCGGGTACCTCGGCAGGTCTCCATCGCACTCACGAACCGCTGTGACCTTGCTTGTGCGCATTGCTACGCGCCGAAATCTCGAGACGAGCTGCGCTTCGACATCGTCGCTCGATGGCTTCGCGAGCTCGATGAGCACGGAACTCTCGGGGTCGGCTTCGGTGGCGGCGAGCCGACGCTCCATCCGGAGTTCGTGAAGATCTGCCAGTACGCGGCCCGCGAGACGCGGCTGTCGGTGTCGTTCACCACCCACGGCCACCACATCAACAACGAGCTGGCTGAACGCCTTCGCGGCAGCGTCCACTTCATCCGCGTGAGCATGGATGGTGTCGGCGCGACCTATGAGTCCATCCGACGGCGTTCGTTCACCGGGCTACTTGAGCAACTCAGGATCGTGCGCTCTATCTCGCGTTTTGGCGCAAACGTGGTGGTTAATGATCACACGTTGCCTGAGCTAGATGAGGTCGCGCGCGTCTCTGCAGATGCTGGAGCCTGCGAGTTGCTGCTGCTCCCCCAGATACCCGTGCGTAGCGTGGTGGGCGCCTCCGTGAACACGCTTCAGGAGCTGCGTCGTTGGGTGGACGGTTACAAGGGTCCGCTGAAGCTCTGCATCAACGAGTCGAGCGCCGATGGCTTCCCGACCTGCGATCCATTAGTCAATGAAGGCGGCCTCCGCGCGTACGCTCACATCGACGCGATGGGCGTGCTCAAGCCTTCCTCTTACTCGGACACTGGGGTACAGCTCAGCGATGGCAATGTACTGCAGGCGCTCGACCAACTTGCTTACTACTTCGCCGAGAACGACACATGAAGATCTGGTACCAGCACGGCTCCGAGCACTCCGCGAACCTCGTGATGATAGGGCACTTCGAGAACGCCACCGATGCGACAAAGGCCAAGGAGATCATCGATACTTTGACGAACCAACTTCGCGAGGAGGAAGCGAGCGGCACTCGGACCCTGGGGCAGCCGTCGGAGCGGTACGGCGAAGCGATGCTCGATCTTCTCGGGAGGCTCAACGTCGCATCAATCGGTCCGCGAGAACTGGAACAGTTTCTCTACGACGTAAGCATGAACATAGAGGGCAGCAAGATCATCCTGACGACCGAGGAGGTCGACATCTCGGCTTTCCTCAAGGTTATGTTCGATCAAGGAGCGCGCATCGAGGTCTATTCGGCTCATGACTATCCCGACAGCGAGTACGGGAGGGGACGTCGATGAGCATGGAGCAGCTATGCCAGCGCTGAACTGGGACATCTTCACTGGCCTACAGGGGAGCGCAGAGAAGAACTTCGAGCTACTCTGCCGGGGTATCGTGCGTCAGAACTTCGGCAGCTACGGTATCTTCCGCGCTCTCGCAAACCAGCCTGGAGTCGAGTTCCATCTCAAGCTTGACAAGCATTGCGCTGCGCTCGGCGATCAAGGGCGTTGGTGGGGCTGGCAGTGCAAGTGGTACGACCTCGCAGCGAACGGCGCGTTGGGTTCGACCAGGCGAACGAAGATCGTGGAAGGGCTCCGAAAGACGGAAGAGCACCTGCCCGACCTCACGGACTGGGTACTATGGACGCGCCGCACGCTGACGAAGGTCGACCAAGACTGGTTCAACGGCCTCTCGTCCAAGATGACACTCCACCTCTGGACGGGTGACGAGGTCGACAACCTTCTCGCGGGGCCGGCCGCGGTTCTTCGCGGCACTTATTTCGGCGAGCTGGTGCTCACGCCCGACATCCTGCGCGAGCGTCACGACCAGGCTGTCGCTCCGATTCGAGCAAGGTGGCAGCCCGACGTGCATCACGTTGGTGAAGCCGAGCGCGAGCTGCGTCGCATGCTCGGTGAAGTGGAAGCTTGGAGCACGCTTCGTGAGCTAGCGATCGAACTGCGTGCGTGCGCCGAGGCGGTCGAATCCTCGCCGTCCGTGCCTGCTCCACTTGAACCATTCGTGGCGGGTGTCGTCGCCACGGCCCGGCAATCGGCAGACACCCTGGACAGGGTCGCCGCAGGCATCGGCGTCGGCGACTTGGACCTCCTTCGCGATGAGTTCACCGCTCGTTCGCGCGCGCTGCCTGTCGAGGTGGCGACGGCCCCTCGGAGACTTCGGGCTGGCAAGCAGCGTGCTGGGCTCTACGCGACGAACTCGGTAGCGGCCTGTCAGGACGCGATGCGGTTGCTTGACGAGGTCGAGGCGGGATTTTCGTCGCGGCTGGTTGCGATCCTTGCGCCCGCAGGATGTGGAAAGACGCATCTCGCGGCGCAGCTCACGGCAAGAACGACGGCACGCCCCCACGGGGTGCTGTTGCACGGGAGGGACCTGCACGCGAATCACACCCTCGACGACCTGGCTCGTCGCGTGTCGATCGCGGCGCAGCCTGTGCCGAGCATGGAGGCACTGCTCGCGGCAGTCGATGCCGCCGGTCAGCGTGCTCAGAAGCGCCTCCCCATCTTCATCGACGGCCTGAATGAGTCGGAAGATCCAAGGAGGTGGAAACCGCTGCTCGCCGCACTGGACACCACCCTTGCGAAGTACCCGTATGTGCTACTGGTTTGCACGCTGCGTCCCGAGTTTGTGGAGGATGCGCTCCCTGACGAAACGCGTCGCGTCGAGATCAGCGACTACGGCGAGGAGACCATCGAGGCAATTCGCGAGCACTTTCGTTACTGGAAGATCGACGCCACCGACGCTTCCTTGCCCGGCTTTCTGCGTCACCCGCTCACTCTACGCCTCTATTGTGAAGTGACGAACCCAACCCGGCGGCAGGTTGTGGGCATGGGCGCGACGCCGGGGTCACTTAGCGAGCTTTTTGAGCGCTACTTGAGACAGGTAGGAGAACGGGTCGTCGAACTGGCTCCGCGCACGCACCGGATATACGCACAGGACGTCAACGCTGCTATCGCGACTATCGCCAATAAGCTGTGGGATACGCGAGCCCGTTCTGTTGAGCTCGGTGAGCTTCGAAGCATGCTTGGAGATGCACAGCGCCCGTGGGACCAGAGCCTCGTGCGTGCTCTGGAGCATGAGGGCGCGCTGCTCCGCATGCCTTCGAATGGCAGCGACACGTTTGTGCCGGTGTACGATCTGCTCGGCGGTCACATCATCGCCAACGCGCTGCTAGCGAAGCACGGCCAAAGTAGCTTCGAGTCGTGGCTCAGAGATTCTTCCACAATGACGTTGCTCGCCGGCGACTACGACGTTCGTCATCCACTCGCCGATGATGTCCTCGGCTCGTTGGTAGGACAAGTTCCTCGGCGTTTCTACGCGAAGCAGGTCTGGCAGCTGGTGGACGAGCCGCTGCGCGGCCGAGCGCTGCGGCTGGCGGCGCAGCTCGAACCGGCGTTCCTCGATGCGGTAACGGTCGACGCGTTGCTCGACCTCGTGCGAGCAGGGGACGCAGAGATTCTTGATCGCATCTGGCAGCTGCGAGGCACTGCGGGCCACCCTCTGAATGCCGAGGGACTGGATCAAGCGCTGCGCACGATGGCAGTTGCAGACCGCGATCTCCGGTGGACGGAGTGGGGCCGTAGGAACCATGACTACGTTACTGGCAGAAATCGAAGCCTGTTTCACGACCTCAAGTATTTTGAGAAGTGTTGGAGAGGCGGGCGGGTTCATGCGGGCGATCGGCTGCGCGCACGCTGGGTCATGTGGATGCTCACGAGTACCGTTCGACGCTTGCGCGATCAGGCGACCTGCGCTCTGTATTGGTTCGGACGCGTCGATCCCGAAGGGCTCTTCGTACTGGCCATCGATTCGTTGCGGGTAAACGACGCCTACGTAGGCGAGCGAACGCTCGCGGCCGCATATGGCGTGGTGATGAGTCATCAGCAGGCAGACGCTGGGTTCGCGGATTGTCTGGGGCCGTTTCTCCAACAGCTCGCGTCGGAGCTTGTGGGACACTCGGCGACCTCACCGACGCACCATTACCTCACGCGGCTCTACGTACGAGGCATTGTCGCTTTCGCCGCGAAGTTCTACCCCACCTCTCTGCCCACTTCACTGAGCGGTGCGTTGATCTTCGCTTCACCTCCGCGTGTGCAGCCCCTCGCCGCCGGTGATGCTTGCGCCGATGAGGCGGGGCGAACGTTGCACATGGACTTCACGAACTACACCCTCGGACGGTTGTTCGACGATCGCGGCAACTACGACATGGATCATGCAGGTCACATGGCGGCTGTCGCGCATGTGCGAGGCGTCGTATGGGCGCTCGGGTGGAGAGCGACGACCTTCGACACGATCGATAACAGGATCGCTGAGGATGCCTATCGACCTGGTCGTGGCGACCGGTCGCCCGTAGAGCGCTACGGTAAGAAGTACAGCCGCATCGGCTTCTTCACGTACGCCGGGATCCTCGATGACCAAGGGCTGTTGCCGCATGAAAGCGCTTTCTCCGACGTCGACATTGATCCGTCATTTCCGGAGAAGCCGCCCATCGACGGGTCTTCCTCCGTCCCGGAGGCGTGGCTATCACCGAGCATTGAGAGTCACGAGAGTTGGGTGCGTGCCTGTTCAACGTCGCTACCTCTCGGCGTCATTCGTCGAGAGAAAATCGGTGTGCACAGCGGGCCGTGGCTCGCCGTACATGGGCACGTCAGCGCCGAAGACAGAGTGCTTGGCCGGACTGCATGGGCCTTCCTCTCAGCGTTGGTGGTCTCGAAGGAGCACGAACAACGCCTCGTGGCTGCGCTGAGGGCCGGAGACCGCCCTTGGGTGACTCGTGACGTGCCGAGTGACTACTACACGTTCGCGGGCGAGATCCCGTGGCACCGGGACTTCGCCTCTATGGCACTCGCCGAGGGCGCGTACCGCGAGCGCGTTCGGATCGGCACTCAAGCGGTCGAGGTGGAGGTCCTCGCTCACGCGTACGCCTGGGAGAGCTATCACAGTGAGATGAATCGCGCGGGAAGTGCCCGCGTACCATCCCGTGTCTTCTCTGCGCACTTCGACTTGCGCGGCGTCGCGCAGTCCTTCGACCAGTTCCTCCCTGACGGAAGCCCAGCGACGATCACTCTCAGCGGCGTTGATGGCCTCGATGGAGATGTGGTCTACATTCGGGAGGATCTGCTTCGGCAGTACGTCGCCGACCGCGTTATCGTGTGGTTCGCATTCGGTGAGCGTGAACTGCGTCCTTATCCACCGTCACCACCTGAATGGTTGATAGATGCTCAGCGCCAGCAGGCGGATTTTTGGTGCGAAGTTTGGAGTGAGGAAGACCTTAAGTAGAGAGCAGAAAGAGTTGGTGGCAACGACGACTCAGCCGGATAGTTACCTGCCTAGCAGGCCACTAATTTGACTGTGTCACAAATTCCGCCTAGCCCTCCCGCAGCACGGACAGCGGGGCAGTACTCGAGCGATCCGTGCGGCCAGCATTTGTCTGAGCGTGGCGATCGAGTCCGGAACGTGTCGTTGCATCCGGACGGCTGCCGCGTGGCCGGTAGCTTTTGGGTAGGGCAGGCGTCGGTGGTCGAGCGGATTTTTT
>WPCJ01077674.1_pt1 | contig 29787 bp, 26 predicted proteins | sample 5399831 | NCBI WGS metagenome assembly WPCJ01 (sample SAMN12869470, study PRJNA574797) | sludge metagenome | isolation source: wastewater treatment of pH10 | place: China:Beijing | collected 2019-05-20 | reverse complement strand
CGACCTCGCCAACCCGCCCAAGAACGGTGCGCTGCCCGACGCGGTCGCGGCGCTCGTCGCCGATGGTGATCTGGACCGCGTGGCCGCGCATGTCGCGGCCGAGATGGCCGATGCCGGCCTGTCGTCGACCGCCGGACGCACCCCGCAGGAAATCGCCCGCCGTCTGGTGGAGAAGGCGGAGCTGCGCAGCGTCCGGCTTTCGGCCGAAGCCTTCGGCGCGCTTGAAACCTTCCTCGCCATCGACGTGCCGCTCGACCGCGCCGGCGACGCGCTGGAAGCCTTCGCCCGGTCCGCCAGCCTGTCGCTGGGCGGAGCGCTTTCCAATTTCCTCGCCCGCGTCGAGGCGATCGCGGCCGAAGGGCTTGCGCCCTCCGCCATACGCTACGACGCGGCGTTCGGCCGTCCGCTCGACTATTATACCGGGCTCGTCTTCGAAATCTCGGCGGGCGATGCGGCACGTCCGCTGGTCGGTGGCGGCCGCTACGACCGGCTGCTGACATTGCTCGGCGCGAAGACGCCCATTCCCGGCGTCGGCTTCTCGGTCTGGCTCGACCGCATCGAGGCGCTGAGAGGGGAAGGCGCATGACCGTCACGCTCGCCATTCCATCCAAGGGCCGGCTGAAGGAGCAGGCGCTCGACGTGCTGACGAAGGCCGGCCTCGCCGTCAGCCTGCCGGGCGACGACCGCAAGTACCGCGCCACTGTCGACGGCCGCGACGACATCGAGATCGCTTTCCTGTCGGCCTCCGAGATCGCCGGCGAGATCGGGCAGGGCGCGGTCGATCTCGGCATCACCGGCGAGGACCTGCTGCGCGAGAACGTCGCCGACTGGGAGGCGAAGGCGTCCATCGAGGCGCGGCTGGGGTTCGGGCAGGCCGACGTGGTCGTGGCGGTTCCCGAAAGCTGGCTCGACGTGGATACGATGGCCGACCTCGACGACGTCGCGGCGGAATTTCGCCAGCGCCACGGCCGGCGGCTGCGGATCGCGACGAAATACTGGCGGCTGACGCAGCAGTTCTTTTCCGGCAAGCACGGCATCCAGGTCTACCGGATCGTCGAAAGCCTCGGGGCCACCGAAGGCGCGCCGGCGGCCGGTTCGGCCGATGTCATCGTGGATATAACGACGACCGGCTCGACGCTGCGCGCCAACCGGCTGAAGATATTGTCGGACGGCGTTATCCTGCGCTCGCAAGCCTGTCTCGTGCGTTCGCTCAGGGCGCGACCGGCCCCGGACGAGGCGTTGGCGGCCGAGATCAGCGCGCTGGTCGCGCGTTCACTTCGCGGATGATAGCGGCCAGCGCCTGACATTCGTGCCGCAGCGGCCCGTTGCGCCGCCATGCCAGGCAGATCGTGCGCTGCGGCACGGGGGCGGCGAAGGGGACGATCTTCAACTCGCGCATTCCGGCAGCCGAAGGCACCGCCATTTCCGGGACGAGCGTGACGCCCATGCCGTGCGCCACCATCTGGAGTAGCGTGGTCAGGCTGGTGGCACCGTAGCTTGCCATCGCAACCGGTTTTACACTGCCGCAGACCGCCAGCGCCTGTTCGCGCAGGCAGTGACCTTCCTCCAGCAGCATCAGCCGCTCCAAGGCCGGGCTTTCCGGCGGCACCGGAGGCGCGGCGAAGGCGGGATCGCCGGCCTGAACGGCGAGCAGGAAGCGGTCGGCGAACAGCTCCTCGACGGCCAGCCCCGGCGCATCGAGCGGCTGGGCGGCCAGGAACGCGTCGAGGCGGCGCGCCGCCGTCTCGGCGATCAGGGTAGCCGTCACGGCCTCGCGCAGCTCGAGCTGGAGCTTCGGAAACCGCGCGCGGATTTCCGGCAGGATGCGCGGCAGGAGATAGGGCGCGACGGTCGGAATGATGCCGAGCCGGAAGCGGCCCTCCATGGCATCGCGTCCGTGCCGCGCCACGCGCTCTATGTCGCGCAGCTCCGCGAGCAGCCGCTCGATGCGAGGCAGGATCGCCTGCGCCTCGTCGGTGAGGCGCACTGCTTTCCCGCCACGCTCGAACAATCGGCAGCCGAGCCGCACCTCCATCTCGCCGATCTGGGCCGACAGCGCCGGCTGGCTGATGCCTGCCATCTGCGCCGCGCGGCCGAAATGCAGCGTCTGGGCGAGCGCGTCGAAATATTCCAGCTGGCGGACGGTAAGCTTTATCATAACAAAATCCTATCGTGGATAAAAGGAAATGCAATTTGTATTTATCGCGCCGATAGGCTAGTTTGGAATCGTTCCAGACTGCTGCCGCCTGATCTGTGCCCTTTGCCTGTGCCTTCACATTTGCTCGTGCCTGCCGGTGGCTTGGCGGGACGGCGCTTCCGGAACCAGTAGAGCCATTACCCACCCCGGGAGGGGGCAGGGGTCATGACCAGACCGCCGAGCATGACGACTTCGGCGGCGTGGCAGACGCCGGACGCGCCGCGCGCGCAGCCCCACCCTCAACGTGACGATCGGAGAAATGCATGGACGCACTAGAGGTCAATGAGAACACCGAGGCGCACCCGGAGCCCAAGTGCCCGGTCGCGCATGGGGGCGGGGCGAAAGTCTCCTCCAACGCGGCGATGAGGTCCAATCGCGACTGGTGGCCTAACCAGCTCAGCCTGAAGGTCTTGCACCAGCATTCGACCCTGTCCGACCCGATGGGCGAAGCCTTCGACTATGCCGAGGCGTTCAAGTCGCTCGATCTGGAAGCCCTCAAGAAGGACCTCCACGCCCTGATGACGGATTCGCAGGACTGGTGGCCGGCCGACTTCGGACATTACGGCCCGCTGTTCATCCGCATGGCCTGGCATAGCGCCGGCACCTACCGCATCGGCGACGGCCGCGGCGGCGCGGGAGCAGGCCAGCAGCGTTTCGCGCCGCTCAACAGCTGGCCGGACAACGTGAACCTCGACAAGGCCCGCCGCCTGCTGTGGCCGCTCAAGCAGAAATACGGCAACAGGATTTCCTGGGCGGACCTGATGATCCTGGCCGGCAACGTCGCGCTGGAATCGATGGGCTTCAAGACCTTCGGATTCGCCGGCGGCCGCGCCGACGTGTGGGAGCCCGAAGAGGACGTCTACTGGGGCACCGAGGACACCTGGCTGGGCGACAAGCGCTACTCCGGCGAACGCGACCTGGAGAACCCGCTCGCGGCAGTCCAGATGGGCCTGATCTACGTCAATCCGGAAGGGCCCAACGGCAATCCGGACCCGATCGCGGCGGCAAGGGACGTTCGCGAGACCTTCGCCCGCATGGCCATGAACGACGAGGAGACCGTCGCGCTGATCGCAGGCGGCCACACCTTCGGCAAGACCCACGGAGCGGGTGATGCCGCGCTCGTCGGGCCGGAGCCGGAAGCGGCCGGCATCGAGGAGCAGGGTCTGGGCTGGATCAGCAAACACGGCACCGGCAAGGGCGGCGACACGATCGGCAGCGGCCTCGAGGTGACCTGGACCAGCGCCCCGACCAAATGGACGAACAATTTCCTCTGGAACCTGTTCGGCTACGAATGGGAGCTCACCAGGAGCCCCGCGGGAGCGCAGCAGTGGACGCCGAAGCACGGCATGGGCGCCAACACCGTGCCGGATGCGCATGACAAGTCGAAACGCCATGCGCCGGCTATGCTGACCACCGATCTTTCGCTCCGCTTCGACCCGGAATACGAGAAGATCTCGCGGCGCTTCCTCGAAAATCCGGACCAGTTCGCCGACGCCTTCGCCCGCGCCTGGTTCAAGCTGACGCACCGCGACATGGGCCCGCGTTCGCGCTATCTCGGCCCGGAGATCCCGACCGAGGAGCTGATCTGGCAGGACCCGGTGCCGGACGTCGACCATGTCCTGATCGACGAGGGCGATGTCGCAGCGCTCAAGGCCAAGGTGCTTGCCTCGGGCCTGTCGGTGGCGGAGCTGGTGTCGGCGGCATGGGCCTCGGCATCGACCTTCCGGGGCTCCGACAAGCGCGGCGGTGCGAACGGCGCACGCGTCCGCCTCGCACCGCAGAAGGACTGGGATGTCAACCAGCCGGCGCAGCTCGCGAACGTGCTCCAGAAGCTGGAGGCGATCCAGCAGGAGTTCAACGCGACCCAGACCGGCGGCAAGAAGGTGTCGCTGGCCGACCTGATCGTGATCGGTGGCGCGGCCGCCGTGGAGCAGGCCGCCAGGAACGCAGGCCATGCCGTCAACGTTCCTGTCGCGCCGGGCCGCACCGACGCCTCGCAGGAGCAGACCGATGTCGAGTCCTTCGCGCTCATGGCGCCTGTCGCCGACGGCTTCCGCAACTACATCAAGGGCAAGCTCCCGATCTCGGCCGAGGAACTGCTGGTCGACAGGGCGCAGCTCCTGACGCTCACAGCGCCCGAGATGACGGTGCTCGTCGGCGGGCTGCGCGTGCTTGGCGCCAATTCCGGCGGCTCGCAGCACGGCGTCTTCACCAGCCAGCCGGGCGTGCTGACCAACGACTTCTTCGTCAACCTCCTCGACATGGGAACGGTCTGGAAGCCGTCGCCCGAGGCCGATGGCGTTTTCGTGGGGCGCGATCGCGCAACCGGCGAGCAGAAGTGGACGGGCACGCGCGTCGACCTGATCTTCGGCTCGCACTCCCAGTTGCGCGCGCTGGCCGAAGTCTACGGCAGTGCCGACGCAGGCGAGAAGTTCGTCAAGGACTTTGTGGCGGCCTGGAACAAGGTCATGAACGCCGACCGTTTCGATCTCGTCTGATCCGATAGGTCTGAAAAAAAGCTCCACGGGCGCGGCCAAGGCCGCGCCCGTTTCGTTTTGGGGCATCAGGGCGAGGGCGTCGGGCACGGCAAATAGAGCGAACACGCGGATGTGTTCGAGGCAGTGTCGCGGGATCGAAACAATTCGTTAACCATAAATTCCTATCGAATCGCTTGAGACAGTGAATTTCGAGGGGACACATGGATATCACACGCCGCGGCCTGATCTTCGGGTTGCCTCTCTTCGTCGCGGGTTGCGCAACGAGCCCCGACTACGCGAACTATGCGGCCCGACCCGAAGAGCGTCACCCGCTGGCGGCAATGCCGCTCGAGAAGGTGAAACCGGAGCTCAGACGCCAGCAGGTGGCATATTCGGGCAAGGAAAGCCCCGGCACCATCGTCGTCAACACGCCCGAGCGGCGTCTCTACTATGTTGAGGGCGACGGCAAGGCCACCCGCTACGGCATCGGCGTCGGCCGGGCGGGCCTCGCGCTCAGCGGCGGGGCGACCGTGGGGCGCAAGGCGGAATGGCCGGGCTGGACCCCGACCCAGAACATGATGCGCCGCGACCCGAGGAACCTCAAATATGCGGGCGGCCTGCCGGGCGGCCCCAACAACCCTCTCGGCGCGCGGGCGCTCTATCTCTACCGCGGCGGCGAGGACACGATGTTCCGCATCCACGGCACCAACCAGCCGAACACGATCGGCCACGCGGTCTCCAGCGGCTGCGTGCGCATGCTGAACCATGACGTGATCGATCTCTACGAACGCGCCAAGGTCGGCACGCAGGTGGTGGTCATCCAGGCCTGAGACGCCCGCCGCCTGCCTTCGGACCCGCTTGCCACCGGACCAACCGGGCGATAGGCAGTCTGCCATTCGGGTAACCGGCATCGGAGAGCCACATGCGTCTCGGCGGGCGGCTGGCGGCAGCCATAGAGGTTCTGGACGAGGTCGTGCAGCGGCACAGGCCGGCGGCCGACGCGCTGAAGGACTGGGGCGCGTCGCACCGCTTCGCGGGCTCCGGCGACCGCGCGGCGATCGGCAACATCGTCTACGACGCATTGCGCAGGAAACGCTCCGCCGCATGGCTGCTTGGCGCGAATTCGTCGCGTGCGCTTGCCTTCGCCGCGCTGATGCTGGAATGGGGGGAGACGGCCGAGGCGCTGAATGCAGCGCTCGACGGCGACCGTTTTGCCCCCCCTGCCTTGACCGGAGACGAGATTCGACTGGCCTCGCGCGGGCTGGGAGACGCTCCGCCCGAGGTCCGCGCGGATGTTCCAGACTGGTGCGTGCCTTTCTTCAAGGACGCTTTCGGCGATGGCTGGGTCGAGGAGGCGGCGGGCCTCGCGATGCGCCCACCGCTCGACCTGCGCGTCAATACGCTTATCAGCGACCGCGAGCGCGTGCTTGCCGGCCTCGCCGGCATGAAGGCCGCGTCGACCGCGCTCGCACATAACGGCATCCGGATTCCGCCCATCGATCGTTCGGGCCGGCACCCGAACGTCCAGATCGATCCCGCCTTCCAGAACGGCTGGTTCGAGGTGCAGGACGAAGGCTCGCAGATGGTGGCGGAACTGACCGGATCATACGCCGGAGCGCAGGTGCTGGACTATTGCGCCGGGGCCGGCGGCAAGACGCTCGCGCTGTCGGCGGCGATGGAGAACAAGGGGCAGGTCTTCGCCTACGATGCCGAAAAGGCGCGGCTGGCGCCGATCTTCGAGCGCCTGCGCCGCTCCGGGACCCGCAACGTGCAGGTCGTGTCGAAACGGCAGGAGCTTGCCGCGCTGGAAGGGCAGATGGACATCGTGCTGGTCGATGCGCCCTGCACCGGGTCCGGGACATGGCGGCGGCGCCCGGACGCGAAGTGGCGGCTGACAGAAAGGCAGCTCGACGTCCGTACGGGCGAGCAGAAGGCGATCCTCGATCTGGCCAAAGCCTATGTGAAGCCGGGCGGCCGCCTAGTCTACATCACCTGCTCGGTCTTCCCGGCGGAAAACCGCGCACAGGTTGCGGCTTTTCTGGAGCGGGAGGAGGAATTCTCGACGGTCGATCACGACGCGGTCTGGCAGCGCCATTTTCCGGATCAGGCGCCCGCGGCTGCGCACATCGACACGGCGCACGGCATTTCTCTGTCGCCGCTGACGACAGGCACCGACGGTTTCTACCTCGCCGCGATGGAGAAGAAGGCTGGTCCTTGATTTTCGAGGCGCCTGCAGCAGATAAATATCGCGACATATCGATGTTGCTTGGGCGGAACCGCAGGAGCTTTCATGTCAGGTAGGGCGGCGTTGACACCCTTCATTGTTCTTGTCGTCGGGGGAGGGCTGCTGATCGGGTTCTTCACCGCTCCCGGCCCCTGGTATGAAGCCCTCGCCAAACCACCCTTCAATCCGCCGAACTGGATATTCGGGCCCGTCTGGACGGTGCTCTACGTCTGCATAGCCGTTGCCGGCTGGCGGATCTGGCAACGCGATCGCGCAGGCGTCGCAATGAGATTGTGGTGGCTCCAGCTCGCTCTGAACTTCCTCTGGTCGCCGGTTTTCTTCGGCATGCAGCAGGTCGTCTTCGCGCTTGCGATCATCATTACCCTCCTGCTCGCGATCCTCTCCTTCATCTGGGCCGCCTGGGGGACCGACAAGGTGTCTGCTTGGCTTTTCGTGCCTTATGCGGTCTGGGTGGCTTTCGCATCCATGCTGAATGCGTCGATCTGGCAGCTCAACTGATCATATTGCACCGCACAAAAAGCTGATTGCGCGTCTTTCGGCCCTTTGCCATAAGCTTGCCAGCGAAAAAGAGCGAAGATCGTGACCGCAGCCAGGATCGTACCTGACACCGACTATGAGGAACGCGTCCGCGCCTCGTTCGCGCGGCAGAACGCCATGGCGACCATCGGCGCCCGGCTGACGCTGGTGACGCCGGGAATCGTCGAGATCGAGATGCCGTTCTCGGACGCGCTGACGCAGCAGCACGGCTTCCTGCATGCCGGCGTGATCTCGGCGGCGCTGGATTCGGCGTGCGGCTATGCGGCGCTGTCCATCATGCCTGCAAGCGCCGCCGTGCTGACCATCGAGTTCAAGGTGAACCTGCTTGCGCCGGGCAAGGGCGTGCGTTTCCTTTTCCGCGGCTCCGTCACCAAGCCCGGCCGCACCATCGTGGTTGCCGACGGACAGGCCTACGCCATCGGCGCGGACGACGAGGCGAGGCTTATCGCGACCATGACGGGCACGATGATGACGGTGGTCGGCCGCGAGGGGATGGAGGGTTAGGACCATGCCGCAGACGACCATGCTCGCCGGCCGGCGCGTGCTTTTCGCCATGGCCGCCGAGGCCGAATACGGCGGGCGGCTGAAGGCTCTGTTCGCGCCGCTGATGACGGGCGTCGGCCCGGTGGAAGCGGGGATTTCCCTGACCATGGCCCTTTCCGAGCTGAAAAGCGCCGATGCCCTGCCCGATCTCGTCGTCTCGCTGGGTTCGGCCGGCAGCCGCCGCCTGAAGCGCACCGAGGTCTATCAGGTGACTTCGGTGACGTATCGCGACATGGACGCCTCCGCGTTCGGGTTTGCCAAGGGCGTGACGCCCTTCCTCGATCTTCCTGCGAGGCAACCGCTGCCGATCCGCATTCCCGGCGTAAAGGAGGCGACGATCTCAACCGGCGCCTCGGTCGTCGCCGGCGGTGCGGCCTTCGAGGGGATAGAGGAGGACATGGTGGACATGGAGACCTTCGCGTGCCTGCGCGTCTGCCAGACCTTCGGCGTGCCGCTGGTCGGGCTGCGCGGAATATCGGACGGCGACGCCGATGTTGACCATATCGGCGACTGGCTGGAATATCTTCATGTCGTCGACGAGAAGCTCGCAGACGCCGTCCTGAAACTGGAGGCGGCGCTCGCGCAAGGCACGGTTTCCATCTGACGGATCGTCCCCGAATGCGGGCCCGATCCGTTCAGCCATTGCGCAGTCCCGTTCTTTTCATTAAACGCCCGCCATGACGCAAGACGCACATCACGACTCGATCCTCATCATCGATTTCGGAAGCCAGGTGACCCAGCTCATCGCGCGGCGTATCCGCGAGGCTGGCGTCTACTGTGAAATCCATCCCTTCCAGAACGCAGCCGCCGCCTTCGAACGGATGAAGCCAAAGGGCGTCATCTTCTCCGGCGGGCCTGCTTCGGTGACGGCCGAGGGCAGCCCGCGCGCGCCGCAGGCAGTGTTCGCGTCCGGCGTGCCCATCCTCGGCATCTGCTACGGCCAGCAGACCCTAGCAACCCAGCTCGGCGGCAAGGTTGAGGGCGGGCATGCCGCCGAATTCGGTCGTGCCGACGTCGAGGTCAAGGCGGCGAGCCCGCTTTTCGAGGATGTCTGGGAGGTCGGCCGTCGCTATCCCGTCTGGATGAGCCATGGCGACCGCGTGACCGAGCTTCCGAAGGGCTTCGAGGTCATCGCCACCTCGGAAAACGCGCCCTTCGCCATCGCGGCCGACGAAAGCCGCCGCTACTACACGACGATGTTCCATCCCGAGGTGGTGCATACGCCGGATGGCGCCAGGCTGCTCTCCAACTTCGTGCACAGGATCGTCGGCGTGAAGTCCGACTGGACCATGTCGGCCTATCGCGCCGAAATGATCCGCAAGATCAGGGAGCAGGTAGGCAAGGAACGCGTCATCTGCGGCCTGTCGGGCGGGGTGGACTCCTCCGTGGCGGCCGTGCTGATCCACGAGGCGATCGGCGACCAGCTCACCTGCATCTTCGTGGACCATGGGCTGATGCGGCTCAACGAGGCCGACGAAGTGCTCACCATGTTCCGCGACCATTACAACATACCACTGGTGCATGCGGACGCCTCCGATCTGTTCCTCAACGAGCTCGAGGGCGTTTCCGACCCGGAAACCAAGCGCAAGATCATCGGCCGCCTCTTCATCGAGGTGTTCGAGGCGGAGGCGAAAAAGATCGCCGCCGACGGCAAGGGCGCGCCGACGTTCCTCGCGCAGGGCACGCTCTATCCGGACGTGATCGAAAGCGTCTCCTTCTCGGGCGGGCCCTCCGTGACGATCAAGTCGCACCATAATGTCGGCGGTCTGCCCGAGCGCATGCACATGAAGCTCGTGGAGCCGCTGCGCGAACTGTTCAAGGACGAGGTGCGCGCGCTCGGCCGCGAGCTCGGCCTGCCGGACCGCTTCATCGGCCGCCACCCGTTCCCGGGGCCGGGGCTCGCAATACGCTGCCCGGGCGGCGTCACGCGCGAGAAGCTCGACATATTGCGCAAGGCCGACGCGATCTATCTGGAGGAGATCCGCAAGGCCGGGCTGTACGACACGATCTGGCAGGCCTTCGCCGTGCTGCTGCCGGTGCAGACGGTGGGCGTGATGGGCGACCACCGCACCTACGACTTCGTCTGCGCCCTGCGCGCGGTGACGTCGGTCGACGGCATGACCGCCGATTTCTACCCCTACGACATGAACTTCCTCGGCCGCACCGCCACCCGCATCATCAACGAGGTACGCGGCATCAACCGCGTGGTCTATGACGTAACCTCGAAGCCTCCGGGCACGATCGAGTGGGAATAGGCGGCTGGGATCGGCCTGTGGGTGCTTGCGTGCGATTTGCTGGTGATTGATCTGTACGCCGGAATGGTTCAACCATCGGGCAGGAAATTTTTCCAGTGATTCCGCGCTGACAGAAAAACCATGCTCCCCACTTTACGCGCCGGTGCCGGCTGTTGAGGTCTTTCGCGGTTATCGGGGGCGGGGCCAGTGGTGTTATCGCGGCAGCGCATCTGCTGGGACGGGATGCGGCGGTTCGGGTCGACCTCTTCGAGCCCAGAGCCGAAATCGGGGCGGGCATAGCCTACGGAACCGAGCATCCCGGCCATCTGCTCAACGTGCCGGCCAAGGGCATGAGCGCCTTTTCGGGTGAGCCGGACCACTTCCTCGACTGGCTGTCGGGACAGACAAAGTGGATGCCGCGGGGAGGTTGGAGCCCGGACTCCTTCGTGCCGCGTCGCCTCTACCGCGACTATCTGTCGAGCCTGATCGCGCCCTATCTCTCGGAAGGTGCCGGCAGGCTGCGCATCCACCGCGCCCGGATCGTCGACCTCGCCGAAAGCCCTGAAGGGGTCGAGGTCGTGACGGACGAGGGGCGGAGCCACCGCGCGGATCGCGCGATACTGGCGACCGGCAACGAAAGCACCAACGGCAAGTCGGCGCGCTGGCTGCGCGACTACTGGTCGAGCCCGTCCGGCTTCGATATCCCCCGGGATGCATCGGTCGTCATCATCGGGACCGGGCTTTCCATGGTCGACAGCGTGGTCTCCCTGCTGGATGCGGGGCACAAGGGCCAGATTGCCGCGATCTCGCGCCGGGGTCTCGTGCCGCGCCCGCATGATCTCTGTCCGCCGACCGCGATGGACGAGTCGGAAGTGCCGTTCGGGGCGTCCGTCTCGTCGCTCTGCCGATGGCTGCGCGACCGCGCGAGGCAGCCGGGCGAGGGCTGCGCCGGCAACTGGCGCGCGACCGTCGACGGCTTGCGCTCGTATACGCAGCGCCTGTGGCGCAGCATGGGCTTGGACAGGCAGCAGCGATTCCTGCGCCATGCGCGGCCATGGTGGGACGTCCACAGGCACCGCATGGCGCCCGAGATTCATGAGCGCCTTGAAGCGGCGGTGGCCGCCGGGCAGCTTGGCGTTCATGCGGGTCGCCTTGCGCCTTTCGAGGAAACTGCTGGCGGCGTGAAGGTCCGCTTCATGCCGCGCGGGACGTCGTCGGAGCGTGTCATCGATGCCGACCATGTTATCGATTGCCGTGGTCAGAGCGGGGCCGTCGGATCGACGGGAAACCCGCTGCTGAGCACGCTGTTGGCCAGAGGGATGCTGCGTTCCGACTCGCTGGGACTGACGCTCGATGTGACGTCCGATTGCGCCGTGATCGATGCGGATGGTCAGCCCTCGAAGCGGATCGCCGCGATCGGCCCCGTGACGCTCGGCGCGTTCTGGGAGATCGTGGCGATTCCCGATATTCGCGTGCAGGCCCAGGCCCTCGCAGGCCGTCTTGTCGCCGAAGCTTGAGCCAGTGGCGGTTTCGTCTTTCCGCAAGTGGTTTTGCCGGGTTATATGGCTTCCGGTCACATGAACATGGTTACATGGGCGTGGGTCGCCAGACCGGCGCGACGAACAGACGGACAGGTATGATGAGCAACCATCGCAAGTTTTACATCGACGGAAAATGGGTTGACCCGGAAGTCCCGGCGCTGCTCGACGTTATCGACCCCTCGACCGAGGAGGCATATACGCAGATTTCGATAGGCTCAAAGGCCGATGTCGACAAGGCCGTGGCCGCCGCCAGGAAGGCGTTCGAGAGCTTCGCCCTTACGCCGCGCGAGGAGCGGCTCGCTCTGCTGAGGCGCATCCTCGAAATCTACAACGAACGCTACGAGGATGTCGCGCAGGCGATCAGCCAGGAGATGGGCGCGCCGATCACATGGGCGCGCGAAGCACAGGCCTGGGCCGGCCAGGTGCATATGGAATCCACCATCAAGGCCTTTGAGACCTATGAGTTCACCGAACGTCGCGGCAATACGATGGTGGTGAAGGAGCCGATCGGCGTCTGTGCCCTGATCACGCCCTGGAACTGGCCGCTCAACCAGATCGTATGCAAGGTCGCGCCGGCGATCGCCGCGGGCTGCACGGTCATCCTCAAGCCTTCCGAGATCGCGCCGATCTCGGGCATCGTCTTCTCCGAGATCATGGACGCCGCGGGCACGCCGAAGGGCGTCTACAACATGATCAACGGCACGGGTCCCGACGTCGGCCAGGTGATGGCGGGCCATCCCGATGTCGACATGGTGTCCTTCACGGGCTCGACGCGCGCGGGCATCATCGTCGCCGAGACCGCCGCGAAGACCGTGAAGCGCGTCGCTCAGGAACTCGGCGGCAAGTCCGCCAACATCATCCTGCCGGACGCGGATTTCGCCCATGCGGTCAGCGAGGGCGTCAAGGCCTGTTTCGGCAACAGCGGCCAGTCCTGCGACGCCCCGACACGCATGCTGGTGCCGGCGGCCCGTCACGACGAGGCGCTGGACGTCGCAAAGAAGGCCGCCGAGGCGCATGTCGTGGGTGATCCCCGTTCCACCGATACACAGCTCGGCCCGGTCGTCAGCCAGATCCAGTACGACAAGATCCAGAAGCTCATCGAGACAGGCATCAAGGAAGGCGCGACGCTCGTTACCGGCGGCACCGGCCGCCCGGAACACCTGAACCGGGGCTACTACGTCCGTCCGACAGTGTTCGGCCATGTGAAGCCGGGCATGGCGATCGAGAAGGAGGAGATCTTCGGGCCGGTGCTCTCGGTCATCTCTTATGAGGACGAGGATGAGGCGATCCGCATCGCCAACGACACGCCCTACGGGCTGGCCGGCTATGTGCAGTCGCAGGACATCGGACACGCCCGCGCGGTAGCGTCGCGCATCCGCGCCGGACAGGTGTCGATCAACTATCCCGACTGGGACACCATGGCGCCCTTCGGCGGCTACAAGCAGTCGGGCAACGGCCGCGAATATGCGGACTGGGCTATCCACGATTTCCTGGAGATCAAGGGCATCATCGGCTACGGCGAATGATGCCGCCCCTCCCCTCAGCGAGGGGAGGATCGAATTCAGCGTAGCCCGGCGATCACCGCTTTCAGGGCTGCGCCGAACCGCTCGATCTCCTCGAGCGTGTTGTAGTGCACCAGCGAGGCGCGGATCGCGCCTGAATCCATCGAGAGGTTCAGGCGCTTCATCAGCCGCGGCGCATACATGTGGCCGTCGCGTATGCCGATCTCGCGCTTTGCCATTTCCTCGACTATCCGTTGCGGCGACAGGCTGCCGATGTTGAAGCAGAAGGTCGGCACGCGCTCGTCGAGCCGCGCCTCGTCGGCGACCCCGTAGATCGTCGCGCCGCAGTCGGCTAGCACCTTCATCATCGCGCGCGCCAGGATCAGCTCGTAGCGGCGGATCGCTCCCATGCCGGCGACGATGTTTTCGCGGCGCGTGCGATTGTTGGACGGCGCGAAGTTTCGGCCGATGGATTCGAGGTAGCGCACGGCGGCATCCATACCCGCGACGTTCTCGTAAATGAACGTGCCGGCCTCGACCTTGTAGGGCGGCTCGTCGGGAATGAAATCCTCGCGGAAGGTGGGCAGGCGCTTGAGCAGATCGAAGCGTCCCCAGAGGAAGCCCATATGCGGCGAGAAATTCTTGTAGCCCGAACAGACGAGATAGTCGCAGTCCCACGCCTGGACATCGATCAGCCCGTGCGGCCCGTAGTGCACGCAGTCGAGGAAGACCTCCGCGCCGGCCGCATGGGCGATCCTCGCCATCGAGGCGACGTCGACGATGGAGCCGATCGAATGCGCCGTGACGGTGCATGCGACCAGCCGCGTGCGCTCGCCGACGAGCGGCTTCAGATCATCCACGTGCAGGTTCCCGTCCTCGCGCATGCGCCACCAGACGAATTTCGCGCCATGCGCCTCAAGCGCCAGCCATGTGGCGATGTTGGCGTCGTGGTCCATGTCGGTGACGACGATCTCGTTGCGCGACGGGTCCGCCGCGATCATCTGGCCGATGCCGAGGCTGACGAGGCGGATAAAGGAGGTGGCGTTCATGCCGAAGCAGATCTCGGCGGGGCGATAGGCGTTGACGAGGATGGCCACGCTTTCGCGCGACTCGTCGATCACCTTGTCGACGGTGACGCTGCGGCCGTAGCGCCCACCGCGCTGGACGTTGTGCGAGACAAGATGGTCGGTCACCGCGTCGAGGACGCTTTGCGGAATCTGCGCGCCGGCGGCATTGTCGAGGAAGATGAAATCGCCGGCCTTTTGCAGCGCGGGGAACATCGCCCTGATCTTTTCGACGGGGAAGGAATCGGTGGCTTGATGCTGGTTCACGGATGCTGTCCTGTTCGGCGCGCTCAGCGCGTGGTCGCGGCCTTGCTGCGTTTCTCGACATAGCCGACGAGGCGCACCATCGGCCAGAGGAAGGCGAGGTAGACGAGTGCCGCGCCAATCAGCGGCGTGGGGTTGGCGTAGAGCGCCTGGGCGTCGTTCGCCTCCTTGAGAAGTTCGGGAAGCGCCACGGCCGACGCAAGCGAGGTGTCCTTGAACATAGACACGCAGTTGCTGGTGGTCGGCGGGATGACGAGCTTCACCGCCTGCGGCAGCACGACCTTGACCAGCGTCTGCAGGAAGGAGAGGCCAAGCGATTGCGCGGCCTCGAACTGGCCCTTGGGGATGCTCTCTATGCCGGAGCGGAAGACTTCCGCCGAATAGGCCGACATGATGAAGGTGAAGGCCAGCGTCGCCGACACCCAGGACGAGAAGCGTATGCCGACGAAGGGCAGGGCGTAGTAGATCAGGATCAGCACCACCAGCACGGGCATGGCACGGAAGATGTCGATATAGCCGATGGCCAGCCAGCGGAACGGCCTCGGCGCGTAGAGGCGGATGAGGCTGATCAGCAGGCCGAGCGGGACGCCGATGCCGATGGCTAGAACCCCCAGCATCAGCGTGTTGATCAATCCACGCATGAGCGCCGGAATCGCCGAGATAAGGACATCTAAGTTGAAGAAGGTTTCGACCAGGGTCATCGGGTGCGCCTGACGTTGGAGTTGTTCGGATGAAATCACGCCTGCCGCCGGAGCGCCCGATGCCCGAAGGGGGAAGGAAACTCCGGCACAGTGATGGTCGCATCATCGATGCCCGAAATCGATCCCGACTCCGGCTCATGCAGCAGACTGACCGGCCAGACCCGGCTTGATCAGGTCTGGCCATTTCATATCAGCAGTCCGGCCAGCCAGTCGAAGTGAGGTGATCCGGCTGACCGCGCGGGGATGCCCGTCAGGCCTTCGGGATGGGGGCTTCCGTTATGGTCGACGAGCCGGCCGGCGCTTCCGTGCCGAACCACTTCTGATGGATGGACTGCATGGTGCCGTCCTTCTTCATCTCGGTGATGGCGTCGTTGATCTTCCCGAGCAGGGGATGATCCTTCTTCATCATCAGGCCGTACTGCTCGCCCGTCTTGATGCGTTCCACGACGCCGAGGCCCTTCATCTTGGTGAAGGCGTATTCCATGCCGGGGATGTCGCTGACGAGGCCGTCTACGCGGCCGGCGGTCAGGTCGAGCAGGACCTCCTGCTGCGTGTTGTAGCCCTTGATCTCGCCGAAGCCGTAGGTTGCCTGGTTTTCCTTGGACCACTTGTCGCCGGTCGAGCCGGACAGCACGCCCACGACCTTGCCCTTCAGGTCGGCGAGGCCCTTGACGTCGCCGTCAACCCTGGCCGCGACGCCCATATCGGCATCATAATAGGGCTGGGTGAACGACTGCGAGCCGAGGCGCTCCTGCGTGATGGTGATGGAAGATATGGCTCCGTCGATGCGCCCGGAACTGGTCGCGGCGAACAGCGGCTGGAAATCATAGCCTTCGACGTTGACAGTCAGGCCGGCGCGCTTGGCGGCCTCGGTCACGATATCGACTTCGAAGCCTTCGAAATTGCCGCTTTCGGCCTTGAACTCGAAGGGTGGGTTGTTGGGATAGGAGCCGACGTTGAACGTGCCTTCGGCGAGGGCCGCGACAGGACCCGAGACGATACCGAGAGCGGCGGCGGCGATGAGCAGATTGCGACGGGTTAACTTCATTTCTCTTCCCTCTGGTTGCCCGACGGGTTCACCCCGCCGGCTTTGTTGCCGCCGCGCCTCCCGCGCGCCGTCAAATCTTCATGGCAAGCATCCGCTCCAGCGCAGTCCCGATCTGGCCTGCATCGCGATAGACGCACATCCGGACGAAGGCACCGGACGAGGCTCCGAACAGGTAGCCGGGAGCAAGCCCGACATGCGCCTTTTCGAGGATGTCCATGCATAGCTTGCGCGAGTCGTTCTCGCCTTCCATGGCGAAGAATGCGTACATGCCGCCGCGCGGCTTCGCCGGCAGCACGATGCCGGGAATCTTCCCGAGCCGGTCATAAGCGAGGTCGAGCCCGGTCTTGATGCGCTGCCTGATCTCGGCGACCAGCGGCTCTCCCTGCCGGATCGCGGCGGTGGCCCCGGCCTGGATCGGGCCAGCAGTGCCGCTGTTGATATACTGCGTCATCGCGCCGAGCTGGTCGGCGACACCCGAGGGGTGCGTCAGCCAGCCGATGCGCCAGCCGGTCATGGCCCATGCCTTTGAGAAGCTGTTGACGGACAGGACGCGGTCGCCGTCCTCGGCGATCTGCAGGATGGAGGGCGCCACGCCGCCGTCGAAATACAGCCGGTTGTAGACCTCGTCGGAGATGATCCAGATGCCCGTGCGCCGGCTGAATTCGAGCAGCGCCTCCATCTCCTCGCGCGTGGCGGTCCAGCCCGTCGGGTTGGAGGGGGTGGACAGGAATATGGCGCGCGTGCGCGCGTCGCAGGTCGCGAAGAGCCGGTCGAGGTCGAGCTTCCAGTCGCCGTCGAAATCGAGCGAGAACGGGCGCGGCTCGCCGCCGATCAGATGGATCGCATTGTGGATATTCGGCCATTGCGGCGCGACATAAACGACGTTGGTCCCGACATCGACGAGAAGCTCGAGCGCCATGTAGAGCGCCTGCATGCCGCTCGGCGCGATCGTGCTGCGCGAAATGGGTATCGGCTGCCCGTGCAGCGCGCTCTGGTATTGCGACAAGGCCTCGTTCAGCGGGCCGTAGCCGCGCATGTCGGGAATGTAGAAGGTCAGGCCATCGTCGAACGCCTGCTTGGCGGCGTCGCGGATGAAGGCCGGCGTGACGATGTCGCCCTCGCCATACCAGAGCGCGATGACGTCGCCGAGTTCTCTCGCGCGTACGGCAAGCTTGGCGATGTTCTCGGTCTGGAGGTCTCGGATCTGGGCGCGGATGCCCTCGAATGCGTAGCGCGACCGTGACGCTGCGGTGGCGGATTGTGGTGGCAGGATTGACACGATCTGACCCTTCGCACATGCGCGAACCACGCTGCGTCCAACCCATACGGCCGGGATCTACGCAGGTTCAAGGCAATGATGCTACCCGAACGCGAGCGGTTTTTTCAAGACGAAAGTTTTAAGCTTAAATAGTTTCCGCAACGGTCAACCTTTGGCCGCAGGCGTCAGGCCGGAAGGCTGCGGGATGCCACGCGCCTCTGTCAGGCCCGCTTCGGTCGCCGCGCCCAGGAACATCGTATCGCTTGCGAGCAGGAAGAAGCTGGCTCCCTTGTCCGCCCAGCGGCTGACATCCTGCGGCCTGCCGCAGAAGATGCCGGCGGCCTTGCCGTGCTTCAGCGTGGCGGCGATGATCGTCCCGATGGCCTTGGCCAGTTTCGCGGCACCCTCCGGCCGCCACGCGTCGAGCGACACGGACAGGTCTCCGGGTCCGACGAAGATGACATCCACGCCCTCGGTCGCGGCGATTGCATCGGCATTGGCGAGCCCTTCGGCCGTCTCGACCTGTACAGCCACGACGGTCACCGCGTTCGCCTCGGCGAGATAGTCGAAGATGCGGTAGCCATACCCCGTGGCGCGGCCGGGACCGACCCCGCGCGCGCCGTGCGGCGGGTAGCGCGAGGCCTTCACTGCCGCCGCTGCCTGTTCGGCGTTCGAAACGCGCGGCACGAGGATGCCGCGCGCGCCGCTGTCCAGCGCCGCCGCGATGTCGTCGGGTGAATGGCCCGGCACGCGCACCATGGCCGGCACGAGATGGACGTCGCAGGCGCGCACGAGGTTCTCGATCATGTCGCGGCCGATCTGGCCATGCTCCCAATCGATGCAGATGAAGTCCGGCCCGGCCTGCGCGACCACCTCGATCGCGACGGGATGCGGGATTTCGGCGAAGGTGCCGATGAGCCTCGCCTTGCCGATAGCTTTGTCGCGGAATTTTTTCATTCCCTGCCCCTCCCAGAGCAATCGGTGAACTCGCTCTTTCCTCCGGCCTGAGGGGCGCGAGCGATTGCGCTGTCGATCACCCTGCTGTGTAGCCGCAAATGCTATTTCGGCGAAGCGCTATTTCATGCTTGAAATATATCCTGCGGCGGTCGTAGCGTGGGTCGCATCCGGGAGAACCTGCATGATCAAGCCGCATCCGTTGAAGGGCGGGAACCGCCTGAAGCTTGGAGTCTTTTCGGCCAATGCCGACGGGGGGCTCGCCATCACCGATGTTCCCGAGCGGTGGCAGGCGGGCTGGGACGACAATCTGAGCGCGGCCCAGATCGCCGACAGGGCGGGGCTCGAATTCTTCCTGCCGATCGCCCGCTGGAAGGGTTTCGGCGGCAGGAACCGTGTGCGCGAGCATTCCTTCGAGACGTTCACCTGGGCGGCCGGCCTTGCCGCCGCGACCGAGCGCATCGGCCTTTTCATGACCGTCCACGTGCCTCTCATCCATCCGCTCTACGCGGCGAAGGCGCTGGCGACCGTTGACCACATCAGCCATGGCCGCGCGGGGCTGAACATCGTCTGCGGCTGGAACCCGAAGGAGTTCGGCATGTTCGGCACGCCGCTCGTGGAAAAGGGCTACGACCAGGCGGCCGAATGGATCGACATCGTGGAACGCGTCTACGCCTCCGACCAACCGATCGACTTCGATGGCGAATACTACCATCTCAAGGAAGCCGTGAGCCGCCCGGCCAGCCTGCAGACCCCGCGCCCGGTGACGATGAACGCCGCGTTCGGCGGCCCGGGCCGTGATTTCGCGGCAACTCATTGCGATTATCTCTTTACGACCTTTTCCGAGATCGACGAAGCTGGCCGGCATGTCGCCGACATCGCCGAACGCGCGGACAAGGCGGGCCGCAAGGTGGGATGCTACACCGTCGCGCATGTCGTGTGCCGGGAGACGCAAGCAGAGGCGGACGCCTATTACGAGCGCTATGCGGTGACGATGGCCGATCACGCGGCGGTGGACGCTCATATGGCCGGCAAGAAGGAATTCTCGCGGTCGCACGACGCGCATGCGTATGACCGCTACCGCCAGCGCTTTGCCGGTGGGGCGGGCAGCTACCCGCTTGTCGGGACGCCCGAAAGCATCGCCGAAGAGATGATCGCGATCTCCGGGCAGGGCTACGAGGGGATAGCGCTCTCCTTCGTCAACTACACGCAGGAGCTGCCCTATTTCTGCGACCGCGTCCTGCCGTTGCTGAAGAAGGCAGGGTATCGGGGGTAGCAGGTTCCTGCCTCACGAACGCGTCATCACGACTGGCAAGCGGGGGTCGACTCCTGTTGCCTCGGGGCCCGATCAACGATTGATAGCCGGGAAACGATGCGTCGACGGCGGCAGCGGTCGCACAGGTGAAACGTCGCGCCCAAACAAACCGGCCGCCTCTTGGGCGGCCGGTTTTTGTTCGGTGGGGCGCGCGTTCTATTGCGCGAGGCCGGCCTTTACCTTCTCGACTTCCTCGGCGCTCATCTCGCCGATGGTCGTTACAACACCGTCCTTGATCTGCCAGAGGCGGAAAGGTCCGGTGATGTCGCCATACTGGTCGAAGCTGACGGGGCCGATGACGCCTTCATACTTGATCGGCTTGCCCTCCTTGATGAGGGCGAGCGCCTTGGCGAACTCCTCCTTGCCGGCATGGATAGGCTCGCCGCCCGCCGCGACCACCTCGGGGATGGCCGCCTTGATCGCCGCTGGGTCGGCCTTGCCGGCCTTGGCGATCGCGAGCGCCACGATGGCGCCAGCGTCATAGGAGCGGTCGGCCGCCGGCGCGTCCGGCTTGATGCCGCCGGAGAAGGCTTCGTAATCACCGTAGAAATAGTCGGTCGATGCGGTCTTGCTGGTGCCCGACGACGTGCCGTAGGCCTCGTTCAGATATTGCGCCCCGACCGCGTCGATGAAGTCCTGCGCGTTCATGCCGTCATTGAGCAGGAACTTTGCCGCGCCGCCGCCGGAAATCCACGCGCGGGCGATGGTCGCGCCATCCACGGGAGTGCTGACGAGATAGAGCGCCTCGGGCTCGCCGGCCATGGCCGCGCTCGCCTCGGACGAGTAGCTGGCCTGCTTCTCGTTGTAGGGGGTGGTGGAGGTGATCGTGCCGCCGAGCTTCTCAAAGGCGACGGCGAACTCGCGCACCATGTTCACGCCGAAGTCGTTGTTGACGTGGACGATGGCGATCTTCTTCAGGCCCTGGTCGATCGCATATTTCGCGGCCGCCGTGCCCTGCAGCGCATCTGATGTAATGGTGCGGAAGAATACGCCGTTGGTCTTGCCTTCGCGGGCGAGCGTGGTCAGCGTCGGCGACGAGGCGGCGGGCGATATCTGGACGACGCCGGCAGGCCCGGTGACGGAGGTCAGGATCGGGATCGACACCGACGAGATGATGCCGCCGATGATCACCGGCACTTTCTTGATGTTCACGAGCTGGGTCGCCTGATCGACGGCGACCGTGCCCTGGCTCTGGCTGTCGCGCGTGTCGGTGGTCAGCTTGCAACCATCAGGGCCGCTGGCTTCGTTGAAGTCGCGAAAGGCCATCTCGACCGACTTCGCGCCGGCCTGGCCGTAAGCGCCTGCCGGGCCGGTCAGTTCCATGACGACACCGACGGTGACGTCGCAATCCGCTGCGGCGGCCGGCAGTGCGAATGCCGTTGCGAGCAGCGTCGAGGCGAGCAGTATTTTCTTCATGGTATATTCCCCTTTCTTCGTCGCTCTCCCGGAGCGGCACAGGTTTGTTTCAGGCACGTAAAGGCGTTTTGAAGACGCGGTCACGCGGCTCCCTTGTTGAGATTGTATTTCATGATCGAGCCATGGCGGCCGTGGCGGTCGCGCTCCAGCGTATAGACGTCGCCGTCGAGCGGGTTGGCCTGCGACAGCGCGGCATCGATCCCCGCAAGGTCGGCGGCAGTCAGGGTGATGTCCGATATTGCGAGGTTCGGGCGCAGATGCGCGCGGGTGCGCGCGCCCACGATGACGGCTGCGACGGCCTTCCTCGGCAACATGGCCGCGCTGGCGACGGTGGCGATGTCGACGCCGTACCGATCGGCGATGGCGCGCAGCGCCCTCAGCAGCGCCTGGAAGAAATCCCAGCCGCCGAGGTCATCGATGATGAGCTTGTACTTGATCAGCGAACGGTTCTCGAAATCCCGCGGTTCCGGCTGGCCGAGCCAGCGGTCGCCGAGGAAGCCGCCGGCCACCGTCCCGTAGCAGAACAGCGCCACGCCGTTCTCGACCGCGGCATCGGCCATGCGTCTCGCCGGCCGGGCATCGAGAAGCGAATACTGGACCTGCATGGAGGTCAGCGGCACGCCGGAGCGTATGATTTCCAGCATGTGGTCCGTGTCGAAATTCGTCGCGCTGACCTTGTGGATCTTGCCGGCGAGCCGCAGCTCGTTCAGCCAGCCGGCGGTCTCTAGCCACAGCGGGGCGGCATAGTCCCACCAGTGGAATTGCACGAGATCGAGCCGCTCGAGCTTCAGGCGGCGCAGCGACTGGTCGATGACGGCCTCGACGTCGCTTTTGCGGATGTGCGGCAGGATCGCCAGGTCCGGCACGAACTTCGTATGGACCTTGATGCGCGCAAGCGCTTCCGATCCACGCAACTCCCGGTATTTCTGCCGGAAGCGGCCGATCATCTCCTCGACGCCGGTATAGATGTCGGCGCAGTCGAAAGTGGTGATGCCCGCATCGGCGAACGCGATCATGTCGGCGACGGGATCGTCGCTCCTCACGGCGCCATGGCCGGCGGCGAGCTGCCAGCCTCCGCGAATGACGCGCGAAATCTGGTAGTCCGGCGTCAGGCTTATCCGTTGCATCGAAGGGTCACTCATCGAGGGGCACCGCAGTCGTTTCGGCATGGCTGAACGTGCGCAGGCCAAGCCGCGTGATCCTCAGCCGCGATCCGCAATGAGGATCGGGGCAGGCGATCTCGGCATCCGTCGTCATCCAGTCGTTCCTGTGGGTGGGGCGCTGCTTGGCCGCCAGAAGCGGCAGCACGGAGGCCAGCGAATAAATCGAGATGCCCTGGCCGGGTGGCAGATGAAGCATCTCGCCGCGCAGCTCGAAATGGTCGCCGACCTTTGCCCCGCAATAGATCCGGGCGTCCTTGTCGGCCACGACCTCGACACGCAGGTCGAACAGGTCGAACGTGTCGGCCTTTTTGTCAGCCATAGGCTCGGGCCTCCTCCTCGCCGTCCTCGGCCAGCCGGCTACGCACAAGGTTGAACGAGCGCGTGATGTCGTTCTTCAGCGCCTTGACGGCCTCCTGCTCGTCGCCGCGCTCCAGCGCCGCGATCAACGCCCAGTGATGATGTGTGCCGGACATGTCGCGCCGCTCGTCGTGGATCTGCGCGGCGGCGCGCACATATGGCCCGGACTGGAGCCAAAGGCTCTCGACGATGGGAAGGAGCACAGCCGATCCGGCGGCCCGGTAGATGGAGAAATGGAAGGCGTGGTTGAGCTCGGACGTATGCTGGGGCTTATCGGGATCGTCGCCGGCGAACGCGGCCTCGCATTCATGCGTCAGCGCCCGCAGCGTTTCGAAATCCTCGCCGGCGAGATGGGGCAGCGCCAGCGCCACCAGTTCGCCTTCGACAAGGCAGCGCGCATGGGCGAGATCGTCGAGCCTCCCGCGCGTGATGACGGGGACGCGCACCGTGCGGTTTGGCAGGGCTTCGAGCGCCTGCTCGGAAATCAGACGGCCGAGCGCCTCTCGCACCGGCATGGTGCTGGTCTGGAGGGTCTGCGCAAGCTCCTGGATGCGAAGCGACGCGCCTGCGCCGAGCATGCCGTGGATCAGCGAGCGCTTCAGCTCGGCATAAACGCGATCATGCAGCGTCTCGCGCCCGACAGGGGACAGGACGCCACGCGCGGTCACCGGGCCATCTCCCGGTCCTTCGCCGTGTACGCTGCCTTCGACTTCCACATTCGAACGCCACTTCCCTGCCTTTATCGGCTTCCTGAATTTTGTAGTTGCAAGGTTTCGGATTGTAAAGTTTGATCAAACATCAATTATCATGGAAGGTGCGAGTGCAGCCTGCAGCCAGATATCCGGCAGACCTGTCCAGCCCGCCGCTTGAAGCGCGCGAGGTGGTCAAGGCTTTCGGTGGCGTTCGGGCGGTCGACGGAATGTCGATCTCGCTGGCGCGTGGCGAGCTGCTGGGGCTGATCGGACCCAACGGCGCGGGCAAGACGACACTTTTCAACCTGCTCGCTGGCAGTCTCAGGCCGACTTCCGGCGCGATACTGATCGGCGGCCGCGACATGACGGCGGCTGGACCCGATGCACGCATAGGCAGCGGAGTGGGCAGGACGTTCCAGATTCCGCGCCCCTTCGCGGAAATGACGGTGCTGGAGAACGTGCTGACCGGAGGCCAGCGGCAGTCAGGCGAGCGCGCTTGGCTGAACATAGTCAGGCCCGGGCGGATCGCCGCGGAAGAGCGCGCGGCCGTCGAGAAGGCGAGGGCGCTTCTCGACTTCGTCACCCTGTCCAGGCTCGAAGGCGAGCCGGCGCGGGTGCTTTCGGGCGGACAGCGCAAGCTGCTGGAACTCGCGCGCATCCTTATGGCCGATCCGGACACGATCCTGCTCGACGAGCCGGCGGCCGGCGTCAACCCGACCCTGCTCGAACTCATCATCGACCGCGTGCTTGAGCTCAACGCGCGTGGAACATCGATCCTGCTGATCGAGCACAATATGGAGATGGTGGCGCGGCTCTGTTCGCGCGTCGTGGTTATGGCGGGCGGAACATATCTGACCGAAGGCTCGCCGCAAGACATTGCGAGAAACCCGGCCGTCGTCGACGCGTATCTCGGCGGGGTGGCGTGATGACGGCAGCGGCGGCCGGCGCCCTTTCCGCTTCAGCGCTCGTCGCCGGCTACGAGCGCGACCTGCCGATCGTGCGCGGCGTGGATTTTTCAGTGCGCGCGGGCGAGCTTGTCGTGCTGCTCGGCCCGAACGGGGCCGGCAAGTCGACCTTCGTCAAGGCGATCGCCGGACTGGTGCCGGTCCGTTCAGGCACAATGCGGCTGGGCAACCTCGACATCACGGCCGTGCCGGCCGACGAGAAGATCAGGCACGGGCTGGCCTTCGTGCCGCAGACCGAGAACATCTTCGCCACGCTCTCCATCCACGACAATCTGCTGCTGGCGGCCGATATCCTGCCCAGGGAGAAGCGCGGCCCCCGCATCGCGGCGCTCTATGCGATGTTCCCTGACCTTGCCGAACGACCCTCGCGGCGCGCCGGGTCCCTGTCGGGAGGCCAGCGGCAGATGCTCGCCGTGGCGCGGGCATTGATCGTCGAGCCATCGGTGCTGATCCTCGACGAGCCTTCGGCCGGTCTCTCGCCGAAGATCGTTTTGGAGGTCTTTGCGCGCCTGAAGGAAATCAACGCCAAGGGTGTGACGATCGTGCTGGTGGAGCAGAACGTCAAGGCGGCGCTCGCCATCGCCGACCGCGCGGTGATCCTTGTCGAAGGCCAGATCCGCCACGAAGGCACGGCCGCCGGCCTCGCGGACGATCCGCTGGTGGCCGAACTCTACCTCGGCGCGCACCATCACGGCAGGGCCTCGCCATGAACCCGCAGGCGCTGATGGACGGCTTGATCGCCGGCTCGATGATCGGGCTCGGCGCGGTCGGCGTGACGCTGACCTATTCCATATTGCGCTTCGCCAATTTCGCGCATGGCGAATTCATCGCATGGGGCGCCTATTTCGCCTTCGCGATGGCCTCCGCGCTGGGCATGCTTTCGGGCGAACTGTCCGCGCCCATCGGCCCGTTCTCCTTCGGCTGGGCACTGATCATCGCGACCTTCATCGCGGTCGTTCTCAATGGAGGGCTTGCGCTTCTGGTCGACGTGCTGCTTTTCGGAAGGCTGCGATCGCAAAAGAGCACGATCATCATCATGGTCATGGCAAGCTTCGGCGCGGCCCTGACGCTGCGCAGCCTGCTGGAATTCATCTTCACGTCGCAGCCGCTCTATTTCTCCCGCGCGCTGCAGATCGCGATGCCGCTCGGCGGCGGCCTGCGCGCCACGCCCGACCAGCTTCTTTCGCTCGGCCTCGCGGCATTGCTGGTGGTGGCGGTGCATTTGCTGCTGTCGCGCACGGCGATCGGCCGCGCCATGCGCGCGGTCTCGGAAAACCCGCATCTCGCGGCCGTGGCCGGAATCAAGGTGCGCAGCGTCATCCGCATCGTCTGGCTGCTGGGCGCGGCGCTTGCCTGCGTCGCCGGCATCAGCGCCGGCCTGCTGGTGCAGATCCGTCCGCAGATGGGACTGGACCTTCTTCTGCCCTTGTTCGCCGCGGCGATCCTCGGCGGCATAGGGTCCGTCCCGGGCGCGATGGTGGCCGGCCTAGTCGTCGGGATATCCGAGGCGTTGGCCGTCCAGTTGATCGGCGCCGAATGGCGCGCCGCGATCGCCTTCGTCATTCTGGTTCTGGTGCTGCTCCTGCGACCCCAGGGCATCTTCGGGAGGGCGGAATGAGCATCGAGCTGGTGAGCTACGGCGCATTCTTCCTCACCATGGCGCTGACCTACGCGATCATCTGCCTGGGCCTCAACGTGCAGTGGGGCCAGACCGGTCTGTTCAATGTCGGCATAGCCGGCTTCGTTGCGGTCGGCGCCTATGTCTCGGCGATCATCACCACGCCCGACGATCCGAGCCGCCTCGGCGGCTTCGGCCTGCCGATCGTCATCGGATGGGCGGGCGGCGCGCTCGTCACGGGCGTGGTGTCGTTTCTGATCGGCGCACTGACGATCAGGCTTCGTGCCGACTATCTCGCCATCGCGACGTTCGGCGTCGCGGTGGTCGTCCAACTTGTCGCGCTCAACGTCGAGGCGCTGACGGGCGGACCGTTCGGCATCGGCTTCATCCCCCGGCCGTTTGCCGAACGCGCCGGTGATCCGCTCTTCTTCAGCCTTGCCAATCTCGGCGTGCTGGCGGCCATCGTGCTGGTCCTCTACGTCGTCCTGGAGCGGCTGGCGCGCAGCCCTTGGGGCAGGGTGCTTCGCGCCATTCGCGAGGACGAGCAGGCAGCGCTGGCCCTCGGCAAGAACGCCGTGAGTTTCCGCCTCCAGGCCTTCGCCATCGGTGGCGGCATCATGGGGCTCGCCGGCGCGGTTCAGGCGCATTTCATCGGCTTCATCGCGCCCGACAACTATGTGCCCATGCTGACTTTCCAGGTGTGGGCGATGCTTATCGTCGGCGGCTCCGGCAACAATCGCGGCGCGATCCTCGGCGCGGTGCTCGTCTGGGGAATCTGGGCGGCCTCGGCCGCCGCGGTCTCGGACATTTTCCCGCCCGGCCAGCAGGCCCGCGCGGCCGCGCTCCAGATCGTCATGATCGGCGTCGCGCTCTGTGCCATCCTGCTGCTGCGTCCGCGCGGCATTCTCGGCGAGGAACGTGTCGTCTCGCGGCACCTTGCGCCTCGCGCCACCCCTAAAGACGGATTGCAAACCGATGCCGAAAGCACCTGAACGCACGACCATCGCCGGCGACCTGTCGATCAGCCGCCTCGTCTGCGGGCTCTGGCAGGTCGCCGACATCGAGAAGGGTGGCGACATCATCGATCCGGACGCCGGAGCGGACGCGTTGCAGGGCTATTCGGGAGCCGGCTTCGACACGTTCGACATGGCCGATCACTATGGAAGCGCGGAAATCATCACGGGTCGCCTGCTGGCGCGGCATCCGGCAGGGCATGGCCGCCCCGCGGCCTTCACCAAATGGTGCCCCGAGCCGGGCCCGATGACAGCGGAAATCGTGCGCAGGGGCGTGCAGGACAGGCTCGACCGGCTGGGGGTCGAAAAGGTCGACCTGCTGCAATTTCACTGGTGGACCTTCGAACATCCAGCCTGGCTCGACGCGCTGCATGAGATGGCGAGGCTGAAGGAGGAAGGGCTGATCGGCGCGATCGGCGTGACCAATTTCGATGCGGCACATCTGCGCGTGGCGCTGTCGGACGGCGTTCCGCTTGCCACCAATCAGGTGTCGTTTTCGCTGGTCGACCGCCGGGCGGCCGGCGAGCTTTCGGCGCTTTGCAGGGAGAAGGGGGTGAAGCTGCTCGCCTACGGCACGCTCTGCGGTGGTTTCCTCTCCGAAAAATGGCTGGGCAAGCCGGAGCCGGACGAGATTCCGGACTGGAGCCGGTCGAAATACAAGCGCTTCATCGACGTTGGCGGCGGCTGGGCGGCGTTTCAGGGTGTTCTCGCGGCGGCGTCGGACATAGCCCGCAAGCATGGCGTCTCGATCTCGAATGTCGCGACGCGCTGGGTCCTGGAGCATGAGGCTGTCGCGGCCGCGATCATCGGCGCCCGGCTCGGCGAGAGCGAGCATCGCGACGACAACCTGAAGGTCTTCGAGTTCGCACTGGACGATGAGGACCGTGCGGGGCTGGAGGTTGCGTTCGCCGCGACACGGCCGATCCCCGGCGACTGCGGCGACGAATACCGCAAGCCGCCCTACCTGACGGCCTCGGGCGATCTCAGCCATCATCTCGACGCCATACCCTCGGTCTTCACCGCGGTTCCCGTTCCCGGACGGCCGGGCCGCACGCGCGTCTCCACCGGCAGCGTTTGGGAGCCGGTCGCAGGCTATAGCCGCGCCGTGCGAATAAAGGACACGATCCGGGTTTCGGGAACCACCGCCACGCATGGTGGCGACCGCTGCGTCGCGCCCGGCGATCCGGCGGCCCAGACGACCTATATTCTCGACAAGATCGCCGCTTCGATCTCGGCCCTGGGCGGTTCAATCGAGGACGTGGTCCGTTCGCGCATCTATCTGAAGGACGCGGCGAAATGGGAGCCGGCTTCGCGGGCGCATGGGCGCATGTTCGGGGAGGTGATGCCGGCGAACACGATGGTGCAGGCAGGCGACCTGATCGGCGACTACGAGGTTGAAATCGAGGTCGAGGCGGTTGTGGACTGACTTCCCGCCACGAACATCGGCCCGCCCTTGTGGGCCGGGAAGCCATAGCCGTTGATCATCACGAGATCGATGTCGCTCGCGCGGTGCGCGATTTTGCGGGCCAGCAGCCTGTCGCCTTCTTGGGCCATCGCCGAGAGCAGGCGCGAGATGATCTCGTCCGGCTCTATCCGGCGCGGCGCGATGCCCTTGCTTGCACGCGCGCTCTCGATCAGCGCCGTTACCTCGGGATCGACTGTGCGCTTGCCATCGGGATAGGCATACCAGCCGCGCCCCGCCTTCTGGCCGAAACGGCCGGCCTCGCAAAGACGATCGGCGATGTCGACGTAGCGTTCGTTCGGGTCGCGCGTCGCCGCCTGTCGCTTGCGCCGCGCCCAGGCAATCTCCAACCCGGCAAGATCGAAGACCGCGAACGGTCCCATGGCGAAGCCGTAGGCTTCCATCGCCGTGTCCATCTCGGCCGGCAGAGCGCCGTCCTCAAGCAGGAATTCGGCCTCACGCCGGTAGGCCGAAAAGATGCTGTTGCCGATGAAGCCCTCGCAGACGCCGGTGACGACCGGAAGCTTGCCGAGCTTCTTTGCCACCGCAAGACCCGTCGCCAGCACGTCGGGCGCGGTTTTTCCGCAATTCACCACCTCGACCAGCCGCATGATGTTGGCTGGCGAGAAGAAGTGCAGGCCGATGACGCGCTGAGGGTGCGCCGTCGCCGCCGCAAGCGCGTCGGGGTCGAGATAGGAGGTGTTGGTTGCAAGCACCGCGTCAGGCCGCGCGATGGCGTCGAGCCGCCTGAAAAGCTCCGCCTTCACGGCGAGGTCGTCGAACACGGCCTCGATCACCAGATCGGCGGCGGCGAGGTCTTCCATCCTGTCCGACACGGATAGCCGCGCCAGACGCTTTTCGAGTCCTTCGGCATCGAGCCTGCCGGAGGTGAGGTTGCGGTCCAGAATGTTCTCTATGCGGCCCAGCCCTTTCTGCGCGGCTTCGGTGGTCGTCTCCACGCCGATCAGCCTGTATCCGGCATCGAGCACCGCGACGGCTATGCCGGAGCCCATCAGTCCCAGGCCGACGATGCCGACCGTCGCGACCGTGCGGGGCTCGACGCCCTCCAGTCCCTCGACCTTCGCGCTCGCGCGCTCGGCGAAGAAGACGTGGCGCAGCGCCGCCGCCTGATCGGAATCGCGCAGGCGCAGGAAGGTCTCGCGCTCGTCCGCCAGCCCTTCCGCGAAGGTGCGGCCGGGCGCCTCGCGCACCAGCCGCAAG
>WPCJ01163159.1_pt1 | contig 29816 bp, 28 predicted proteins | sample 5399831 | NCBI WGS metagenome assembly WPCJ01 (sample SAMN12869470, study PRJNA574797) | sludge metagenome | isolation source: wastewater treatment of pH10 | place: China:Beijing | collected 2019-05-20 | reverse complement strand
CCGCTTTTCAATGCTCTTCTGCGCTACCCTTAACTCTCGTCTTAAGTCCGGCAAAAATACCAACTATTTCCTTTACATTCCAAAATTATTTAACATAAAATTCATATTTAATCCATATCCATCCCTAACTAACTGGTTATTTGAAAGAAAAATTTTATAAAAGTGAAGGGTGAATAGTTAATAGTGAATGGTCAATGGTGAATGGTGAAAAAGTTGCAGACTCATCTTAAACAAAAAATGTCCCTGACAATTCAGAGACATTATATACAGTATATATGAATTCTTATAAAAATAGTTTTACCAGTTCCTTATGTGTAAAATACCCTATTAAACAACCTATCGTGTCTGCTATAATGTCTAAGGCTTCCATAGATCTTCCAAGTTCCATTTTTTCCTGAAGAATCTCCGTAAGAAATGCATAAATGAGAATGATCTGAAAGTAATAGGAAAATCTAATTTTTGGAAATGCTGCTATAAAACAAAAACCTAGTATTGCAAATATTCCAAGATGTAAAACTTTATCAATCCCGGAAAACATAAACCAATATTCGTGATTTTCTACGCCCGGACGTAAAAGCATATATGTAAGAAATGCCCAATATATGGGCAGTATCTTTATAAATATGTTTGAAATTTTATCCAATGACTTCCTGATATTCTTCTGCAGAAAGCAATTCTGACTGATCTGCATCATCGGCTATTTCCAACTTGATGATCCAACCTTGTCCGTAAGGGTCTGAGTTTAAAAGTTCCGGCTGATCTTCTAATGCAGAATTAAATTCTATTACTTTTCCTGAAATCGGCAAGAATAAATCTGATACCGTTTTTACTGCCTCAACACTTCCAAAAACATCTCCTCCATTGATCTCATCGTCTACTGTATCTACATCTACGTAAACAATATCTCCCAATTCTCCCTGTGCAAAGTCTGTAATCCCAATAGTGGCAGTATTTCCTTCTATCTTGATCCACTCATGATCTTTCGTGTACTTTAATTCTGATGGTGTATTCATTTTCTATTTTTTAATGTTGACAAATTTATTCAAAATAGAGATATGCTCAAAGAAAATTTTGAACAACTTATGATTATCGTACAGTAAAAAACAATCAATATTTAGTATTTCAAATTAACTTCATCCAATTTTCACTCCTGCTGAAACTAGAATGATATTACTTTCAAAGCCGACATAATTTTATCAATTGAATTTAAAAACCTATTTTTGGAAAAAATGAATTAAAACATTATGAAAACTAAACACCCAAAAGGTCTTCCCTATCTGTTTTTTACAGAAATGTGGGAACGTTTCGGTTATTATCTGATTCTCGGAATTTTTGTTTTGTATATGATTGACAGCGAAAAAGGCGGCTTAGCCTTTGACGATAAAAGTGCTGATGACATTTTCGGAACTTTTATAGCGCTGACTTATCTCACTCCGTTTCTTGGTGGATTTCTCGCAGACCGGGTTTTGGGCTATGTGAAAGCAATTTATATTGGTGGGGTTTTGATGGGTCTGGGTTACTTGGGAATCGGACTGTTTAAAGAACTGCCACTCTTCTATACTTCGCTGGGATTAATTATCATTGGAAATGGTTTTTTTAAACCCAGTATTTCCACTCTTTTGGGTAATTTATATAACGAGGAACCTTATAAAGCCAATAAAGATGCCGGTTACAACATTTTCTATATGGGAATTAACATCGGGGCATTTGTCTGCAACATTATTGCTGCCTTTATGCGAAATAAATACGGATGGGGACCTGCATTTATGACTGCCGGAGTAGGAATGTTTGTAGGTTTACTGGTTTTCACAATCGGCAGACAGCATATCCTTCAGGCTAATATTCTAAAACCTGCGCAGGAAGGTGACACTAAAATCTCTGATATTTTGGTTAAGGTATTTTTACCTGCAGTAATTTTCGGATTGATTGGATGGTTTATACCTGATAACATTTTTGGAAGTGACAGTACAGATGCGTTTATTTTTGCCTGTATTCCCGTCATTTACTTTTACGTAATGCTGTATGTAAAAGCTAATGCAGAAGACAAAAAACCGATCGGGGCTTTACTGGCTATTTTTGCAGTAAGCTTAATGTTTTGGGCAGTTTTTAAACAAAATGGAACAGCTCTGACGAGATGGGCAAACTTCTATACAGACAGAACAGTTCCTGCTGCTGTAGAAAAACCTCTAGAGTCAATTTATCTCGTGGATAAAAAAGATTACCAAGATAAAGAGGTTTCTGTGTATGACGATCAATATCAGGCTAAAAAAGATAACTCAGGAAATGTCATCAAGGAAACAGGTAAAGATATATATTTCAGGAATATTTCGGCAGAAGACCGTTCGCAGCTGGAAGCAAACTCGTCTCAACAAGTAAGTTTGTACAATACAGAGTTGTTTCAATCAATTAATCCTGGATGGGTAATTATCCTCACACCAGTTGTTGTTGCATTTTTTATGATGCTTCGCAGAAAAGGGAAAGAGCCAAGTACGCCGTCAAAAATTGTTTTAGGATTATTCATTTCAGCATTATCATGTCTGGTAATGGTGGGAGCCGTTTATGCCGGACAAAATGGTTTGGTAAAAGTTTCCGCTTTATGGCTTGTAGCGGCATACGGAGTGATCACAGTTGGAGAACTTTGTCTTTCGCCAATGGGTCTATCTTTGGTTTCAAAGCTTTCACCTCCAAGAATTACAGCATTGATGATGGGCGGATTTTTTCTTTCAACATCAATCGGAAATAAGCTTTCCGGAGTTTTAGCAAGCTTCTGGTATGATTATGAAAACAAAGCCAACTTTTTTATTGTTAACTTCGGTTTACTTCTTTTGGCAACATTGCTCGGACTTTCTATATTGAAAAGACTTAATAAAATCATGAAAGAAAAGGGAGTTAATTAAAACTTTAACTTCATAATCATAAAACCGCAGTCAATTCTGCGGTTTTTTTATTTTAAAACTTGCCGAAAACCCAAAAAAAACTATATTTGTCAATCTTAACAAAAATTTAACAAGTATATATGGATACAGCAGTTCAGTCGAAGACTAAGCATCCTAAAGGATTATGGGTACTTTTCGGAACAGAGATGTGGGAGCGTTTCAATTTTTACGGAATGAGAGCTTTACTCACTCTGTTTATGGTAAATTCGTTACTTATCAGAGAAGCAGATGCAGCAATCATCTATGGAGGATTTTTAGCATTATGTTATCTTACCCCGCTTTTGGGTGGATTTATTGCAGATAAATATATCGGAAACAGAAATGCGATTCTCATTGGCGGATCATTGATGGCGATAGGACAGTTCTTATTGTTTATCAGTGCATCCACATTCTCCGGAAGTATTGACAGTGCTAAGATGTTTATGTGGCTGGCTTTATTCATCATCATTTTCGGTAACGGCTTTTTTAAGCCGAATATATCTTCAATGGTGGGAAGTCTTTATCCTAAACAGGAGAAGTCTAAACTAGATTCTGCTTTTACTATTTTCTACATGGGAATTAATATCGGAGCTTTTTTAGGACAGTTTATTTGTCCTTATTTAGGCGATGTAAAAGATTCTACAACAGGAGTAAGAGATATTTTTGCTTTTAAATGGGGATTCCTTGCTGCTTCAATTGCTATGGTAATTGGAACCATAACGTTTTTCATACTTAAAAACAAATATGTAGTAACTCCTGAAGGAAGACCAATCGGAGGATTACCAAAAAACAATACAAGTGAAGATTTTGAAGAGGGAGAAACCCAAACCGCTAAGTTTTCTGGCAGTGCATTAGGAATTACAGGTATTCTTTTTATAGCATTATTCTTTGTCTTCAGATATTTACTGGTAGGTGAATTTGGATTTAACTCTGTAGAAATGGGACAACTAATTAAAGGAATTATTTATCCATTTATTTATGCAGCAGGTATTTCTTTGGCATTTTTAATTATGTCTTCAGCAGAAAATAAGATTGAAAGACAGAGAATATGGGTAATTTACATTGTTTCATTTTTTATCATTTTCTTTTGGGCAGCTTTCGAGCAGGCTGGTTCGTCATTAACATTCATTGCAGACAATCAAACAGATAGAGATATTTTCGGATGGAACATGCCTCCTTCAATGGTTCAGATATTTAACGGAATCTTTGTGGTTTTGTTAGCAGTTCCATTCAGTTTATCATGGGATAAATTACGTGCAAAAGGCAAAGAGCCGGTTTCACCTATGAAACAAGCAATGGGACTTGCTTTAATTGCTCTAAGTTATTTTATCATCGCCCATAATGTAAAAGATCTTGGGAATTCAGGATTGTTGGCTATCAAATGGCTGATGCTGTTATATTTTATCCAAACATGCGGTGAGCTTTGCCTTTCTCCTATTGGATTATCCCTTGTTGGAAAATTGGCACCAAAAAGATTCGCTTCATTGCTTTACGGAGTATTCTTTATTTCCAATGCTGCCGGTTATGCATTAGCCGGGTCATTAGGTGCATTAATTCCTGCAACAGGAGATAAATTTAAAAAAGCAGAGGAATTAGGCGTTAATTTGCAGGAGGTTTTGGATAAAAAAGTGACCTTGAACGCAGATCAGGTTGCTGCATTTGAAAAAGCTCAGCTACCATTACAAAATCCAACTTTTGTAGGTTTTGAAATCCACAATCTCTTCGAATTCTTTATGGTATTTGTTGTTCTTTGTGGAATTGCTGCCGTAATTTTAGCATTAATTTCACCAATTTTGAAAAAAATGATGCACGGTGTGAATTAGACCTTGCGAACAAATAATTACTAAACCTCTGATTTTTCAGAGGTTTTTTTATACATTAGTAGATTGTAAATTAAATCAAAACTATTAAATATATAATTATGAACCTCACCCTCGACGAAATACAAAATTTTAAAGGGAAATATCCTAAACAGATCTGGAGCCTCTTTTTCTCTGAAATGTGGGAACGATTCTGCTTCTACGGAATGCGCGGAATGTTGGTGTTTTTTATGATTTCTCAATTGAAATTTGATGATGAGAAAGCTAATTTACAATATGGGGCAACACAGGCTTTCGTTTATGCTTTTACATTTATAGGAGGGCTATTCGCCGACAAGATTCTCGGGTTCAGAAAATCTCTTTTCTGGGGCGGACTTCTCATGATTATTGGAAGCTTAATTCTGGCAGCAGATCCTCATGAATATTTTTTCTTAGGAATTTCTTTTACGGTAGTGGGTACAGGTTTTTTCAAGCCCAATATCTCTTCAATGGTAGGTCAATTATATAAGCCCAACGACTCAAGAGCCGATGCCGGGTTCTCTTTATTTTATGCGGGAATTAATCTCGGAGCTTTATTGGGCGGATATTTGTGTATTGCTATTGGTAAAGGCGAACTTTTCGGAGATATGATTTCTCAAAATATGAGATGGAATGTAGCTTTTGGTTTGGCAGCCATTGTAATGATTATCAGTCTGATTAATTTTATTTTTACTCAAAGAAGTCTTGGAAGCATAGGATTGCAGCCAATGGAAGTCTTAGGAGAAGGAAAATCAGGGAAAATGCCGAAATGGAAAGAATATGGAACATATATTTTATCCTTGATTTTTATTCCATTAATTATGAAAATGGTTTCCGTTCCTCAATATACGGATTATTTTATGTGGATCGTTGGACCTTTAACGTTGATATACCTATTCTACGAAATGTCTAAAGTAACCGAATCCGAACGGAAAAAACTTTGGGCAGCGCTTATTTTCATTTTATTTTCTATTGTTTTTTGGGGAATTTACGAACAAAGCGGAGGTTCGTTGAGTATTTTTGCGGCTAAAAACCTCAACAAAGATCTGCTGAATCTGGATCCCAATGGAGTTAATAATTCTGCCGGAGCATTTTTCATTATATTTTTAGCTCCTTTAATCGGGTTATTTTGGATCTGGCTCAGTAAAAAGAAAATAGAACCGAATACAATTATTAAGTTTGGATTAGGATTTATATTTTTAGGATTAGGCTATTACATATTATTCGCTACAAGATTATTTGCAGATTTACAGGGAATAACTTCGTTAAACTTCTTCACCTTGGCTTTACTGATCATCACTTTAGGAGAATTATGCCTCTCTCCTATCGGATTATCAATCATGACCAAGCTTTCAACAAAAAATCTTCAGGGAATGATGATGGGATTATGGTTCCTCGCTTCAGCCTACGGTCAGTATGTTGCCGGAATAATCGGAGCAGGATTAGCAAAAGCAGATAAAAACTCTACCAACTATGATGCATTAATAACTTATACCGAAGGTTACAAACAATTGGGATTATATGCCGTTATTGCAGGAGTGGTACTTATTTTGATATCTCCGTTCGTGAAAAAACTGATGCAGGAAGTACGTTAATACTTTATTTAAAATTAATTAATGAAATTAATATGATTCATAAAAATCAAAGCAATTCATTAATCTAAAAAAAACAAAAATCTGATTATGAAAAAAATTATTGCATTTATATTTATTATACAATCTATTTTCGCCTTTTCACAGGTAAAGTGGATGACTATTGAAGAAGCTCTCGAAGCACAAAAAACTCAGCCTAAAAAGATTCTTATTGATTTTTATGCAGACTGGTGCGGTCCGTGCAAGATTATGGAGAAAAAAACTTACGGACACCCTGTCATTTATGAATATCTGAATGAAAATTATTATCCTGTAAAATTTAATGCAGAAGATAAAAAAACAATCGAAATATTCGGGAGAAAGTTTTCCAATGAAAACACTTCACAGAAAAGAGGCCGCAATTCCCTGCACGAGTTTACCCAGTATATGAACGTAAACGCTGTTCCAAGTACTGTTTTTTTAGAAGTAAACGGAAGTCCGATCACCATTTTGCAAGGTGAACTGTCTGCCAAAGAGCTGGAACCTTATCTTTCATTTATTTCGACCGATATGTATAAAAAAATTAAAACAAGGGAAGATTGGGAAGATTATCAGAAAAAATTTAAGTCTAAAATAAAAGAGTAAATTGCTATTGGTAATTGGGGGTTAGCTTTAGTTTTTTTAAGCCTTTATAAATACAAGAATACAATACGATCTAAGCTTTCAAAACCGAAAGCTTTTTTTATTTCTAAATTTTCCCGAAATTCGTGCTTCAAAATAGATTCTGACTTTAGAAACTTCCATAGAATTTGTGAAAGGAATCGGTCCTGAACGAGCCAAACTCATCAAAAACGTGTTGGGAATTTCTATCGTGGAAGATTTCCTTCATTTTTATCCGATCCGGTATATTGATAAAAGTAAAGTTTTTACCGTATCAATGCTGCAGGAAAGCAATATTGAAGTTCAGCTGAAAGGTAAAATTACTTCTGTGCAGGAAATTCAGACCGGAAAAACCAAGAGGCTTTCTGCAAAGTTTAACGATCATACCGGAACGATAGATCTGGTCTGGTTTCAGTATTCCAAGTGGCTGAAAGAGCAGATTCCCATTAATAGAGAAGTCTATATTTTCGGAAAAATAAATGTTTTCAACAATCAGTTTTCAATGCCGCATCCTGAAATTGAGGCTGAAGAAAAGAAAGAAACTGAAAACAGGTTAAGACCTATTTACCCAAGCTCGGAAAAGCTAAGCAAAAGAGGACTGAACCAAAAGTTTTTCCAGAATGTTCTGAAAAATATATGCAGAGAAATTCCGGTATTGATTCAGGAAAACCTCCCGGAATACATGATTCGTCATTATCAATTTTTATCCAGACAGCATACTTTTCTCAATATTCATTTTCCAAAAGATCAGCAGCATTTTGAAAAGTCAGATAAGCGTCTGAAATTTGAGGAATCATTCTTCTTTCAGCTCGGTTATGGTCTTAAAAAACTTCATCATAAAACACAATCTATCGGAAATCCTTTTCCTATTGTAGGTGATTATTTTACAGAATTTTATGAAAATCATCTTCCTTTCGATCTTACGAATGCCCAGAAAAGAGTATTAAAAGAAATCAGAATGGATATGAAAAAAGCAATTCAGATGAATCGACTTTTACAAGGCGATGTTGGTTCGGGAAAAACGATGGTTGCTTTACTGACGATGCTTATTGCAATGGATAACGGCTTTCAGAGCTGTCTGATGGCACCTACAGAAATTCTGGCTCAACAGCATTATAACGGAATTAAAGATTTGCTTAAGGATACTTCAATTAAAGTAAGTCTTCTCACGGGTTCAGTAAAAGCTTCTGCAAGAAAAATCATTCATGAAGAGCTTGAAAATGGAGAACTTTCAATCTTAATCGGAACTCATGCGGTTTTGGAAGATAAAGTGAAGTTTAAAAACCTCGGATTGGCAGTTATTGATGAACAACACAGATTTGGTGTCGCTCAGAGGGCGAAACTTTGGGCTAAAAATAAAATTCCGCCACATATTTTAGTGATGACTGCCACTCCGATTCCCAGAACTCTGGCAATGAGTTTTTATTCTGATCTGGATGTTTCTGTGATTGATGAATTACCTGTTGGAAGAAAAGCGATTATTACCGCTCACCGGAGAGAAAAAGACCGCGCATATGTTTATCAATTCTGTCACGAAGAAATAAGAAAAGGCAGACAAATATATTTCGTTTATCCGCTGATTGAAGAATCTGAGACTCTGGATTATAAAAATCTGATGGAAGGGCTGCAGCATGTGATGGACAATTTCTCAAACTATAACGTAACGATGCTTCACGGGAAAATGAAACCTGATGAAAAGGACGCTGCAATGAATTATTTTGCCTCGGGAAAATCACAGATTATGGTGGCAACAACCGTAATTGAAGTCGGTGTAAATGTTCCGAATGCTTCAGTAATGGTGATTGAAAGTGCAGAAAGATTTGGTCTTTCACAGCTTCATCAGCTTCGCGGTCGTGTCGGAAGAGGTGCTGAACAGAGCTATTGTATTCTGATGACGTCTGATAAACTATCAAAAGAAAGCCGCACAAGAATCAAAACCATGACAGAAACCAATGACGGTTTTAAAATTTCGGAAGTTGATATGCAGTTGCGTGGTCCGGGCGATATTTTGGGAACCCAGCAAAGTGGCGTTGTTGATTTTAAAAAACTTGATCTTGTCAATGATGCACAAATCATTAAAACGACAAAAAGTCTGGTTGAAAAGATTCTGGAATCCGATCCTCATTTATCACGAACTGACCACCAGATTATTAAAAATTATTATCTTCAGAATTATAAAGGAAAAAATAAGTGGAGTAAGATTAGTTAGTTTGTTTTTGGAAAATATATAAATTATAACATTGAAAAAAACTTAAAATGTGCGGATTAGGAGAAGAAATCCAATTTGTCTTTGATAAAAGTGAACCCAAAGAAAGACTTTTGGAATTAAAACATAAATATGATTTTGATAATCGTGACGGATTAAATTTAATTATGACAGGAAAAGATATGTATGAAATTCTTGTTGAAGATGATGAAAGATTAATTCGGCAGTTAGAAAAAAAATTGAATATTGATTTATCAATACTAGATTATTGGAATTATGCTGATGTAGATGAGAATAAAGATTACATAAAATTAGATTTATTATTATCTAAATTGATCGAATTAAAATCAAAAATTGAAAATAATCCGAATTTTTATAAGGAAATTACCTATGGTTTTAATATTGAAGTAGATTATTTAAAAAACACACTAATTAAAGATGTTGACTACCTAATTGAAAGGCTAAATTTCAACATCCAAAACGGAGCAACAAGAGTAACATTTAAAACTCTATAAATTGTGTTGATTTTGTTCAGTTTCACAACAATATCTCCATTAAAAAATCATCCATCACAAAGCCATTTCCAATATCAAAAACGCCTTCGTCATACACTTTATATCCTTGAGATTGGTAGAATTTCCGTGCTGAGTTATGTTTATTTACATTTAGAATAACTCTGTTATCGCCACTTTCTTTTACTTTTTCATTTAAAAATTCAAGCGCTTTTTTGCCTAAACCTTTTCCTTTACTTTCGGGAACGAGATAAATCCGGTGAAGTTTAGTTGTATTCTCTTCGTAATGATTTTCAAAACCTATAAATCCATCATAATCATTTGTCTTTTCATCATAAATAAGATAGTAATGATAATTAGAATTTCTAAGATGTGCTGAAATTTCAATCTCAGAATACATATTTTCAAGCATATACTTCATCTGCTCTTGCGAAAGAATTTCTGCATAGGCATTTTCCCAGGATCTTTTTGCTAAATCTTGAATTAATGGTATATTTTTTTCGGTTGCTTTGATTAGTTTCATTACTGATAAGATTGATCCACGATTAATCAGAATATTTATGACTTATGCGTTAGTTATAGATTAAAAAAGTGAAAAGTTTTACACTTCTCACTTTAATTTTATTTATCAATTAAAAATTCACAATTGATGTATTGACAATTCACCTTTTAGATGTTCGCCATTTCTGCTTTTATTTTAGCATGCAATCCTTCTGACGCTTTAACTAAAGGAAGTCGCAAATAATTTTTAACAATTCCTTTTTCTGCTAAAACAGCTTTAATCCCGCATGGATTTCCTTCTGCAAAAATCAGTCTTGTAATTTCAACCAATTTATTATGAATTTCGTATGCTTCATCTACTTTTTTGTCGAAAGCCAACTGAACCATTGTGGAAAATTCTTTAGGATATGCCTGTCCGATTACAGAAATTACTCCTGCTCCACCTGCCAAAGTAACCGGAAGGGTAAACTCATCATCTCCCGAAACCAGATTAAAACCTTCAGGTTTTTTTCTTAAAATATCAAAGTACTGCAGAATATTTGGTGCTGCTTCTTTGATCAGGAATAAATTCGGGAACTCTTTTGCTAAACGCAAAGTAGTTTCTGCCTCAATATTCTGTCCCGTTCTTGACGGAACATTATAAATGATAATATTTTTGCCTGTAGAAGCCAGAGCTTTATAATGCTGATAAAGACCTTCCTGATTAGGTTTATTATAATAAGGAGAAACCGATAAAACTGCTGTAAAATCTGAAAGATCTGTTTGTTCAATCTGTTTTTTAACTTCAAGCGTATTATTCCCGCCAATTCCCAAAACCAACGGTACACGTTTATTATTGACCTTAATGATGTGATCTATTACCTGTTTCTTTTCCTCAGACGAAAGCGTTGCAGCTTCTGCTGTAGTTCCCAAAACAACTAAATAATTGGTTCCGTTTTCGATATTGTAGTCCACAAGTTTTGTTAAACTGTCAAAATCAACGGATAAATCTTCATTAAAGGGCGTTACCAACGCAACACCTACTCCTTTTAAAATGCTCATCTGTTAAAAATTATTATTGCCAAATTTAATCAATTAAGTCAAGAATTTGCAATAATTAATCATGTTTTATTATACATATAATTATATTTGCATATAGTTAAAAATGATTATGCGAAATAAATTCTTATTCATAGGAATTGCTCTGGTATCTCTCACTGCCTGCAAAACTGCTTCTTGGCAGGTTGCAGATGTGAAAACCCGAAAAAACATTTCTATCAATAACGAAATAAACTCAGACGAAAAGTTTGCACGTTTTATTGAGCCTTATACAGATAAGCTCAACAAGGAAATGAACCAGAAAATCTCCCATACCAATGTAGATCTTACCAAAGAAGGTGACAACAGCAATCTTGGAAATCTTCTGGCAGATTATACATTTGACGGAGCTAACGCATGGGCAAACAAAAATATCGGGAAAAATGTTGATGCAGCATTGATCAACATCGGAGGCATCCGTACAACCATAGGAAAAGGTGACATCCTGCTTAAGAATGTTTTTGAAGTAATGCCTTTTGAAAATGAGGTCATCATCATGAAGATGAAAGGTTCAGATATGCAGGGACTTTTTGATTATTATGCGAAAAATCAAAAAAACAATCCTGTATCTCATCTTTATATAGAAACCAACAATGGTGTATTCTCAAAAGGGCTTATTAACGGAAAAAATGTAGATCAATCAAAGATTTATTATATAGCCACTTCCGATTATCTGGCTTTGGGAGGAGATAATATGAAGTTTTTCAGTGCAGGGGAAATGATTCCTACGGGGATTAAGCTCAGAGATCTTTTCATAGAATATTTTAAGAAAAATCAGGAAATCAATCCTCAGGAAGATATCCGTCTAAACTTTATCGGTAAAAAATAATGAACAGAAAAAGCTTTTTAAAAACGGTTACCGGCGGAACTATAGCAATGACTCTGGCTCCGAATCTGATGATGGCAGAAAACCTGAGCCTACAGCCTTTACAATCTCCCAGAAAGCTGACCATTCTGCATACCAACGATCAGCACAGCAGAATAGAGCCATTCGATTCCAGCTATACAAGAAATCCTAACCAGGGTGGTTTTGCAAGAAGAGCAAGCTTAATTCAGAAAATAAGAAGTGAAGAAAGCAATACTTTACTGCTTGATTCCGGAGATATCTTCCAGGGAACACCTTATTTCAATTTTTTTGGAGGTGAGCTGGAATTTAAGCTCATGTCAATGATGAAATATGATGCATCTACGATGGGAAATCATGATTTTGATAACGGTCTGGATGGGTTTCTGAAGGTTTTACCTAATGCTAAGTTTCCTTTTATATGTTCTAATTATGATTTTAAAAACACTATTTTAGACGGAAAAACCTCTGCGTATAAAATTTTCAATAAAAACGGGATTAAAGTCGGAATTTTCGGGGTTGGAATCCAGCTGGAAGGATTGGTTGGGAAAAAACAGTATGGCGAAACAGTCTGGAATGATCCTATTGATGTTGCGCAGCATTATTCAGGGTTTTTGAAAAATGAAAAAAAGTGCGATCTTGTAATTTGCTTATCCCATATCGGATATGATTATAAAGATGATGCTGAAAAAATCAGCGATAAAATTTTGGCCTCAAAAACAGAAAATATTGATCTTATTTTAGGAGGCCACACCCATACTTTCTTGCCGGAACCTCAGAATTTCACCAACAGAGCAGGCAAAAATGTTCTGGTAAACCAGGTTGGATGGGCAGGACTTCTTCTGGGCAGAATAGATTTCTTTTTTGATTCAAATAAAAACATACAACAGATTTCCTGGAATAATCAGGCAATTGACAGCAGCATAAACGTATAATATGAAAAAAATATCATTACTTTCTCTTGGCATTTGGGCATCTTTACAGTTTGTAAATGCGCAGAATATTACTTCAAAAAAATGGGCAGACCATTTTTCTTACAACAATGTCCTTGCAATGAAAGAAGACAATGGAAAGATTGTTGCAGCCACAGAAAACGGAATTTTTTATTATACCCTATCAACAGGAGAAATTACAAAACTCTCTAAAGCAAACGGTCTTCATGAAGTGAAAATTTCTGCTTTTGATTATAATCCACAGACTAAAATTGCTCTTGTAGGTTATCAAAATGGCTCTCTGGATGTTATTACTCCACAGGGAATCACTTTTGTAGTCGATATTCCTATTGCTACAGGATATAACGGAAGCAAAAGAATCAATCACATCTCCATTACGGGAGATAAAGCAGTAGTTTCTGTTGGCTACGGTGTCTCTATTTTTGATCTGAAAAAGAAAGAATTCGGAGATTCTGCATTTTTTGTAAATGCCGGAACTTTTCTTGCAAGTAATGAAGCCACAATAAAAGACAATAAAGTTTTTTCTGTTACCAATGATGGTTTGAAAAGTCATGAAATGAATACCACATTTCCTGTCTATTCTACATGGGCAACAGAAATGACGGGGTCTTTTAAACATATTGATTCTGAATCTACAATAGTATTTTCATCCGCCAATACGGCTTATCTGTACGAGAATGGTGTTTCAACGCCTATTTCTCAAAGTTTCGGAAATGTTTCTGATGTTGTTGTTAACACGAATAATATTGTAATCACCGATGCTGCAAGAATTTATACTTATAATACATCCGGAACCAGTACAGGAACAGCAACGTTAGGCGAAAACTGTAACACGGCTACCACCGTAGGTTCTAAAATATATGGCGGCACCGTATTTTCAGGTATCAAAACCGATGACAATATTTCCTATAAACCTGATGGTCCTTACTTCAATTATGCGTATAAACTAAGACTGTTTAATGATAATCAGATTTTGGTGTCTACAGGAGTAAGATCTAACAGCTATAACGAGCCTCAGATTAATCCAAAAAATCCCGGATTTTATTATTTTACCGGCACAGAATGGGTTTACCCTTCTTATTTCATAGGAAATTCAACCGTTTTTAATGTTATTGATGCTTTTCCTGATCCTGTGAATACGGCAGACGTTTATTTTACCAATTATAATTTCGCTCCAGGATACGGAGTTTATAAAATGAAGTATAATTCGGGTTCAAAAGATTTTGAGTTTACCAAAAGATATGATCTGGGAGCTACTAATCCTTTCGTAAGAAGACCCATAGGATTTACTTCTGATGATCAGAATAATATGTTTCTTACTGTAGGATTTGCGACGAATGGAAGCACTTCAGCGTTGGGGGTTTATGAGAGAACTACGGATCAGTTCGTCATCAATGACCTGAATACCAGTTCAGCCATGCAGATTCCTGTTTTCAGCAACAATTTAATTTGGATCCCGCTGCCGAGATCAGAAAATTTCCTTGTTTATGATACCAAAAAGACAGCAACAATTTCTGATGATTCACAATATATTTTAAGTAGTTCAAATGGTATTCCTGCAAGAACTGTTTCTTTTGCGATGGATAAATCCGGAGATGCATGGATTGGAACACAGACAGGACTCAGAATTCTAAATAATGCTGCTACAGAAGTAAAAAATAATCCGCAGCTGGAACCTATCATTATAGAGCAGGGAGGAATTGCAGAAGAACTTTTCCGAGATGCTGCCATTCTTCACATTGAAGTAGACGGAGGAAATCAAAAATGGGTTTCGGTAGAAGACGGTGGTGTTTATTATCTGTCTGCCTCCGGAGAACGTGTTATCAGACATTTTACAAAAAACAATTCTCCCCTTCCCACCAATACGGTTACAGATATTAAAATTGACAAGAAAACCGGCAAAATATATTTTGTAACTTTTGACGGAATTGTGACTTATCAGGGTGATGTAGCAGACGTAACCTCAAATTTCGGCAATGTTCTGGTCTATCCTAATCCTGTTGTTTATTCGCAGTTCAAAGGAAATGTAACCATAAAAGGTTTAGCAGAAAAAACCAATATCCGCATTACCGACACCGCAGGAAACTTGGTACATTCTGCTGTTGCGAGAACAGGATATTACGAGTGGAATCTCAACAATCAAAAAGGGAAAAGAGTAGCTTCAGGAATTTATTTTGTACTGATGACCAACGAAGACGGATCTGACAAAGCTACCGCAAAAATTGCAGTAGTAAACTAATGTTTTCTCAAAAAGGATTTTTACTTTCTTTCATCAAATATGGTGAGAATGATGCTATTTTGCACTGTTTTACCGAAGATGAAGGCTTTCAGAGTTATTTTTTAAAAGGAATTTACAGTAGAAAAAATAAGAAAAAAGCTTTTTTGCTACCACTGAACCAACTGAATATTACGGTAAATAATAATAAAAATACCGGCATTAAAACCATTTCTAAATTTGAAATGGTACAATTAAATGATATTTATACGGATATAAAAGCCAATTCCGTCATATTTTTTGTTGCCGATTTTCTGAATCAGGTATTGAAAAATGAAAGTAAAAATGAAATCATTTTCAACTCCATACAGGAATTGGCGGATCAGCTTGAAAGAAAAAACTACCGTTCTCACCTCATTTTTTTGGTGAAAATATTAAGAATTCAGGGAGTTTCTCCGCTTTTGAGCGAAGGAAATTATCTTGATCCCGAAACAGGGGTGTTCTCTCCTTCCGAAACACATCATCTGTTTGATGCTGAAGTTTCTTCACTATGGAAAGCGATCCTTGCAGCATCAGATCCTTATGAAATTGTAATTTCCAAAACTTTAAGAAGAAACTTTTTAGATAGCTTACTTGTGTATTATCATTATCATTTTTCAGATTTCCGTACTCCGGATTCTCTGGAAGTGCTTCAGCAGATTTTCGAATGATTATCCGTTGTCTTCAAAACTTTCGAGACTTGTCATTCCGCCATCAATAAAAATACTTGTTCCTGAAATATAGTCGGCAAGATCACTTGCCAGAAATGCTGCTAAATTCCCAACTTCTTCAGGCTGACCAATTCTGTTATAAGGAATAAGCTTCATTAAGTTTTTCAATGCTTCAGGAGTTTCCCAAGCCTCTTTGTTGATGGGAGTCTGAATGGCTCCGGGACAAATAGAATTTACCCTGATCTTGTCTGCACCATGCTCCTGAGCCAATGTTTGCATCAGCATTTTGATAGCACCTTTACTCGCTGCGTAATTGGCTCTGCCTGCCCAAGGAATAATTTCGTGTACCGAACTGATATGAATAATTTTACCACATGCAACAGAACGTGTTTTGTCTATTCCCCGTCGGAGAAATTCTTTGACAGCCTCGCGTGAACACAAAAACTGCCCCCGAAGATTCACCGACATTACCTCATCCCACTCTTCTACTGTCATTTCTATAAACTTAGCATCTTTCTGAATGCCCGCATTATTAACCAGAATATCTACCGTTCCGTATCTGGAAATAGTTTCCTGAAACATCGCAATCACTTCATTTTCTTTAGATACGTCACATTGCCAAACCATTCCTTTCCCACCTTCTGTTTCAATTTCGTCTAAAACTTTTTGAGCTTCTCCTGCGGAATTTTCGGATGAATGATTGATGATTACCGTTGCTCCTGCTGAAGCTAATGATTTTGCAATTCCGGTTCCTATGCCGCTGGATGCTCCTGTAACGATGGCAACCTGATTGTTAAGTGAAATTTCCATACAAAGATTTTATGATTTTAAAATCAATTGAAACTTTCAAGCCAAAGTATTATTGTTGTCAAAAAGAACTTTGTTTTTATCACCCTTTTTAGCAGTTCTTAAATTCCATACTGATATTTAATGCTTTAATTGAATGTGAGAAAAATAGCTCTGTACTATATTTTAAACTGAAAATCAGTAATCTAATATCTATATTTCGACAAGCTCAGTGTAATAATTTTAATAGTAAACACTTAATTTTTAGCGATGTCAGGTTGAACCTGTCGAAGCCTTAGATTAATAAATGGATAATTAATTTCTTTAATTTAAATAAATAGGCACAATCTGGTTTAGGTAAAAATTTTATCTTCTTTGATGTACTCTTTTTTGATGCTTTCCAATAACATCTCTAAACTTACTTTGTAATCCTGTTTTTGTAATGAAATGGCTTTTAAACTTACATCCTGTATCACGTTCATAATATTAGATCCGGTTAATTCGTATCGGTTTGCAATTTGTTCCAAACTAATACCTTCCAAATGCAACTGTTCAGGCAGATTTTGCTGCCAAATGCGAAGGCGCTCTTCATATTTTGGATTACTAAATTTAATGCAGCTATGAAATCTTCTCGTAAATGCTTTATCCATATTGTTTTTAAAGTTGGATGCCAGAATAATGAGTCCTGAAAATGTCTCGATACGCTGTAACAAATAAGAAACTTCCTGATTGGCATATTTATCGTGCGCATCCCGCACATTGGTTCGTTTCCCAAAAACAGCATCTGCTTCATCAAAGAATAAGATCCAATTTTTATTTTCTGCCTTATCAAACAATTTGGCCAGTTGCTTTTCTGTTTCCCCGATGTACTTTGAAACCAGCATAGAAACATCTACCCTAAAAACCGGACGTTGAATATATTTCCCTAAAAGACTCGCTGCAAGAGTTTTTCCTGTTCCCGGTTCTCCATAAAACAACACACGGAATCCGGGCTTAAGTTTTTTCTGCATTCCCCAGTCTTCCATAAGAATCGGGCTGCTGTTGTACCAAGCTTCAATACTCTGAATTTCGTTTAAAGTGGGTTCAGGGAGTATCAGATCTGTCCAGGATCTTTGCGTTTGTAATAATTCCGCAGGAAAATCATTACTCATTTTCGGCAATAGTTCTGCTCCTAAAATAATTTTATTAAAAGCTTCCTGATGAATATTGATCTGGCTGCTTTCTTGATTTGAACCTGAAAAAACAATAAGTTCATCTTTCATCAAAACCGATTCAGGATTAAAATAATCCAGTGCTTTTAGACGTTCTGAAATATTTTCTCCGCCTAATATATGCTGTACAGCCTGAATTGTAGGATGAAAAAGCCTTCCATTATCATTCAATGAACAAAAATCAAAAAATGATGCATGCGGAAACTCCAGATAGATACGCTTAAGAAGCAATGGTTCCAGCCTTGGTAATAATGCCATTAAAAGAATGATAACTTCCTGATGACAAAGCCTTTTCTCCGAAATATAGTTTCCTAAGTGAAAGCCTTTATAATCACCGTTATCAAATCTGGGTGCATCAGAAGCAAAGCTTTCGGAAGAGTGATTTATGCGCCATGTGATAACCTGTTCTAAATGTGTAAAGAGTTTATGTAATTGTTCTGATTCCATAATATGTTCTGGTTATTTTTTGAAATTGTATTGAAATTTAAAATTGGCTTTTTTTGATTGATTTAAGTATTTTTCGGGATTGTTTATTCTGTAGTTGCAGTATTTTAGTCATTACATGAGATCATCATATTTCTTCAAAATCTTTGCAAGACCCTTTCCGATGATATCTTTTTTCACCATAATATTTTCCACAGCTCCTGCTCCGGTAATAAAATCTACCTCAACCAAAACAGCGATTCCGGAGCCTAAATTTAATATTCCGATGGTAGAATGCTGAGAATTGTTTTCGGGTTTTACCCCACGGTTTTTAATTCCTAACTCTTTACTCAGGAAGAGATTTACTTCATCTGCCATCTTGTAGGAAGCAGAATTTTTGTTGGCAAAATCTTTCCTGTTAACATAAGATTCCACACCTCTGGTTGTATTGTTTCCTGCAGCGTTTAAATGAATATCAAAAACAACAGATCCTGCTCCAGGTTTAATTCTGTTTTGATATTGCCTGTTGGTTTCCCAGTCTTTATCAACAACAATGTCTTTATCATCACTGTTTCTGACGATGGAATCACGAATCAGCTTTGTAACGTCTGCTTCTTTGTATCCGTTGGCAACCGCTCCAGGATCTTTGTCATAATGACCTGCCGACAAAAAGGTTCGTAATGGTGAAAATTGTATCATGGTATGTATCGTTTAATTAGTTTTTTACTTGTTTCCCAAATTAATACTGCCAAAACGGCAACTAAGGCAAACTGCCAAATGGTATTTTTTTTAGTTTCTGTATCCGTCTTTATTGATTTTGACTTTAAATCCTGTCTGAAAATTTCGTACTCGTTCTGTAAGGCTTCATATTTAGTCTGAATACTAAGACTGGTTTCAAAAAGCTGATTATTTTCCAGCTTTAATGATTCAATCTCATGTTTCAAATCTGTTTCATTGATGAAATTGAGTTCTGTATTGTCATTCACCGGAATAGTTGTCCGATTACCAAAAGCATCTGTAAATTCAATATTCCTAATTGTTCCGGGATCAGCGCATTTTCCGTTGTTTTTTAACTGAAAATTCTGTGACGCAAACAGATTATCTCTGACAATATTATAGCTTGCTTTCGTGGAGACAGAATCTTTTTTACTTTCCTTTACATTTTCTGAAGCGTTCACAGAAGCTTCTTTTTCTTTTGTTAAATTAGTTTCAGAAACTGTTTGCTGTTTTTCTTTTGACTTTTGCCTGTTTGATGTGCATGCTGAAATCAGAAAAATGATTAAAATGGTTATTAGTTTTTTCATATAAATTATTTATTATTTTTTTTAATAGACTTTAATCAGTGGCTTTATTTTTGATCTGAGAGTTCAAGTCTACACTTTGCTGCTATTAATCAAGGCTTTATCATATTTAATGTTTACCTAACGCTGATGAAATAGTTTATTCTGGATTTCCAAGTTTATTAACCATTAGATCTCCAAATAGTTTAGTTATACGAAGTGTGAAACTCACGGTTTCCGAATTTATCAATATTGATAATAGCTATTCTAAAGTAGCCTTTGCATTATTTTTTCAGGTGAATAGACTACACTAATATCAATGTCACAGCAAGATATAAGCGTATTAGATCTACGGAATTCCCAGTTTGGCATAATGAGTCGTTATGAATTTATTATCTTCTTTGAAAGTTAGATATTGCTATACATTAATATGGACACGCTATTAGTCTTCTTATATATCAGACATATTGAATCTTATTATAAAGAGTTTACGAGAGAATTGCAGATAAATGGGATGATCCTGCAAAGGTATTTCAACCCATTTTTTCCCTGTTTTTTTTAACAAATGTAAAATAGCCTATATCAGCACTTATGATAATTTCTGTTTTTATTTGTATTCATTTAAAACTCGTAGCCTTCTATTAATGCCATATTAATAATTGCAGCGGTTCCGTCACTCAATGCACCATTATTGAGATACGCGTATATATGCATTGGGAGTGTGGAAATCGTTTGTAAATTAACTACGGTATTATTATTAGTCGAAACAATTATACTGGCATTACTACCATTTCTAATAATTACAAACTCCGCTACTCCAGTTGATGGAGATAGTCCAGTGGAAGGAACCATTGCCGGCGTTGTCGATAATCCGGCATAAAATGATTTTGAATTGTCATTTCCAATAGATGTCGTACCTCTGATAAATGCTGAATTTGAATTAACAAGAGACAATGGGGCATTCACTCCGGCTCCAATTATTGCACCAGCTGAGGAAAATCTTGATCCATAAATTGAAATATTTCCTTTAAGATAGAAGTTTTTAGTATTTGGAGAAAATTGAGATGATTTTGCACCAGCAACCACTTCATTAGTATTCGCCGCCGAAGCATTTGCATTTACTATTTTTAATGCTACTGTATTACCAGATGCCGTTACAACATCAGCAACTCCGGGCGTTTTTTGCAAAGTTTCCCAAGTTAAACCACCTAATGCTATTGGAACTAAATCACTTACAACAGTAATGTTTGTCACTGATCCTGTCATATAACTAGCCAATCCATTCCATAGCCTGAGACGGTAAACACCCATTGGAATGTCTTTAAAGTTATAGTAAAACACTAAGTCAGTACCTTGCGTATATAACTGAACTTGTGAATTGGGAATTGTCGCTATAATTGTCAAACCGTCCTCAGACATTAATTCGATTTTAAAATTAGCAGGGTTCAAATTCAAATTAGCACCTTTAAGAGAAAACCAGTAATTTTTATCCTGACTATCAACAACAGGAGGAGTTATCACAGCAACGCTCATCGTATTGGTTGTCCACCCTCCATTCATGGCGGTTTTCCAAGCTGTTTTTTGAGTATCAGTTAAACTATTCGCTAAAGAAAGAAAATCAGCATTATCTGCAAACATCAAAGGTCTTTTCACACCTGCATCATCAGTCCCAAAAAACTTTTTGTCGTTGTAAGTAAACTGCTGTGGTAATGTTTCAGAATTATTTTCCAAAACCAGTCCGGACATTCTTGCTCTAGAAGTAAGATGTAATTGTTCAGCAGGTGTTGTAGTTCCTATACCGTATTTTAAGCCACTGCTTTCACGAAAAATATTTGAATTTTTGAATTCAGATCCATTCCAGAAAAGTAAATAATCAGATCCCGGATTAATGGACTGATAAGAGACTGTTCCATTCATCTTAACGAAGTAATTTCCGTTTACCGCAGGCTTATCAAGTTTTGTATTGAGAGCACTCTGCAAACCTTCCACCATGCTCATCGTAATATTGGTCAGTCCGGTTGGAAGATAATTCTTCGTGTCACTTTTCTCTTCACCTCTAAATATAAAAAGTGAAAAATTCCCTTTATCATCAGGAACAGCAATAAAATCATTTTGCTGAAATTCGTATTTGCCGGAATTTGCTGCAAACTCAGCGATATTTCTTTCGTTAGACTCTATAAGATCTGTCAAACCTAACGCTTCGATTTTATCTGCCCTGATTTTCCCATCTTTCACGTAATCTGAAAGCATCATTGCCATTGCCATGATCTGCTCTTTATTGAAAACATCTGAAGGCTGACCTTCATCTACCAATGCCATATTGGGGGGAAGATCATCAACACTAAGTTTGCTGTTTAATGAAGATTCCAATCCATCAACCTCTGTGATCGGGATTTTTGTGTCTTTGTGTCTGAAAGAAGAAAAGGTTTGTTCAAATTCTTCCTGTGTGGGATAATCACCGGTCTGAAACCAGCTTAATATTGTTTCTAAATTTACCATAGTATTAAAAATTTGTGTTTAAAAAGATTGAGTTGAAGTTGAGAGATTTATAAAGAGTAAACTTTTACATTCAGTAATGATTTCGCCAACTTTACAGAATGTAGCTGACTGATTTATCCTGCTGAAATTCTTAGAAAGAACTATGAATTTATTTTTAAATAAATCTTACCAAAGGCTGCTCACAAAAGGAGAATCTCTTGATAAATTGTGAGGTGTATTCACAAGAGTTTCTCTCAAAAGAAAATTCTACACTTATCTTTGAATGATTCAAAAAAAGTAAGGTTTTTCCGGCTAATAGCTGCCCGCTTGAATTAAGGTTAGAATTAAAAAATAAAATCTGTATTTCATATCTATAAAAGTTTGATGGTTAGTTTTTGTTGTTGAAATAAGCCAATAATCTACTGATTAAAATATTTTTAATTTTAATAATAGAAAGTAGAATTAAAAAGAAGAGGTTGTTTATTGACGAGCAGCCTACTCAGCAAAAAATTTTCAGAATAAGATGATTAAACCTGATCATTCAGAATAAAAGTTTATTGAATCGAAATTATTTCAATATAAAATCTTTGCTGAAAGGTTTCTCCTGTAAGAAAGGAACCAGAATCACTACCGAAGCAGCTATTAATTATATTTCTGAAACAGAATCCTATATCAAGTTAATTGTCTACTGCAAAAACAAAAGATAATTAAGAGACAAGGTTTCTTCTATAATAACATCCTGATAATTGAGTTATGATATTAGTTAATGGCAAAATTGATCGCATCATATTCACCGGAAGATCCTAAGATGATTTTCATTCCTACCGGACGAGATCTGTACGCAGTTCCGTTGATATTGATCTCTAAAATTGCCTGTATCACTGTAAACGGTTTTCTGTATTTTGAATATTTGAAAGAACCTGGTCTGTTAATACTTCCTGAAGGCAAAAACTCTTTGAAATTAGCAGCCGGTCTGAAGTAATGTATAGGTTCTATATCTATGACAGTTTCATTTGCTTCTATAGCATATTCTGATTTTCTGTTCCAAAGTGCAGCATCAGACATTTTTTCCTGATAGAATCCTGCGGGTTTCATAAAGCCATTGGGCATTCTTTTTCTCTGCTTGTAGCGTTCTATAATGATTTTTGGCTGATGTTTTTCGATATCTATTTCACCGATCAGTTTTATATCTAAGCTTTTATAGTATACCGTTCTGCTTAAAATATGTGAATACCCATCTATTTTTGCCGGCGTATTTCCTTCTAAGCTTTCAATAATTTTATGACCTGCGCCAGAATTCATGATGTTATCTGCTTTATAAAAATCATAATATTTAGCCGATGTTTTTCCGGTTGGTCTTATTGATAATCCAAAATTAAATTCATTCAAATGCGCATAACTATTGATCAATTCAGCAAATTGACTTTCTGTGGGATAATCGCCTGTTTCAAAAAAGGATTTTAATTCTTCTCTGGTGGTTAATTTATTTTTTTCCATGATACATATTAGTTTTGGATTTAAGTTATCAGATTCTGTTGAGATAAAAGTAATTTGATTACAATAAAAACCTCTTTAAAGAGTGCTATTATTTTTAATTACAGACTCTATTGTAGACTATCAAGCTGCACCTTCCGAACCGTTAGGTTTATATGTTGTATAATCACATTCAATTCTTATATTTCTAACTCTATTTGCAGAACCGGGCCAAGCATTCTCACTGTTATATTCTACACTAAGATAACTTGTAGATAAAAGCTCATTATTATCTGCATTATAAATTTTACACTCTATAAACTTATTGTCTTCCTGAAAATCTGCGTTATAGTAAAAATTCAAATGATCCCATTCATCATAATGATTGGTAACAGTATCACTAGATTTATATGTATCTCCCCAATTTCCTGATTGTACTCTATACTGAATTGGTATCTCAGTTTTATTAACGAATTTAATATTTGTGTTTACGATGTTAATCTGCTTTCCGTAATCTTGTTTTTCTATGCGTAAATAAAATTTTTTGCTTTTTAGTATTCCAAATTCAAATCCATCAGGGATTGTCGGCAAATTATTCCCGAATAGTCTCTCTATTGTATAATTTGGATGTACTTTATATCTTAAGAGATAGTACTGAGTTCCTTCTAACCCTTCAACTGGAAATTCTTTCGCTTTAATATTGTAGGGTGCATTTCCGAAGAAGTATTTTTTTTCTTCCTCGTAGTCATATCTACTATTTACATTAATAATCTGATCTTCCTGATCAGATGAATTTATAACAATAGGAAATTTCACATCTCCGGTGTTGGTGATATATTCAATATATCCATTCAAACTATTGGTAAGGATAGCTGCTTCCTTATTAGTAAGCACATCTTCTTTATGTCTTAAAGAATCTATTAATTTCCCAAATTGCCCCTGAGTAGGATAATCTCCTGCTTCAAAATAACTTTTTAATTCCTCTCTTGAGGTTATTTGATTTTCTTCCATGATTTAAATGTTTTCTATTTCTTTCTTAACAGTTTTTTTTCGTAATTGTGATTACTGATATTAATTTTAAACTTCTATTTTCTTAAAAATTTTCAGGATTGTACATTGTATCTGAAGCAGATATAATTTTCGGAAACAGTTTTTTCTGATCGTTTTTTAGAGTACAAAACTCATCTTTTTTTCAATTATCTGAAAGTTTTCAGGACGGTCTATTCTGTAGTTGCAGTAGTTGTACTTTTTCAGAGATGAAGATTGCTGCTTCGTTTTCAGAGTACAAAATTCAATCTTTTTTTGTTTCCCCGAAAGTTTTTAATGCTGTCTGTTCTGTAGCTGCAGTAACTGCTTTTTTAATTGTCTGAAATTAAATTTTTTAAGAATTATTAGGATCCAGCTATTCTATATTTAATAATCAGCCAGACAGATTTTGGAAGTGATTTTCCGAACCATAAGTCATCCTTTACAAAAATTCCGCAAAGCCATAAACTTTGCGGAATTTTATCTTTAGCATAGAAAATTTACAAGAACTTAATCCTGTTTAAAAAAGAAATATACTACAGCTGCCCATTCTTTTCTAATTCCTCTTGCATAACCAATAGTACTGTGGCTGCTGTTTTCTACCGTCCCATCGTCTTTAATATAACCAATCGTACTGTGACTTCTATTTTCTACCGTTCCATCCTTTTTTACATATCCTACAGTTGAATGACTTCTGTTTTCGATAGTTCCGTCACTTTTGATATAGCCAATCGTACTGTGACTTCTGTTTTCAATGGTTCCATCGCTTTTAATATAGCCCACTGTAGAATGGCTGCTGTTTTCAATGGTTCCATCACTCTTAATATAACCTTTCGTATTGTGACTTCCGGATTCTATGGTTTGTGCATTGGCAACAGAAAGACTGAAGAAAACTGAACAGATAAATAGTGTTTTTTTCATGATTTTAATTTAAATAAATATATGAAATATTACGCATATCGGATAAATTTGAATTATAAAATTTGAATTTTATATCATACACTCATGAATAAATTTTATTTAGAAGTAGAAAATTCAAATAATTTACATAACATTGCAAAAAAAATCCATGAAAATTTTCAAATCTATTTCAATTGTTATTGTATTTGCATTCTTCGGAATTACCGCAAATGCACAAAAAAAGAACCCTGCAACATCTTCTAAATCCGGACCTATAGAAATGCCTGCAAATACCGAAACCCAGGTTATTCCTAATGATGAAAAATTCAATAAGATGATTTCAAAAATTAATGAAATCATTGTTTTTAAGTATGATAAAAGTTACAAAAATGCAGATGTATATATCATAAAAGACGGCAAAGAAACATTGATGTACAAAGCAAAATCAAATGATACAGGGGTTGACACAAAATTAAAAGCAAGAATCTACAATAAGAAAATTTATAGTCCGGACGGTAAGCAGCTTTTATTTACTTATGAAACCGAAACTGCAGCCACCAGCTTAATAAAGTTCATCTTCAATTTCCCGGAAAAAAAATCTCTTATTCTTGATTTTTCAAAAATGTATGAAAGTGATGCATATACGATGAGCAAATCAGAAGCTTTTGAAAAGTATCCTATCTTTTATTATTATTCATTTTATACTAATGCAAAGAATGAGTAAGGTTTAGAAGGTAGTCATTTGAATATTTAATTTTTTGATTTGGCTACGGTGCCAATTTTCCGCTGGCAATGGCTTATTTTGAAACAAAAAAGCGAGACTTTTATTTCTAAAAATCTCGCTTTTAACTTAAAAACCAAACAAATTTTGTTTGAATGTCAACAAAAATTTTCTTTTTCGTGAGAAGTTTTACCACATATAAAATAATACTTCTAATTTTAAGAATATTGTTAATTACTTATTTAAAAATATCTTAAAATCTTCTAGCCTCTGTTTATGATAACTAAAATCTTTATCTGGAAATATTTTTGGTAACAAATAAACGCATACTTCCATGTGATGTACTACTGCATCAAGTCGGCTGGTCTCTTTGGTTACATTTTGTCCTAATGGCGATAGTGCCATTCCTTCGCTGTAAGGATATATAGTAAGCCAACGTTGTCCTACCTTGAAATCTGCACATTTAGTTTTTATTTCTTCAAAATCCAAATAAAAGTATTGCCATCCGCAAACAGCCATACTGTTTATCATAGCTTGGTAATAGCTATCTAAGCTAAAATCAGTTTTAAAAAAACGACCATTATCCAAATATAAAATATCAAAAGGATATTTTTCCTTTGTACGATGGAAAATACCATAAGTACCATTGCCCATACCGTGAGCCGATTTACAGAATAAGTTGGTCTCTTCTTTTAAGAAACTTTCTTCTTCTTTCGTAAAATAGGCATGCTCACAACCTATAGATTCATAATCGGGTTGTGGAGGAAATGCTATAGCGTCACAAAATCCCCAGTTTTTAAAACCACCGTACAAATAAATATTCTCTAGAGTAAGTTCCCAATCTAATTCTAAATTTCCTATCCGTAGCCATCTTAAATCTTTGTTAGTAATTTCTCTTCCCCATTGATCTAGAAAGTCCTCTTTTGTATTTGTCGCGATAAAATTAAATGCTTTGTCTGAAAAGCTTAATGTCTTTTCTAAATTATCTTCAACGGTATAAAAACCTGATCTTGATTTAATATCAGCTACAAAATCTAATACCTTATTTATCATAATTATCTGAACCTATATTTTTAATTATTTATTTAAAAATATCTTAAAATCTTCTAGCCTTTGTTTATGATAACTAAAATCTTTATCGGGAAATATTTTTGGTAACAAATACCCACATACTTCCATGTGATGTACTACTGCATCAAGTCGGCTGGTCTCTTTGGTCACATTATGTCCTAAAGATGATGAAGCCATTCCTTCGCTGTAAGGATATATGGTAAGCCAACGTTGCCCTACCTTGAAATCTGCACATTTAGTTTTTATTTCTTCAAAATCCAAATAAAAGTATTGCCATCCGCAAACAGCCATACTGTCTATCATTGCCTGATAATAGCTTTCTAAACTAAAATTGGTTTTAAAAAAACGACCATTATCCAAATATAAAATATCGAAAGGATATTTTTCTTTGGTACGATGGAAAATACCATAAGTACCATTGCCCATACCGTGAGCCGATTTACAGAATAAAAATGTTTCTTCTTTTAAAAAACGTTCTTCTTCTTTGGTGAAATAGGGATGCTCGCAACCAATAGACTCATAATCCGGAGAATGTGATACTAACGCACTTGAAAAACCCCAATTTTCAAATCCACCATACAGGTAAATATTTTCCAAAGTTATTTCCCAGTCTAATTCTAGATGGCTTATTCTTAGCCATTTCAAATCTCCATCTGTAATTTCTCGTCCCCATTTATCTAAGAAATCTTCTTTTGTATACATTACTCCAAAAGAGAATTGTTTATCAGAATAATTTACTTTTTCTTCTAAATTATCTTTAATCGTATAAAAACCTGATCTTGATTTAATATCGGCTACAAAATCTAATACCTTATTTATCATAATTAAAAATTTATTTGTCTATTTCTATCTAACGCTCTAAACCTGCTAAAGTTATCAGCATCTTCTCTTTTCGTCCCTATTATTTTTCCAGAATATTCATCTCGAAAATCATCAAAATCTCTGAATTTATTATTTGTCTTCTTATTTTTCAAATATAAGAAAACTTCTTTGGCAAATTTTTCAGAAAGTCCTTAATCGCCAAAAACACGTACAATAAGGGTATCACCCAGTTCATTCACAGGTATACTGTCGGCAACAGGCTGACTTTGCGAAAATTCCATTTCTTGTATTCTTTTTTTATCACCTTTTTCGTCAAATTTCCCATCTTTCATCAAATGTCCCCATTCTACCGTTAATTTTTTAGTGTTTGAATGATCTCCATAATGGTATCCATTACCGTAGCTTTCAAATCAGCAAATTGATCTTTCAGGTGTTCCCAAAGTCCGGCAACGCCTTCTTTACGGACGATTTGTACCATTTCAAATCCGGTTTCCAAAACTTTCATTACAGGTTCTCCAACGACTCTTGAACCAATAGCCCGGATTCCGTTCCAGGTTAAACCAAGCACCTGTGTGGTAATAGAAAAAATTCCTTTAAGAGAAAATGCATCTTCAGGCATTGTAAGACCGATACCTTTTGCTGCTCCTGTCAACCAGCCAAAGAAACCTGTTTTAAGATGCGTCCAGATATTGGCTCCGAAGTTGGCAAATCCTTGTCCGACTCCCGCAATAAGGTTTTTGAAAAATCCTATCGGGTCTGCTATAATTGCCATGAGTACATCTACAATACCGGATAACAAATTGGTCAATGTATTTTTAATTTCAATAATAAACGCAAATACTCCGCTTAATGCATTCAGTACTTTATTGATAAAACCGCTGTTCTGCGTTTTCAGCATATTTTTTAGCCAGAACATCAATGAGCGCATCTTTTTTGCTGTTTACACTTTCTTCCAGTGCATTAAACTTAGTCTGGATTTCGACAATCGCATCCTTCCCTATTTTTCGCAAACTTGGTGATAAGCTTTTGACATACGTCTGTACGTCTTTTTTGCCTTTGGCAATTTTGTTTTTAGCTGCATTCAGCTGATTGGTAACCAAAGTAGGAATATCATCAATATAATGATCAATAGTTTTAATGTACTCTTCTTTACCTGTGACAAAGAAAGCATTGAGTTCTTTAGGTAATCGTACAATGGCATCTCCCACTCTTTTAATATTTTTCCAGCTTAATCAAGAACTGCCATAACGCTTTTCTTTATAAGCTTTCATTTTAATCTTCAAAAGCTTTTTTAGCTGCTTTACTTCCTGTATCAAATTTGGAAGCCACAGTTTTATCAAGACTGTTTAAAATAGTATCTACATCTGTTTGGGAGCATTTATAAATTCTTTTTCAAAATATTTCGCATACCTAGAGTTTTTTTCTACTAAGTGATGAATAACATCATTTGAAATATCTGCTCTATTAGCTAATGCAAATATCTCACGATAATCAGGTGTTTTGGTAAATCTATCTAATTTAGAAATTTTCATCAATTCTCTACCTTGATCATCAAAATATATGTCTCCTTTTTTTAATCCTTTAGGAACATCTGCTTTGTCTTTTTTAATAATACTCATTACA
>WPCJ01384009.1_pt1 | contig 29872 bp, 25 predicted proteins | sample 5399831 | NCBI WGS metagenome assembly WPCJ01 (sample SAMN12869470, study PRJNA574797) | sludge metagenome | isolation source: wastewater treatment of pH10 | place: China:Beijing | collected 2019-05-20 | reverse complement strand
GCTCGCGCGCGCGGGCGCCGACGGCCTGCCGTTCATAGCGATGCGGCTCACGCATGAGGCGTGGCGGCTCGGACTGGTTGACGGCTTCACCGCGCCGGCCGCCGCCGCCGCAGACATCGACGGCCACCTCGCGGAAGCGCTACGCCGGCTCCCCGACGCCGCCCTCGTCGAGGACATCGCGAGCTCACAGTACGCCGACGGGCGCACGCTCTACGCTGCCGAGTTCCTCTCGGAAGCCTCCCGCATGGAGCGGGCGAACGGAAACAAGGTTCGCGCGCAGGCGCTGCTCACCCAGGCGGCTGAACTCGCTGACCAGCTACCCGGCGTCAACACGCCTCGCCTGGCGCGCGTGCGGGTCGACCCGACGCTCTTGACCGCCCGCGAGATCGAGGTGTGCGTGCGCGCAGCCTCCGGGCTGACGAACGTCGCCATCGCCGAAGAACTCTTCCTGTCCCAGCGCACGGTGGAGGGTCACCTGCAGCGGGCGTACGCCAAGCTCGGGGTGAGCGACAGGCGACAGCTGCTTCCCCTTGTCGACGAGCTGCCCCTACGCGATTAGGGCGCTGAGCCTACGCAGTTCGGTGTGTCAGGTCGAAATCTCGACGATAGTGGTGGAGCGCGCACGCAGCCGTGCGCGGAACCACCCGAGAAAGACACGTCCGTGACCGACCACGCAACGCTCCCCGATACGCCACTGCCGACCGGCCAGTCCCCGCAGGCGCCTGCCCGCGGCTGCCCCGTCGCGCACGCGCCCGGGTCAGCACACGACCTTGTTGACCGGTCTGACAACGGCTACTTCGGTCCTGACAGCGTGAGCTGGCGGGTCTTCGCCGACCCCGCGGCGCAGCTCGGCGGCGTCGCGGCGATCCTGCTGCAATCGCTCAACCCGATGATGATGCGCCTGTTCGCCGAGACCAGCGACTACCTCGCCGACGTCGAGGGGCGCGGGGAGCGTACCGGTAGATACCTCGACACGATCGTCTATGGCGACCGCGCGCACGCGGAGGCCGCGGCTGAGGCCGTGAACCGGCTCCATGCCGCGAGCATCTGGACGGATCCACGCACCGGCCAGATCCTGCGGGCGGACAATGAGGAGTGGCTCGCCTGGACCCACAACACCCTCGTGTACGGGCTGCTGCGGGCGGCGGAGGCCTTCGGCCCAGAGCTGTCGACCGCGGATCAGGATCGCTTCATCGTCGAACAGCACATCGCCGCCTGCCTTGTCGAGATCGAAGACGACAGCTACCTGCCGAGCACGCGCGCCGAGCTCGACGCCTACATCGAGGCGAACAAAGACTGGATGGCGTTGACCCTGCCAGCGGCCGAACTCTCGCGGTCGCTTCGCAAGCCATCGCTCAGCGGCAATCCCGTGGCGACCTGGATCACCGTCAACGTGCAGGACGGGATCCTCTCGCTGCTTCCCGACTGGGCACTCCTCCTGTTCGGGATCGAGGGGCGCCCGATGAACCTCGGCGCCGCGGCAAAAACAACCCGCAAGATCGTCGACTCCGCGCGACAGAACGCCTCTGCCGCCGACATGATCGCCGAGGTCACGTCCCGGGTGCAGACCCACCCGTATCGCAAAGTTCGCCGGGCCGACCAGTGAGGTGATTCTGGGTCGTGCGAATCCGCTAAGCTACTGGGGTTGGCCCCTATAGCTCAGCGGTAGAGCTACGGACTTTTAATCCATAGTCCTGACAGCTCCCGTGGGTTTTCTGCTTCTGAATTTGCAGCAGCCAGCCGTTCAGGTGAAATCATCTTTGTTGATTTCTCGCGAAGCCAGTCGTCACGCAACGAATTCGTCTCGTTGTACCCGTGTCAATGCGCGTCGTCGCCTCTAAGGCGACCATCACGGCATGATCTCTATGAGGTCCAGGGGGAATATCCCCCTGGACCTTTTTGTATTTCAGGAGGAAAAGTGAAGCACCCAAGTCTGGGCTGGTCCGCGACCTTGGACCAGTTCGACAATTACCAGCGAGCGGCCGGACTGAGCCAGAGAACAATCTCTGAGCGAAGGATGATGCTGGCTCGATTTTCGGAATTCGTGAGGACGCCACCAACGTTGGTCGAGCTACGACACTGCGTGGACTTTCTCAACAGACCGCATGCACGAACCGGAGGAGAACTCTCACCAAGTACCAAACAGGTGGAACGCTCCTACCTGCAGGTCTGGGGTGACTGGATGGTTCTTGAGGGATTACTCGCCGTCAGCCCAGCGGCGCGTCTACCGAAGGTCCGAGTTCCTCGAAGGCGAGCGAGGCCGGTACACGTCGAGCACATTCAGCGCCTTCTGCAAGAGCCCTTGTGGCAGCAAACACTGGATCTGATCGTAGTACTCGCCACTACCGGACTACGGATTGGAGAAGCCGTACAGATACGTGGTGAGGACTTCGACCCCGTTACTGGATTCTTGCGAACAGTGCGGAAGGGGGGACTGATTCACTATCTCCCGTTGAACGAATCTGCTCGAGAAGTCGCTGACAGAATGCCGAGCGCCGGCTGGTGGTTTCCGTCTCCATGTAGAAACGCGAAATTCCCGAATGGTGGAGGGCATATCTTGATGAAGTCTGCATCCACAAAGATCACCTCCGCGTTCCGCAGAATCGGCGTCACTGACCCGATGATCACTGGCCATTCGATCAGGCATTTCTTCGCTAGTTACATGATTGCGAAAGGGGTCCAAGTCCAGGTCGTACAGCAGCTGTTGGGGCATGCATCTCTTGCGACCACCCAGATTTATGTTGAAGTTCGGGACGAAGCACTTGTCGCCGGAGTGCAAGTCCTTCCAGCCTTCGCAGCTACTCACCCCCGCGCTCTAGAGGTCCAGGCGAAGCGAACGAACGGCCCGGTCCTGGACGAACAGATGCGGCTGGCGAGCTAAGGGCCGTCCCGGGAACTCAAACGCAGCGGGGGTGCGAAAGTGTGCTGGGCGCTAGAAGCATGACGTGTGGGTGTGATTGATAAGTGCACGCCCACACGGCGTGGAAGGTGCTGGAGTCACCGAACAATGGTGTTCGGGCAGAAAGAGGAAGGCCGGCCAGCTGCCGGAGGCCGGCAGTATGCGCGGGGGTGAGCGTCTATGAGGCGACAGCCCCAAGGGCCTGTCGCCCGTCCATAAGGAGATCGATACCGATGCTTGAATTCATTCGCCTACAAATGCCCTGGCTTGCGGTCGCTGCGATAGTGATTGCTGGAGTTCTCGCAATCGGTGGAGGTTGGGGCCGCCTTGCCCTCGCGCTCGTATTGGTGAGCTTAGTGGTCGGGGCTTACTGGATGTTCGTAACCGCTTTTTAGGGCATATCGTGGTTAGTAACGTTTAGTTGGGCGGAAATCTTGCTCCTATTACTTGAACTTGTGGCCCTGCTTTGGGGAATGTCGGCAGCCAGATCTACCATGGTGTTCGAACATATGTTCGAGCTTGGGGGTTGTTGCGCAGGTAGTCGAAGTGCGTGAGCTGCGTACGGACACGCCGCTCGTCACAGTCGCGCTTGCGAACGTCGACGCCGAATGCGGCTTCCCTTCCCCTTCGCAGGATTACCAAACCAGCGAGATCGACCTCAACGAGCATCTAATGCCGAATCGCCTCTCGACGTTCCTGATCCGCGCTCGTGGGCACAGCATGATCCGTGTCGGCATCGCCGACGGCGACGAACTCATTGTCGACCGGTCGATCTGTGCTGAGGACGGGCACGTCGTGATCGCCGTGGTCGACGGCGAAATGACAGTGAAGCGCCTCTAAACTGACTCACCCTCAACGATGTCCTGTGCACGACGCGTCGTCGCCTCAGCACCACTGCTCCCGCGAGGGAAAGCCCAGACCAGGCGGGGATGTGACTTCGTAGGGCCCTGAGACAAAAGTGCCTCGTCACTGTTGTGTCCGTCCGGCCCGGTTCGGTCGTCCCACACATCGAAGTGACGGAGACACCACCATCATGACCACCAGCCCTGTCACGCGTCAACCAGAAGTGATCATCGGCGTTGATGCGCACAAATACACTCACCATGCGGTAATTCTTACCAGCACTGGGCAGCGAATCGCAGACCACGAATTCCCGGCAACAACCCGTGGCTATGCCGACTTGTTGTCCTGGGCTCACGCCCATGGAAATATTCAGGCGTGTGGGGTGGAATCCACCGGCTCTTACGCTGCCGGACTCGCAAGGTTCCTGATCGATCATCACATCGAGGTCCGAGAAGTGAACACCCCGCACCCGCACACGAAAGCTCGTGTGGGAAAAGATGACGTTATCGACGCTGAGGCTGCCGCCAGGAAAGTGCTTGCTGGCGTCGCGAGCGCTATACCGAAACGAACCGATAGCGTCATAGAGTCGATACGGTTCCTCGCGCTCGCACGTGATTCTGCAGTCAAAGCGCGCACCGCGGCGATATTGCAGCTCCAAGACATGCTGGTCACTGCACCAGCACGTGTCCGAGAGAGCGCTCCAGCTGGCGGGCTGGCCGCGGCACACCATTGCTAAAAGTTCCGTGCCGACCATGCACGCCTGAACGATCCTGAGCAAGCTGTCAAGCTTGCGCTGCGTACCCTCGCAGCGCGTATCGGGAACCTCGACGAAGAGATCAAGGGTGTCGAACGTTCCCTCACCGTCCTGGTCCACGAGACCTCTCCGACTCTGCTGTCTCGGCTTCGCATCGGGACCATTCACGCGGCTCAGCTTCTGGTTACCGCGGGCGAGAACGTTGAACGCCTGCACACCGAAGCAGCATTCGCGCGGCTATGCGGAGTCGCCCCGGTGCCAGTCTCATCTGGCAAGAGTCATCGGATGCGACTCCACCGAGGCGGGGACCGAAAAACGAACCGTGCGTTGCATATGATCGCGGTGGTCAGGCTCAGATACGACGCCCGAACGGTCGACTATATGCAACGCAGACTCGCTGAAGGACTCTCCAAGAAAGACGTGTTGAGGTGTTTGAAACGGTTCATCGCACGTGAAGTGTTTAATGATCTCAGGAACCACCTCATCGCTGTTTGGCGTCTATAGGACCGTCATGCACCAGACCCTTCTTGCATTTTCGGGAGAGGCCGTCACCCGCACTGGCTGGAGACGTACCGTGACCGGGACTCATATCCCATCTAGCCGCCGCATCGCCCCTCCCAGATTGGTACCCTGAAGGTATGAACCTCACTTCGGAGCGCCGATCCAAACGGTCGGCTAGCTTCCGGCCCGAACAAGAGCCGCGCTCCGCGGGGGCCGCGGGCGCCGCAGCGACCAACAGCACCGATACCGACGCTGCCGCAGAGAGCCGCAAGGCCCTCGCCGACCAAATCAGACGCGACCACCAGCGCGGCTTCGGCAAAAGGGGCCTCGGCGTGAAAGTACTCGTTGTGATGGCAGTCGTCGCCGCCTGCGCCGCACTCCTCTGGCTCCAATTCCGCGCTTCCGAACACGCTGCTGACGATGTCGCGGTGCCGAAGCATGCGACCGATAGCTACGGCTTCATCCTTACCGCAGCAGCTCCAGAAGCCGACAGCGAGGCGACTGAGACGGGACACAACGAGGGATTCGTCCCCGTCGTGCTCTACGAGGACTTCCTCTGCGCATCGTGCGGCGTCTTCCACGAACAAGCCAACGCGCTGCTCTCCTCAGAGTTAGCTGACGGCACGATCAGCATCGAGTACCGTCCGTTCGCCTTTCTCGTGAGTGCGTCCTCTGACGAGTACTCGCAGCGCGCCGCAAACGCCGCGGTGTGCGTGGCTGACCTCGCGGGGGTACCGGCCTTCGTGACGATGCGCGACCTCCTGTTTGACCATCAGCCGGCGCCGGGCGCTACCGGCCCGAATGACGCTGAGCTCACCGCGTTCGCAGAGACCGCCGGGGCCGCGGACGCTGCGAGCTGCATCACCGAACGCACGTTCGACGGCTGGGTCGCGCAGGCGCTCAACGCGGCAGTCGACGCGGGCGTTTCGTCCACACCGACTGTCTGGGTCGACGGCGTACCGATCGTGAAGAGCACAGACGGCCGGGAGTCGATGCCGGGCCCCGAAGAGCTACAGTTCATGATCGAGAAGGCGACCGAATGAGTCCGCACGACCGTTCCCCAGACTCCCGCGTCTCATGGGAGACCGAGCGAGAGGGGATACCTGAGCGCCCAGGATTCGCCTGGGGTCTGCCCGTCGAGGAACGCATCGCACGCCCGCGCAGGCTCGTCGTTGCCCTGGTGCTTGCGTGCGTCGCCGTTCTGCTCGTCGCCGCAGCGGTGTTGGTCGGCGCGCTGCAGTTCGAGACGCTCGGTAACGCACTTATCGATGCGCTCCCTGAGGACCTCTCGGTGGAGTATTCAGCCGCGGATATCGACAGGGCCGTGCTGGTGCTGTTCGGGGCGCTCGCTGGGCTCTCCCTGGTGCTCGCGTTGCTGCAGGCGCTGAGCATGCGAACGCTGGTGACACACCGCCGACCGGGGGTGCGGGTGACGTGCCTGGTCTTCGTCGCGCTCACTGTCGCTGTGCTTGCCATCGGGATACTCGTACGTGAAGCCGACGCCCTCGACCTCGCGCTCGCAGGAGGGGCGGCACTCAGCATGCTAGTCGCCACAACCCTATCTTTCACCCCGGGGGCCTCGCGGTGGCTGCACCAGCCCGACGAGCGCCGCTCACTCCCGATCGCTGCCTCCTAGCAAGGCTCAGGCAGCCGGCCGCAAGGCTCAGGCAGCCGCGAGGCGACTGTGGCCCATCAGGGCGAGGATGAGGCGCTCGCAGCTCTGTTCTGCGACGGCGCAGGCCCTCGCTGTCTCGCGATCGAGCAGTGGGTTGTCGAGCAGTTCGCGCCAGCGCAGGAGGTGCTTCGTTGCCTCGTCGAGCAGCTGTTCGGTGCTCGGGCGGCCACCGCCGAGCACACCGTACCTGCCTGACGCGCCTGACTTCCCGTGCACCCGATCGTCTATGAGTCCAAGCCGCACGGCAGGATCACTCCCCCGGCCACCGAGGAGCCGCTCCAGTTCCGCCGCACGTTCGTCAGACAGCGACAGGCGACCGCTCGCGATGCGCCCGACGAGCTGCATCTCCGTGCAGGTGTGGGAGGCGGCCATGCGCTGATCCACATCGAGGAGCAAGTCTTCTGAGCCGGCAACAGCGCGCTGACGTAGCAGCTGGTGCAGCGCCAGCATGACCGAGTGCGCCTTGAGCTCCGCCGTCCGTTGCGTGAAGTGCACATCGATCACTCGCCGCAGCTCTTCGAGGCCGCTGCGGCGCAGCAGTTCCGCCGAGAGCTCTGGGGCGTCATTGATGCCGCCGCGCAGCAGTGCGATGGCGAGACGGATCCCGTACATCCCAAAGCGGTCGACGAGGTCGATGCGCACGCGCTCCGCAGGGAGCCCCTGGTCGCGGGAGGTGATGAAACGCTCGGCGCTGATGAAGAGCCGTTCGGTCTCGGTGGAGGGCACGGCGGCGAGCGTAGCGAAGGCGGCGAAGTCAGCCTGACGCAGCATCATGGCACCCATTCCGAGGAGGCCGGCGACGGGCACGACAGTCTCGCACACGCCTTCGAGCTCCGGCGAGTTCCGCAGTCGTTGTGCGCTCTCGTTGATCGACACCATCGCAGTGAGTCTCCCCGACGCGAGCTCGTCCGCGCGCGACAGCACCGCAATCGACCCGATCGTCGCGTTGCCGTGTCGGGTACGTTCCGTGAGCGCCCGCATGTACTGCACATCAGACTCGTGCAGCGAGCGCAGCAGGTAGATGACCGCGTCCGCACCCGCCGCACCCTCGTCCGGCAGGAGAAACCTGTCGGTCTCGTGAGACACGTCGTGTGATGCCGATGCAATACCCGGGGTGTCGATAAGCGTAATGCGCCCGATGCCCGGCACCGGCCAGGTCACGTCAATGCGGTCGACATCATCAGAGCTCAGCCCCGCGAGGTCGAGCTCGAGGCGTTCGCGCTGCCGTTTCGCGGGCAGCGCCGCGCTCTCCCCGTTCGTGAGGTGCGCGCGCACGCGCGGCGTCGGGCCGTGGTGGTACCAGGTGACGATGCGTGTGCACTCGCGAGAATCTGTCGGCGCGATCCGCTCACCGAGCAGTCCGTTCAGCAGCGTCGACTTGCCCGCCTTCACCGAGCCGACAAGGGCCACCCGCAGGGGCTCGTCGAGGCGGCGCTCGAGCACCTCAATCTGCTCGTACACATCGGCGTGGAGGTGGTAGAGCTGCTTGGCTGCGGCAAGCAGCTCCTGCGCAGTCGCTCGCTGCTGTGTCATCGTGCACTCCGTACTGATTCGGGGATTGGTGCGGCTAGCGCAGGTTCTGGGGACGCTGGCGTTGAAGCTGCGGTGGCGGGGACTGCGGTCACGGGGCCGCGGACGCGGCCGTTCTGGTGGGTGCGGGTGCACCGACCTCCATCGCCCGGTCGCCGAGCGCGCGCAGGGCTCGCAGTTCGGACGCGACCGCTGCCGCGCGCACGCTGCGTTCGCTTGGGGGCAAGGCCCCGCTGCGCTTCGCAGAGCGGATCGACTCGGCGAGCGACTGCTTGAAGTGCTCAGCGACGGAGACGAAGTGATCACGCAGCACCCGCTTGACCGTGTTCAGGCGGTCACGCGATTCCTTGCTCACCTGGAAGATCGCCTCATCGATGAGTTTGCGCACCGCGACCTTCGCCTCGGCTCGGCGCTGTTCCAGACGCTGCTTTGCGTCCTGCTTGTACGCGAACCCTCCCATGATGAGGCCGGCCACGACAGAGATCGGGTTCACGAGGGCCATGCCCGCGAGGGTGGTCATGAGCCCAAACATGAGCACGCCGCCGTACGAGCCCTTGAGTCCGATCATGAGTTTTTGACCGGCGGAGAGCGAGCCAGAGCGGACGTAGTCGAGGTCTCCGATCGCCCGCAGCGCACGGTCTGTGCTCGGGAGCGAGAGATCCGGCACTGAAGAGCGGCCGTCGAGCACGAAGTGCTTGGAGACGACGTCGGCGAGGTGCATGCTGCGCGTGTGCGCCCACACGAAGTTGTCAGAAACTGCCTGCGTGACGGATTCGGCGAGCCACGTGCCCGTGTCCTCCCATGAACGACCGGGATCGCTCGAGTCAATGAGCTGCTCGGCCTCGCGACCGACCTGGCGAAGCCGGTCACGAAGATCGAACTCAATGTCGTCGATGAGCTCGCTCGTACCGTCGGCGAGGGTCTGCTGCCAACGTGCCGAACGCAAGGTGAGGCGTTCAGCCGTCTCCTCGGCCTGCCTGAGGTCCTGAATGATCTCCTCGCCATTTTCGGGGTTACCGATCACCTCAAGTTCCGTGCTGAACACCATCGCGAGCAGTTCGCCGACGGTGTGGATCTCGGAGGCGATGGCGCGGTGCCGTTCAGCGAGCACATCGGCGTGCACGCGGTGCAGGTGTTTCGCAAGCGTGTGGATCCCGGCCTCCTCAATGAGCTCGTTGCCGCGCTGTTGCACAGCGAGTTCGTGGATGAGGGACGAGGTGACGAGGAGTGGGACGTCGATGCCCACGGCGGCGAGGTGTTCGGTATCGGCCGCGACGATATTGCGCCAGTCGTGTTGCAGGTCGCTCTTGCTGACGACGAAGGTGAGGCGCGAGCAGAGCTCGGATGCCTGCCCGAGGAAGACGAGCTCGGGCTCGGTGAGCTCCTGCGTTGCATCGCTCACCATCACGAGGGCATCGGCCTGCGGGAGGAGAGCGAGGTTCGAGGAGGCGCGGACCTGCGCCCTGCCGAAGCCGGGTGTGTCGATGAGTGTCAGGCCACCGGCGAGCAGGCGCCGCGGCAACGCGACGTCGGCGTTCAGGGTACCGAAGATCCCGGAGTCCCCCGCGAGCTCGGTGACGTGCGCGCGGAGCTCCCCCGGGTCGATGGCGGTGCGGATCGACTGCTGTTCACCGGAGAGCTCCGTCACGAGCGTGGCAGTGGTCTGCTCCCCCCAGCGAACCACCGTGGGTACGGAGGTAGCGATGACATCATCAACCGGGCAGACGGGGGCCGAGACGAGGGCGTTCACGAGGGCGCTCTTGCCCTGTTTGAATTGGCCGACGACAACGACACGCACTCCGACATTGCCGAGATCCTGTCTCGCCTGCTCGAGCCGCTCAGCGAGATCGGGCCGGCTCGCGCGCTGGGCGACGTCGATCATCTGCCGGGCGATCATCTCGAGCTGCCGGGCTACGGGCTCGGGGTAGGGAGATGCCATGCGGTCCTCATTTCTCGGGGCTGTGCGGGAAGATACGCGGTGCCGGAAGCGCAGTGCTGGATGTGCGGGGAGGGCACATCCAGCACTGCGCTTCAGTGGCCGCGCGGGCTACATCACAGTGATGTCGGCCGCCCCATCGGTGCCACCCGTCTCCGCGGGGACGTCAGCGGCACCGTAGGAGTCACCATAGCTGTACGAGTGGTCGTCGTACGTGTAGCTGTAGCCGGAGATCTCCTCTGCCGGCTCCTCGGTCACGGTGTCCTCGACGGCCGGTGCCTGCGGCACCGAGACATCGCCCACGACCGAAGAGTGGTCGTCGATGACATCACCGGAGTTCACAGAATGATCGTCGTAACTCGTAGCATCGCCAACGATCGATGAGTGATCGTCGATAACATCACCCGAGTTCACAGAATGATCGTCAATGACGTCACCGGAGGTCACGGAATGATCGTCGGTTACGTCACCCGAAGTCACTGAATGATCATCAACGGTTGAGCTGTGTGAGTTGTTTGACAGGTCTACCGCGACGGAGCCAACGTTGATCGACTGGTCGTTGGTCTCGGTGAGCGTGACGGTGTTGCCGGAGTCAACAGTGTTGCCCGAGTGGCGGTTGTCAGTCACTTCGTTACCGATGCCACCGACGTTTGAACCGTCTTCCCAGTAGTCGCCGCCCACTGAGTGGTCTTCCGAGAAGTCGACCGAGTTGTCGTTCCCGGTGTTCTCGGCACTGTTCTGGTTCCCACCCACGGTCGTCGAGCTGTCGGAGCTCTCCGAGTTGTCGGAGTGATCAGAGTTGTCGGAGTGATCAGAGTTATCGGAGTGATCAGAGTTATCGGAGCTGTCAGAGTTATCGGAATGATCGGAGTTATCCGAGTGATCCGAATTGTCGTTCCCCGTGTTCTCAGCATTGTTCTGGTTGCCCCCGACAGTGGTCGAGTGATCGTCGGAGTTGTCCGAGTGATCCGAGTTGTCCGAGTGATCCGAGTTGTCAGAATGATCCGAATTGTCGTTGCCGGTGTTCTCAGCGTTGTTCTGGTTGCCCCCGACAGTGGTCGAGTGGTCATCCGAGTTGTCAGAATGATCCGAATTGTCATTCCCGGTGTTCTCGGCACTGTTCTGGTTACCCCCGACAGTGGTCGAGTGGTCATCCGAGTTGTCGTTCCCGGTGTTCTCAGCGTTGTGCTGATTTCCACCAACGGTCGTCGAATTGTCCGAGTGATCAGAATTGTCAGAGTTGTCCGAGAGATCGACAGACACATCGCCGACGGTGATCGACTGATCGTGGGTGGTGGTGTTGCCGGTGTTCTCGGCGTTGTTCTGATTCCCGCCGACATGAACAGAGTTATCGTTGCCGGTGTTCTCAGCCTTGTTGTTGTTGCCGCCGACCTTGTCGCCCTGGGCAATCGCGTCGCCGCCGGCGATGACGCCGTCGTCCTGCGCGATGGTCTGGGGGCCACCGAGCGCGAGGTTACCGTCACCCTGGTTCTGGATCGTGTCGCGGCCCGAAGCCTGCGCGGTGTCGGTTGCGACGATGTTCCCGTCACCGGTGATAATAGGGTCGTCAGTCACCAGGTCGCCACCGAGTGCAAGGCCACCCTTGCCAGCGAAGGCCTGCTGCACATCGCCGTCGCTCCAGATGTTCTGAATAACGCCACTGTTGTCGAAGTTCGAGACAGCCACGTTCTTCACGATGTGCTGCACCATTTCGGCTGGGGTCGCGCCACCACCAGCAATGGCGACCGCTCCGCCCGCTGCGTTCGCGATAACGGGGGTGATGGCGTCGACGTCTGCGCAAGAGACGCCGCCGAGGCCAGCGGATGCCATCACTGCGGAGGGATCCGCCATGAAGTCTTCGGCCTTCGTCGGATCGCCGAGCAGACTCAGAATGAAACGGAGAAGCTCCGTCGAGGTTACAGCCATGAATAGCTCCTAGAGACACAGCCCACCGAGGGTCGACGAGCGTTACATTCACCGTAAGTTCCAAGCCCACCCCCATGCGACGGGGCGGATCCCCCTGATGCGTGCCCTAGTTGCCGTTTTCAGAGGTGCCCTTCGGCCGGGGGTGATTAGGGGATGGATTAGGGGATTTGGCGTCGGGTATCGGCGATCTCCCCTATGAGCCCCGGAGTAGGGTGGGGAAGGAAATTCCCGTGGTTGCGGTGTGACCACGGTACGGAAGACAGCGGGGAACCAATGACCATCAGTGCGGGAGCGACCGGTGCCGGAATCATCGGCATCGAAGCCGGCGCGACTGGGCTCGAGTTCAGCTCCGGGGAACGCGTCGACTTCGATCCCGCCGGAGCCCCAGCGGATTTGCTGCAGCGCATCGCCGACGGGGTGCCGTATGTGCGCGTGGTCGACGGCACAAGCGAGGTCATCGAATCAGTCGGGCTGTACGCGTCGATGGTCGCAGAGGCAATTCGAGGTCGCGGGGTCGCCGAACCGGTCGCACTCGCGGTGCCTGGGTGGTGGCCACCGCAGGTCGTGGCTGAGCTCGCGAACGCCCTCGCTGGGCTCGGCGTCTACGCGGACCTCGTAAACGATGCCGAGGCCGCGGTCGCTGGCTATCAGGCGAGCATCGAACCCCTTCCCGACACCGTGGCCGTCGTGAGCCTGCGCAGCCGGCTCACGAGCCTGGTCGTCGTGCGCGATTGCGCGACACGTCCGCGCGCCGTGCCAAGCCCGCGGCTGGTGAGTAGTGAGGGTGGTGAGCACCTCGATGCGGCCGTGCTGCAACACCTCGTGCGGGGGCTCACTGATCTCGGGGATGAGATCAACGTGACGAGTTCCGAGACGCTTCGGGCCGCCCGCGAGGCGCTCGAGCAGTGCCGCAACTTGCGCGAGACGCTCTCTCGCAGCGCCATGGCCTCGGTTCAGCCCAGGTTGCCGGGGGCGGAGCGGAAGCTCCTGCTCGTGCGCAGCGAACTCGACGAACTCGCCGATCCGTGGCTCGAGGCAATACTGCGGATGCTGCGCACCGCGATCGAGCAGTCCGATGAGGAGATCGGTGCGGTTCTCCTCACCGGTGGGCTCGCCGTCATGCCAGTGATCAGTCAACGGCTCTCAGCCGACCTCGGGCTCGCGGTCCACGTCCCAGATGATCTGCGCCTCACCGCAGCAAGGGGTGCAATCTCGCTGCACCCCGGCCCTCGACGGCGACCCTCGGGGCTGCGGAGCTGGTGGCACAAACTGCGGCCGCCGCACAGCGCTCACGGCGCGGAAGCGCCTCCTGGCTCCGGGATTCCGACAAGGGCCAGTGCGCTGGTGCAGCGATGAGCGCGGGGGGCACGGACACGACCGCGGTGGATCGCGAACGCGAGTTCCGCACGCTGCTCCTGCACATCGCGGTGAGCTGCCCGTACGACGCGGGCGAACTCTCAACGCGCATCTCACGGCCGCAGCAGGCGATCCACGAGGACCTGACCGCGCTCATGCAGGAGGGCTCGGTGCACCTGCACGACGGCGTGCTGCGCACCTCGGCGGCGACCCGCCTGGTCGCCGAGTCTGCGGGCACGGAGCTGCGCGAAGTGCAGGAGCAGGTGCTTGCGGAGCTCAGGACCGGTGTGACCGCTCGCCCGACAACGCTCATCGCCCTCGCTGAGTCCGGGTGCGCAGCGGAGGCGCTCATTGACCTGCTCATCCGCGCGACCAGCAGGCACCCCGACGAGGCCGGCCTCGCCGCAGCACTCGGGATGGTCGCGCGTGCTCGTGGCGAGAGCGACGACACGCTCATGCTGCGCCGCGCAACTGATGCGGCCGCTCGGAGCCGGCCAGACGAGGTGCTCGCACTCACTGAGAAACTCCTCGACTCTCCGTCTTCGGATACCGCGACCCAAACCAGCGCAGCTCTCCTCGCTGCCGCCGCCCATATTCAGAGCAACCGCCTCGAGCGCGCGCTCGCGCTGTATCGCCACGTCGGCGAGGAGCGGATCGGAGTCGACGCAGCCTGGGCCGTGGTCGCCGCCATCGGCCGCGGCGACCTTCCCGCGGCCCGACAGTGGCGTGAGGCGATGGCGCAGAACGGCCTCACGAACAGGGCTGCGGGACTCACCGATTTCGCTGATGGCCTGATTGCGAGCACTGAGGGCTTTGGGGACCGCGCACTCGAGCTCCTCGCCGGGTCAGTGTCAACGCTTGCGTCCCTCGGCGACGAGGTGCTGCTGCCGGAGACCCCGGCCGCGATCGCGGCCCTCGTCGCGTTCGGTCGCGGGGAGCCCGCCGCCGCCGAGATCGTGCTCGAGCGCGCCCTGCGCCTTGAGCTCGGCGGTGAGCCGGGTCGCCGCAGGCACCTGCTGCTCATCGCCTGGGGGCTGATGATGCGCGGCGGGCTCGAAGCGGCAGAACGCAGGATCGCCGAGCTCCAAGATCCCCGCGAGCTGTGCGACCGTGACCTCCTGCTCTACTGGTGCTTGCGCGGCGGGCTTGCGCGACGGCACAGCGATCTGCCGGCGATGCGGGAGGCCTGGCGAGAGATTCGCAGACACAGTTTCGGGCTGCAGATCACCCTGTACGACCTGCTCCCATTCGGGGAAATGCTGGTACTCGCCGCAAGGCTCAGGGATTCCGCGCACATCTCCCGCATGCTGCAGGCGGCGACCGAACTGCTCGCGACGATGGGCGAGCCGGTCGTGTGGTCGACGCCGCTGCACTGGCACGGCGTGCAGGCAGCGTTTCAGGCTGAGGACCCCGCCGCACTCATCCCCTACGCGAACGCGCTCGTACGTGCGGGCGAAGCCAGCCGCTACGCGGCGACACTTGCGGTGGCTGGGGGAACCTGGCTCGACGTGCTTAGGGGGGAGGTCGATTTCGACTCCGTGGCAGCGAGTGCCCGCGCCCTCGCTGGCAGCGGGCACACCTGGGAGGCGTCGCGGCTCGCGGGGCAGGCCGCGCTGCAGCACCCCGAGCGCGAGAGCGCGCTCTCGATGATGCAGCTCGCCCGCGAGATCATCAAGGAGCAGGGTGGCAGCGAGGGGCGACCCGCTACGTCGCCCTCGGTGCTCACTGCGCGCGAGGTTGAGGTCGCGAGTCTCGTGCTCGAGGGGCAGGGCTACCGTGCGATCGGCGAGCAGCTATTCATCTCGCCGAAGACTGTCGAACACCACATCGCACGCATCCGCACGCGGATCGGCGCGTCAAGCCGGGCGGATCTCCTCGAGAAGCTGCACGATCTGCTGAGCGACCGCGGCTGAGCGCGGCTAGGTCTGCGGATCCGCCGCCTCTCGCATAAGCCTGAGGACCTCGCCGCGGGAGGAGAGCCTGAGCTTGCGCAGCACGTTTGACACGTGCGACCGCACCGTCGCGACCGACACGACGAACGACTCGGCGATCTGATTGTTCGAGCGCCCCTTCACGAGCTGCGCGACGATCTGCCGCTCGCGTTCGGTGAGGCTCCCGAGCAGGGCCGCGCCTGATCCACCGTGTGCTTCGGCAGTCTGCTGGAGCAGTGTGCGTGCACGAGGGAGGTATCCGTCGGCTCCGATCCGCTCAAATTCGCGCACGGCCGCGTCGAGCCGCTCGGCGGCCTCGGTGCGCCGCCCCGCCTGCAGCAGGAGGTTTCCGTAGTCCGTGAGTGCGAGGCCGAGCGCGAGCGGGAACGCCCGGTTACGCACCGCGGCCTCGTAGTGCCACATCGCCACCTGAGTGTCGCCCTGGGCCTCAGCGAGCCGGGCCTGCAGCCAGTCGAGCGTGCCCCAGTATTCGAGCCAGCGCGTGCCTCGCCACTCGGCGAGCTGGTCGACGAGTTCTTTCGCCTCGTCGAGCTTGCCCGTGTGGATCAGTGCCTCGGCGCGATAGGTGAGGAACCCGTGTCGGGTGTTGCGGACCTGATCCGCCCACCGCCCCGAACTCGCCGCGAGCACGCCCTCGTCGTCGCCGCGAGCCCGCGAGGCCTCGCAGTCGGCAATGAGTGTGAGGTCGGGCTCGTAGCCCTCCCAGTTCATCTCACGCTGGCGTCGCGCCTGCCCAACGTGCGCGCTCGCATCATTCTCGTTGGTGATCGCGGATACCCACACGCGCAGTGCGGACATGCTCAGCCGAGCCTCGACATCCATCGTGATGTATGCGAGCTCCTCGGTGAGATCCATGAACTCGAAGGCAGCGTCATAGTCGCCCTGCAGCATCATGCAGTTAAGGAGAATGATGCGAGCCGTACCCGCGGCCCAGGGCAGACTGACGTGTTCGAGCATGTCGACGGACCGCTGCGCGCGATCACGCGCGGTGTCGAGCGCACCGATCGAGACTTCGGCCCCAGCGATGGCGACGAACGCATCGACCTTTGAGGCGCTGTCCGCGAGCCCCTCGGCCCGCTCGATGAGACCGGGCAGTGCCTTCCGCACCGCGGCGGAGTCGGCGTGTGCCTGGTTGTGCACCATCTGATAGCAATCGAGGAGCAGCAGTTGGCCGGTCTTGTCAAGCATCCAGCCGATACGCGGGTTCGAGAGCTCGGCAGGGTCGTCTGGCATGCGCGCGACCAGCATCTGTGCGAGTGCAATGAATTGCGGCAGCTCGTCATGTTCTGAGGTGCGCATCGTCAGAATCACAACCATGAATGCGAAGTAGGCAAGCGCTACCCGCTCGTCGGCCGTGCTCGGTTCCATCGCGAGTAGCTGCTGAACCCGGGCAGCGGGGAGTTCTCGCCCGACCTCGTGCGCAGCGAGCACGATACCGAGCACTTCGTGCAAAATGCTCAGCGGGAGCCCCTCAACCTCGGCGAGCAGGTCGAGGGCGAAGTAGCTCGTCTTCGCCTGCATGTGCACGAGAAGCAGGTCTTCGATGAGCCGGGTGCGTGCGTCCGAGGTGGTGGCGAGCGCGAGGGCCTCGCGCAGGATTTCAGCAGCGTTCGCGAGGCGGCCCTGATCGACTGCGGCGTCAACATAGGTGTCCACTGCCGCGTGCAGCGCGGCGTCCCAGCGGTCCGCTCCGCGGATGAGGTGGAGCAGCGAACGGTGCCCGCTCGTCACCGCGGCGAGCGCCAGGTGCATCGGTTTCGCCCGCGCGGTCGTCACCGTGTCAGCGATCGCCTCCGCGAGCAGAGCGTGGCGGGGCATAATTGTGTCCCCGTACCCCGATTCGACGAGCACTTGGGCGGTGAGGGCCTCTTCGAGTGACAACTCCGATCCGAGCATCTCGGAAGCTTTGCGCAGGCTCGCCCGCGGCAGCTCGTGCCCCGCGAGGCAGACGAGCTCACTGGTGACCTGCGCTTCGGGGCTTAGCTGCGCGAACCGGTGGAGCAGCGGGCTGTCGCTCGCCATGGTGACGTGAATCGTCGTATCCCAGGTGAGGTGCTGGCGCGCGATCTCGCGTTCCGAGATCGATGAGAGCACGCTGTCGACACCAAGAAATGTGCCGCCGGTGGCTTCGAGGATGCGTCTGGCGGACCGGTCGGAAATGCCGACACCGTGAAGTTCCAGCGTGAGCGCGGAGATCTCGGGGGCCGTGAGCGGGTCTAGGTGGTGCGACACGTCGAGAGGGCTGTCGATCGCGAGGCCCGTAAGAAACTCCCCGAAGGAGCCAGGAAGGTTCGGGCTCCGCACGCCGAACACGAGCAGCGTGCCTCTGCGAATGAGGCGGGGGATCATGTAGCGCAGAACCCTCTCGGACTCCGCATCGACCCACTGAGCGTCATCAATCACGAGCACACGACCGCCGCTGTGCCCATCGCCCTCGGCGAGGAGGCGCTGCACACACTCACGGGCGAGTTCGACAGGGTTGGTGTGGGAATCTGGCATAAAATGCCAGTCGGATACCGGCCCGCTTGCAATAAAGCGCTCCATGAAGCTGTATGGCTCGTTGCGCTCAATCTCGTCGGTTCTTGCGAAGGTCGCCTGCCAGCCGCCGTCCGCCACCGCAGCGCTCACGATCTCCCGGAGCAATACGGTCTTGCCCATGCCCGCGTCGCCATCGACAACGAGCAGCATACCATTCTGCTGTTTCGCCCGCTCCAGCGTGTTTCCGACGAATGCTCGTCGCTTCACACGAGGAGACGTGCGCCTGGCACGATGCACGTTCTTCTCTGTCTCCATGCGCGCTTCCGTCCTCCTGCGTAGCGGCGGACCGACTCGGCAGCAGCACAGAGTGGCCCGACCCAAAAGTCCTCACGAAACACAGTACCGCTGTCGCGCGGCCCGTGGCTCCGAACCGGGTGTGAAACTCACACACACACGCTCCCTTAGCCGTGCATCCGGCGTTTGTGGGTGCGAGCCGCCTCCGCGGCACGCGGGGAGATCGCGCCGAGCTCTCCGAAGGCGATGACACATGCACCGCCGCTACCCCCCCCCCGCAGCTAATCGGAGATCGCGAGCACATGCTCGGCCGGCGCCAACTCTCGGTCACCCTCTCCGCAAGCGAGGCGTGCCAGCGCTCGTCAGGCCGATCAAGCCTCGCGACCGTCGTCGAGCCTTTACCCAAGTACTGCGCATAGATGCGCTTGAGCGGCACCTTCGGGGCATAACGGAGTTCGTCAATGCCAACGGCCTGTCATACCGTTCATAGAAGGGATCTCCACCAGAATCTAGCAGCCATGCTGCGTCCGAGCGCGTGGTCATGATGGGCCGCCAATCCTCGGGGATTTCGCTGAAATCGATTATTCTCTACGCTAGCTGAACAATCCATGGCGACCGTTCTCAAGTACCGGAGGAACGTCATGAAATGACTGATCCCGTCCGGCAAGGCCCTGGCGTCCTTCCGCCATGCGCGCGGCACTTGCAGCGGCCCCCCCCGCTCGGAAGTCACGATAGATCGCCGCAACTCGAGAGGCTGTCTTTTGAGGTAATTCAAGAAAGACGGAATGACGTCTCCGTAATCCCAAACTTCAGCTGCAGTTCTCGCGACCAGCTCCCCACCCTCGACGAACCACTGTTCTGTGATGGTAATAGTTCCGTAGACGTTGTCTGAAGCTAGTACTCCATCGGCGGCTTTGTGCCATGTTGGGGTCCACATATAGAGGCCATCAGTGTGGCTCTGCTCCACGCGAGGGGTACACCCCCCGCGCACCTCTCTTACCGCTTCGCGGGAAGCACTCGCTTCACTCCTGCCAGGAGGACACGCGCTCCGCGCGCGGCTCAAACAGGCCCCGCCTGCAATCTATGTGCCGGGAAGCAAGCGACAGGATAGCGCCGCTGCGCCTCCACACCAGGCGGCCGGCCAGCCGGTTGCGCTTTACTCCACCGATCGTCCGGGCGTCACCGTCTCGCCCGTCTTCCGCTTCGCTGCAGCCGTGCGGGCCGGCTCCTCCACTTGGCGCTTCGGCTTCGCGTCGCTGTCGGCGATTCTCGCCTCCCCGGCAAAAAGAAATCAGAGGGAGGTGAAACACACTGCGCGACACACAGCATCACTGAGCAAGAGACACACGGAGGCACCCATTGAACGAGAACACCGACAACCAGGTCACCGTCTACTCCAAGCCTTCATGCGTGCAGTGCACCGCAACCTACCGTGCGCTCGATTCCAAAGGCATCGACTACAAGATTGTCGACCTTAGCGAAGACGACGATGCGGTCGACGCCGTAAAAGCACTCGGCTACCTCCAAGCCCCCGTAGTAGTCACCGGCAGTGACCACTGGTCCGGCTTCCGGCCCGACAAGATCGCACAGATCCGGTAACCGCCATGCACACCACAGAGAAGCTCGACACCATCCTGTTCGACCGAAACGGCAACACCACTGTCGCGTCGACCGTCAGCCAATACGTGGCCGTAGTGAAACGGTCGAGCTCCCGACTCGGCGCAGCTGTCCGCAACGAGATGCACCTCGTGCTCCACAACCGTCAGTGGATCGTGGTCTCCCGTTCTGGCTCGCAAGAGTCACCGGTCTACATCCAGGACCGCACCGTCCCAGACGCCGGCACCGGCAAATCCTTCATCCACCAAACACTCTCCACCTACGAACAGGACCCCGCATGAAACCTCCCACCCCTCACCAAATAGATGCTTTCATCACCACCGCGCGATCCCTGCTCGACGCAATCGAAGCAGAGAAAGCCAAGCCCCTCACCATCGGCGTGCCAGCGTACCGAGGCAGCTGTCGCGACCACCCAGACACAGAGTTCCCGTTCCGCGCGACACGATCCGGCGCCCAAGAAGACCTCTCGAGCCACATGAACGGGGTTCTCCCCGGCGGCCACAGCGTCGCAGCGATGGAGATCCCTGACTGGCACATCGGCCTCACCGGCGACCAGATCGACCAACTCACCACCCGCCCAACCACAGAAAGCTAGGACCACCCATGAACCAGAGCCCATCGCCCTACGACCACGGCACAAGGCTGGAACCCAAGCCCTGGGTGAAAGACGGCATCGCAGGAAACGATGAACCCCGGCCAGCATCGGCCGACGACTACGGCCGTGTCGACTTCGACAACGACGCCGGCATAACCGAGCGCACCTTCTGGGCAATCCCCACAGAAGACGGCATCATGATCCGCGTCGACTCCATGAATGAGGCACCAATCACGATGGAGACCGAAACCGACCGCCTCGCCCGCGAAGCACAGGTCACCAAGCTCTACGACCAGCTCGAAGCAGTCAGCATCGAAGCGCCCGACTCCATCTCGTGGAACGGCGAAGGAGAACCCGTACTCTTCGCCCCGGGCCACTACATCCTCACCTCAATCGACCCAGAAGGTGACGAGTTCTGCGTCAACCTCATCTACACCGGCACCAACCCCTACGACGACGAAAACGCAGTCCCTACTGGCCTCACCTGGCACACCCTCTACCGCGAATACGACAGCCACGGCTCCTACCAGCAACTTAGCTCGCCCCGCTACGCCGTACCGGTCAGTGAGGCCGAGACCGTAGTGGCTGCAGCCAAACAATGGGCAGCAGAGATCGCAGCGAAGCACAACCAGAACCTCCACGCCGCAGCCCCTCAACAGCATGTCGAGGTTCGCGTGTCAGGCCCCAGCCTAAGCTGAGTGATGATGAAAGCACTTCGCGACGGCGGTACCCGAATCGCGGTCGCGCTTGCAGCCGCCGGCGTTTTGTTCCTCGGCGCCTACCTACTCGCCCTCCCAGACAATCCGGACGCGAGAACCGGCGACGGTTCCCCGCAATCGGTTGCAGGGGAGTCCGCGACCGTTCAGCGCGTCGTCGACGGCGACACGATCATTGTTCACCGCAACGGCACCACCGGCACAGACCGAGTCAGGCTCATCGGAATTGACACCCCTGAGCTCGGCCACGGGAACGGCCCTGATGAGTGCTACGGAAACGAAGCCAGGGCGCTTCTTTCCTCCCTGCTTCCTGAAGGAACGGAGGTAGGGCTCCGGCCGGATCCCACTCAACTCCAAGTCGACAAGTACGGGAGACTTCTCCGGCACATTCAGATCCCGGAGACCAACACGAACGTCGTTCTCGAAGTTCTCGGCGCTGGAGCAGGCCTCGAGTACACCTACGACAAGCCGTACCAAGGTCAAGCCGACTACCGGACTGTTGAGGCAGCCGCGAGGTCGCAGGCCGCCGGCTACTGGGGCGCCTGCAGGTAGCCCAACCTCGGCGCCCCCGGAACAAAGAATCCCCGCTATTGGAAATTCCAGTAGCGGGGATTCTGCGTTCTGAGCCCGAACCCTAGTACGGGTTCTCGTTCGCGCACACCGCTATGCGAGACTGCACGCTGGACACGACATGAGGGCAGTGTCCTGGTATCGCGGACACGGGCCGTTGCCGACTGATGGACGCCCTGGCACTTGTCGTCCGTCTGGTTGCGGTGTTGGTCAGAGATACGTCCGTTTGTCCATCTGCTGCTGTCCAGCGCCGCGTAGCAGGGGAAGGGTATAGGGGGGTCATGTCCAAGTCGCCCGGTGTGGGTGTCTCGGGCAAAGGACATTGTCTGTGGTCAGGCCGAGGGGACAGCGAGTGTTACTTCGAGTGTCCCGAGTTTGAACCGGGGGGACATGAGCGGTGTCGCGACACCAGCATCGAGGACACGCTCGGTGTTGTCCTCGGCGAGGACAGACACCCCGTTGACGGAGCCAAGGTCTTCCAGACACCAGTGTGTCCCGTCGTACCAGATACGTGCGTGTGTCCTGGACAGCGTCTTCGTCGCGTCGGGGAGCGCGAGTGTCTGGACATGCGGGGACGCGTCCGGGCGGCGTCCCAAGATTGTGTCCGTGGACAGCGGGTACTCGCTGCCGTCGGGAAGGACAAGGACACAGTTCGTCGCCGAGCTCCTGGACACCATCACCGTGCTGTCGAAGTCCTCCGGCTCGTTCCGTACCGCGACCGTCATTGCAGCAATGTCCACCTCAGGATCGATGGACACTGGGGTTGCCGGGGGCGGCGCTACTGGCGCCACTTTGGCCGGTGCGAGCGGAGCCAGAGACACGACCGCCGGCGCGGGAGCGACCAGTCCAGCTGTCCCGGGCGCGGGTTCGAGGTGTCCCGTGCCGCTCGCCGGCGTGTCCGCCTCCTCGAGTAGCTGCTCGAGCAGGGACGGCGCGGACTCTTCGGCAGGAGCCCCAACCGACAGGGCGTCCTGTGTGGGCTCGTGTCCAAGCTGCGCGAGCAGCACTCCAACGTCGAGCGGCCGCAGATGCGCTGGGACACTCAGATCTAGTCCGCAGTTCGAGCACATAGGTGCGATTTCACCGCCAACGTACTCGTTCAAGGTGCTGCAGAACCGACACCGTGCCAGCCTGTTCGCCGCTGCGGGTGAAGGAATGTATGAGGTTTGGGCATTCGAAACCGTTGTGTCCGTCATACCTATCCGACCAGGTGACACGCGCAGGTCATAGAGCGAAGGGTTTGGTAACGTGCGACTTCCTCAAGACCCCACGCCGGGGCTCAGTTGAGGCCGCTACGGATTCGAGCTCTTGGTCCTTCCTATCGCGGCTTTCCACCAGCCGCTGAAGCCACCCCGGTTTATTGACTTCGTGGATCGTATGCCAAATGCTAAAGGTTGGTGCCGTGTTCAGCTCGTTGGCCCCTATCTCGCCCCGGGGGTGATGGAAGGCCCCACCACTGGAAAACGCCTCAGTGATCCTTGTGCACTGGTGGTGTTAGTGACCGCTGGAAAAGCCTCCAAGGAAGACAGTTCGAAGGAGCGGTCATCTGCGTTTACGCTTCCTCCGTTGGGCAGTAAGGAAAAGGTATGGGGCTTCACGCATCTGGGTTTTTCGAGTCCCAAAGTAGGGAGTGAGCCCGGCGGCTCCAGCTAGCAGTGCTCCTGCCGTACCTAGCGGCCCTGCAGTCGACCCGATGACCACTCCGAGGCCTCCGGCTAGGGCAGGGAGAATCCCGGAATAGACTCGGTTCGTCTTCATATTTCGTTCCAACTTCTTTGCGGCACTTTCAATCCCCGCAGCGGCGGACTGTACCGCCTGTATTTGGCCCAAGAACTCTGAAGACGTGGCCATCGCGAGACGGATGCGCTCTCTGAAGTCCTCTACAGCCTCGTCATTATCAAGTAACTTGGCAAGATCCCGCGAATGAAGATCGGTAAGTGTAGGTATCTCTGCCCAGACTGAAGCCGACCCAATACCAGCATTGGCATCAGGGCTCCGATGACGTAGCAGACGCGCCTCGAACGGTGTAGTGGCAACATACTCGGCTCCGATCAGTTCTGATACTCCAAGCCGTTCGGTAGTGCGCTGAACATACCTCGAAACAGCTTCTCGAGTGCACTGGGCAATCCACGCACTGTAGTCATACTGCGCGTCGTAGTCGCCAAGGAAGCGAGTACTGAAACGGCCGTCCTCTGCGTCATCCTCCGGTTTCTGAATACGGCCGTGAAACCACATAAAGGGATTTTTTGCAACGTCATCGATAGCCCTAATGAAGAGAGCATCGCGGGCTGTTGGGCCCTCGACAACAAGCTGACTTGCAACAAAGTCGACCAGTCTTGCGTTGCTAAGATCCCTGCGCGTCGATTCCTGTAGCATCTCATCGTTCAGAAAGCGTCCCAATCCTGAAGGGACCATAAGAATGCGGCCAGACTCAGATAGGTGGCGATACTGCAGCTCCGCCCGTGCTGTCTTCGCGATTTCACGGCTTGTAGCGGCGTTCGCTACGAGTGTGATGAGCCTATCCGGAGTTAGAACATGGTCCGAAAGTAGAATTGTCCTGGAGATGAAAACTAGCGGGTCTAGATCTTCATTCCACAAGACAGTTGGCTTCGGTTCCAATTTGGCCAATGATTGCGCCGTTTGCCAGGCCAGTAAAGAGGTGTGAACAATTGACTCGGCGATTTCGGGGTGAACAGCCTCATCTGTCTCTGGGAGTTCCGCAAGCCGCTCCAGGAGGAACACCCGATGGCCTCCAGCATCTTGAGGAGACAAAGGGGCCTCATCGCTCTTGAACGTCGAGAGGCCCTCGTCCAACGCCGAATATCTGGTTGGAGTGGGTGAGAGGTTCTCTGGAGGGAGTCGCAGCGGTGTGCCCGCGGGAAACAACTTCGGTATGAGCGCCCTATCCATGGACACTTTAGGGCTCAGGAACAGCTTTCCTTCATTGTCAGCCGGCACCGGCTCCCCCGGGACCGATTGGGCCTTCGAGAGCTGCTTATGACACAAACGGTAGGTCTTACCTGATCCACACCAGCAGTGCTCCTGGCGGTCGAAGGGTGCGAGAGGGTCCATGCTCAGCATCGTACTTGACCGTAATTCCGATTGGACCCCTGCAGCTTCTTACGTCCCCACCTGTGAGTTCTGTCCGAAATCCGGTTTGACCAGAAGCGACCAGATTGCGACCGGGTCCTAGCTGCTACTCATGGCTGCCACGACAACGGGTCGGCGCGGATGACTGCATTCATTTTAAATACGGCGCTGCCTATAGCAGCGGCTTGTATTCAAGCGGGCGTGAGGCGCAACGGAAGAGTGGCCGGCGCTCGAATAGGGCCGGTCTCGAACACGCAGTTGTTCCGCGCTGTGCCCTAGTCTTCATTCAGTTTCCTTGTCGCGCTCTCCTTGGCCCCAGCACGTGACCCTCCATCTGCGTACTCTGCTCTGATCGGAGTTTCTCCTTACACGACTGGCATTTGAGGGGGAACGCGTCCCGCGTTCCGTGACATCCACTGCGCGCCCCAGACAGTCGGTGGAGTGAAGGCGGCACTCTGTCGCCTCACAACAAAGGAGAAACGATGAACTTCAGGTCCGCAAGTTCCAACACGGCCGGCACTGTCCTCACTGTCCGAGGACGTCGTGAAGAGCGGAGCAACGGCCGAACACGATTTACCGAAGAGCACGCTGCATATGTCGTATCGGGTGACGCGAGAGAGATCGCGAAGTCCCTTAACCTGCGAGCCCAGACAGGGCTTCGAGCATTCTTCGGGATGCGGTTTCACGTAACGGATCTTCCAGGGGCGGTCCGCGCCATCAACACCGAACACGTTGACGCAGAAATCGCAGCTGAAGGCATAACCCACGAGGAACGGGACTACTTCTTCAGTTCAGGGTTCAGCCAGCACGAAATCTTTGATCGCATCATCGAACGCAGCAAAGCCGAACGGAAGAAGCACAGGGCAGATCGGGCTGACAAGATTCGGGCTGACCTCAACGCGATAGCTCCCATCCTCGACGACCAGAACACAGACCAGTGAAGTCAACCGACCAGGAGCGAGAAACGACAATGGCGACACAAAGCGCAGGACAGCCAAACACCGCTTCAAAGGCAACCGTGAAGCAACGACTTCGGGCTTGGTGGAGTGCCAGCCACGACGACATATTTTGGGGGCTGCGTCATGCAGCCGGGACCGCTATCGGAGTTGGTGGCCTGTTGGCAATCGGCTATGTGGCAGGCAGAGCCTGGGCTGCTGCAGGCGGCGACATTCGGATCGAGGGAGCCCTGATCGCAGGGGGATTTTGGGTGTTGGCTCTCGCCCTACTCTTCCAGAGAGCTCTCGGGCTGCTAGGTACCCACAGTACCGTCACGAGATCGGCTGCAGCACCTCTCGGTGCCGCCCGTCTGCGTGCAGAGGGTTCAGGCGTCATGCATCGTGAGGCGCGCCACGCGGCCCTCCATATTGTTGTCGGCTGGCGGCTCGGGTTCATCATCACTTCGTCAGACATCCGTGGCACCAGCTGCCTCTACGGTTGGTCCTTCAACGCGTCCAACAGCACTGGCGCAGATGCTCGCTTCGCAGGCATCACCCTCCACCTCGCAGGGCTCACTGAGGGCGAACCAATCACCCTGGCACAGAGCCGCGATGCAGTCCATGCGGTTTCTCTCGCGACGGAGCTCATCGCAGCGGGTGAGCGTCCGAGCGGCTACGAAGGTGTGTTCGAGATAGGGGGCCTGATCGAGGCCGCGGCTTCCAAAGCCCGCGAAATTGTGGCCGAGGAAACAGGACTGATCGCTCAGATAGCGAGCGTGCATGCACGTACTCATTTTCTCGACGAGCGACTGATCGCGGAACTCCTGACGCCGTTCCTGGCCGAGTCGACCCGTGCGCGATGAAGACCGCCTCACAACGTCGCTATGAAGCGTCCCTCCGCCGAAACGCGATCGCGCATCCCGCGGTGCCGGCAGAGAACAGCGGGTGGAGCATCACTTGTGAACGCACCGGCTGTAACAAAACGTTTGTGAGTCCCACCAGGCAACGCAAATACTGCAGCGAACCCTGCCGGCGCATGGTGGAGAAGGCCCGCCAGCACCGGATGTCCTTTGTCGAAGGTCTTCTGCTCATGAGCTGTGCTGCACCGCGTTGCCGAGAAGTCTTCGTGCCTGTCTCGCCGGAACATCAGTACTGCTCCTCGAAGTGTCGTAAGCGTGCACACCGCGCAAGCTCAAACCTCGGCGCGACTTCATGCGCGTGGTGCGGCACACCGTTCCCGGATGCAGCTACGCGACGCCGAAAGTACTGCGGCGCACGATGCAGAAAGCGCGCAGAACGCGCCGACGCGTACACCCGCCAGAAACCGTAACTCGTACCAACACGAACAGATCGAACCGGAGAAACCATGACCTACAACGATGAACGGCGCGCGACACCATGCTGACGATGACGACTATCGGTGCTGATCGGAACGCATGGGGGTACCTCATGGGAACCGTCTCTACCGAGCACACGCTCGACCGGGCAGACAGCCGCGCCGCCTACTACATGGCGAACGGCACTCCGCCAGGTGCTTGGGCAGGCACAGGCGCGGCCGCACTCGGCCTCACCACCGTCACCGGCGACGTCCGGAAAGAAGACCTCGAAGCACTGTTCGGGGAGGGCACGCACCCACTCACGGGTGCAGCCTTGGGGAAGCGGTTCATCACCAAAAGCGACGTCGAGGAAAACGGCAAGAAACGGCAGTCAGTTGCGGGGTTCGAGTTCGTGTTCTCACCGCCCAAGTCCGTGAGCTCATGGTGGGCGCTCGCGGACCCGGACTTGAAGGACAAGATCCGTGCCTGCCACCAGGCCGCGATCGACGCGACGATCCACAAGCTCGAGTCAGACATCATCCGCACGCGCACCGGCGTCGACGGTGTCGCCCAGCAACATGTGCAGGGCATCACTGCGGCGCTGTTTGACCATTGGGATTCACGCGACGGAGATCCGCAACTCCACACGCACATGCTCGTCTCGAACCGCGTCCAAGGCGCGGACGGGCGGTGGCGCACGATCGACTCGCGCTGGTCACTGTTCCCCGCTGTCGCAACGGCCGGCGTCTACTACGACACGGTTTTGATGGACGAGCTCGCGATGCGGTTCGGTGTGAATTGGACGACGCAGGCTGTCCAAGAGCATCCCACGGAATACCAAGGGTGGCTCGCTGACACAGCGCGACCGGACACCGCGTCGGCGCGGCACCAGTTTGCGCTCGAGCAAGGCGAAGCACCGGGCTCTGTCGCGTGGCAGATCGCCGATGTGCCGCAGGATCTCAATCGAGAGTACTCGACCCGCTCACGAGACATCGCGGCCGCGAAGGACCAACAGATCGCAAACTACGTGAAGAAGCATGGCCGGCAACCGACCGCGAAGCAGATCATCAAGTTCAGGCAGCAAGCGACACTCGCCACACGCAAGGCAAAACAGAACCGGTCGCTCAAAGCCCTCACATCACTCTGGAGGGAACGCGCGACACGTCACGTGGGCGAATCCTTCCTATTCGCAGATCGAGTCCACGACGCCGGCAAAGCGCGGCTTGATGACCTCCCTCTGTGGTCATTCAGGCACGATGACGTCGACACTAACGCGGTGCAAGACGCGGCCGCGTGCGCGCTGACGGCGCTCTCGATCGGGAAGTCTACGTGGGGCAGGCGCAACGCCGAGACAGAAACGTTGCGCGCGATCGCGGGCTGGCGGTTTAGGTCACCCGCGGACCGCGACCAAGTCGTTGCCAGGATCCTCGACCAGGTGCTCGCTGAAGCGATCACCCTCACCCCGAGAAACACACTCCGAGCCCCAACACGGTTCCGCACGGAATCCGGCGAATCCACGTTCCACCCTGCCGCACGGGATCTGTACACCACTCGCGAAGTATGGGACGCAGAAGAACGCATGCTCGAAGCCGGCCGCACCATGAGCGTGGCCGCCGTCGACGCAGAGCTCGCGAATGAACTTGTCCACACGAAGGTCGCCGGCGGCGACCTCATTCTCGGTGCGGACCAAGCTGCTGCAGTCCAGAACATTGCCTGCTCCGGGAGGCTCGTCGACGTGTTCGTCGGGCCTGCGGGATCAGGGAAGACGACGTCGCTTGAGAAGCTCCGCGAGATCTGGGAAACACAATACGGTGACGGGAGCGTGCGCGGCCTCGCCCCGACCGCCCGCGCAGCCGAGGTGCTTGCCGACTCTCTTGGGATCCAGACCGAGAACACCGCGAAATGGCTGCACGAGACCGGGCAGGGCACTGTCGAAGCAGACGGCTTCTCATATGAGCTCAACGCAGGCGACCTCATCATCATCGACGAGGCATCCATCGCCGGAACGATCGCACTCGACACCCTCCGTGCTCAGGCCGAAGCAGCAGGGGCAAAGCTCCTGCTCGTTGGCGACTGGGCGCAGCTTGCCGCCGTCGACGCCGGCGGCACGTTCGGGCTCCTCGCAACAGACCGCGACGACGTCGCTGAACTCACAGAGCTCCACCGCTTCAAAACCGAGTGGGAAGCCGACGCATCAAAACTCCTCCGCCTCGGGAAAACAGCCGGCCTCGCCCAATACATCGATCAAGGCAGGATCACGCACGGCCTCGACGAGACCATCGTGCAAGACGCCGTGGACGCGTGGAAAGCCGACGAACAGACACCCGGCGAGGACGGGACACTCGTGTCCCTCCTCATCGCACCTACGAACGACATGGTCGAACGACTCAACCAGATCGCCCGCGACTGGCGCATCGAGACCGGACACGTCGACGGGACACAAGAGACACGTGTCCAGTCAGGTGTCGCGTCCCCAGGGGACAGGATCGTCACCCGCCGAAACGAGCGGACACTCAGGACAGACCACGACCGATGGGTGAAGAACAACGACGAATGGGTTGTCCAGGACATCGACCCGGACACCGGGGACATCACGGCAGTGTCCGGGGACGAAAAAGTTGTCCTTCCCGCGAAGTACTGCCGTGACCATGTCCAGCTCGCATACGCGACAACCGCACACCGCTCGCAAGGACGGACGGTGGACACCGCTCACGCGATCATCGACTCGTCGGCTTCCAGAGAGACGTTGGGTCTGCTGAAGGACGGTCCTATAGATGTCAAGCCGCGATGAGGTCATGCCTGAGATCGTTGTACACCTCGCGTGCGATGAACCGTTTCAGACACCGCAGTACGTCTTTCTTGGAGAGCCCCTCAGCGAGCCTGCGCTGC
>WPCJ01174403.1_pt1 | contig 29899 bp, 40 predicted proteins | sample 5399831 | NCBI WGS metagenome assembly WPCJ01 (sample SAMN12869470, study PRJNA574797) | sludge metagenome | isolation source: wastewater treatment of pH10 | place: China:Beijing | collected 2019-05-20 | reverse complement strand
GGCTGCGGCGGCCATCCTCCCTATCGCTTCGGCGATTCAGGCGGGTGATCTGGCCGCCATCGACGCCCTGATGGACGGCCTGGACCGCGTGAAGCACGAGGCCCGCGAACTGCGCGCCGTCGCCACGAACGTCACGCGCCTTCGGGAGGCCTGCTGATGTTTGGTTTTCGCACCCTAAGGGCTCGCTATCGCCTCGCCGTCGCTGAGGCCGACTTCCTCCGCTGCAGGGACGAGTGGAACGAGGCGTATCAGCGCCAGGACACCCGTCGCATGGGCACTGCTGGCGCCAACCTGCGCGCGGCGCGGAATGCTCAGATGCGCGCCGAGATGGACGTCGCCAGCCTGCGCCGTCGCCCCAATGCTGGAGTGGCGCAATGACCCAGCGCGTCAACGTCCAGACCTGTACCCTGCGCCGTGACGGCCAGCATCTGATCACGTACCGGGTCGGTTCGTCGGTCTATTCCGCACTTTCTCCGAAGTCCGTCCAGCCGGGGACCGACGTGCGCGTGCGCGACGGCAAGGTGATCGGATGACCCGCGCCACCAACGCCGGGGCCCAAGGCAATGCTGGCGTCTTCGCCACCTGTCGCCGGGGAGGGCTCACCCACGAGGAAATACGCGAGATCGAAGCTCACCGGGCCAAAGAACGGCCGACGCCTTGGCAGGCCCTGGCCATTCGCTACGGCCGGTCAGAGATTGAAATCCGCGCGCTGTTTCAAACAAAGCCCGCGAATGACGTCGCTCCCGCTTGGCCGCTGGGCGCCTGTGACGCGCCGGTCCGGAGCCTGATCGAAACCGTGTGCCGCCAGCATGGCGTCACGCCAACATCGCTTCGCCCGAACCCTGCCAACGGGCAGCGCGAGGGCGTCAGCAACATGCGCGCCTTGCGGGCCTGCGTCGCCACCGTGCGGGCGGCTTTCCCGAGCCTGACACTGATCCAGCTCGAGGGCATCTTCCTTCGGGACAAGGCCTACATCAGCAACCTGATCAAGCAGGGGCGGGCAGCATGAGCGCCCAGATCATCCCCCTGAACCCTCAGCGTTGCGCAACTCTCGCGCCATCCGAGCAGGTCGCCCGCATCTCCGACGTCGTCACCGGCGAGATCGCCAGCCTGGCGGCCGATCGCAAAGACAGCATCCGAGTTGCCCGCCTCTTCACCCGCCAAGCCGCCCTCTATGCCGGATGGCTCCAGCCGCTTGAGACGGCGCAGAGCCTGCGCGCCTTGGCCGACGAGCTGGAGGGCATGGCATGAGCACGATCAACATCGCTGATGTCCGGGTGAACGGTGGAACGCAGTCTCGCGCTGCCATCGATCGCGGGGTCGTCTCGGAATATGCCGACGCCATCAAGGGCGGCGCTACGTTCCCGCCGATCACCGTCTATTTCGACGGCGTATCCTACTGGCTCGCGGATGGCTTCCACCGCTACGAGGCCTATGCGCTGGCCCAAGTCTATGACGCCCCGGCAGATATCCGGCAGGGGACGCAGCGTGACGCCATCCTGTTCAGCGTAGGGGCCAACGCCTCGCACGGCCTGCGCCGCACGAACGACGACAAGCGCCGCGCCGTCCAGACCCTGCTGAATGATCCGGAGTGGTCGGCATGGTCAGATCGGGAAGTCGCGCGAGCTTGCGGCGTTTCTCACACGTTTGTCGCCGGCCAAAGGGGCGCCGTCACTGGCAACGTTTCCAGTGAGCGCACTTACACGACGAAGCACGGCTCCACCGCGACCATGCAGACGGCCAACATCGGCGCATCGTCAAAAGCCGATCAAGCTACGCGCGCGCCTGAAACCCCGGAGGCTGGACCTGTAGAATCCGCAGGCCCAGCGGATGGCCCGCCTGCGTCAAATGTCGAGCAAGAGACAGCCGCCGACGACCCCGACGCCAAGATGCGACGCGAACTGGCGCGGCTGACCACGGACGGCCTGATCGATGAGGTAATCGGACTGCGAGCCGACCTCGACGACGCCAAGGTGAAGATCGACGCGGTTACGCACGAGCGGGACGACCTGAAGGCCAAGCTGAAGGAAGCCACGTCGGCTGATCTGGGGCGCGCCCTGGGCAATGCGCAGCGCCGGGCTGACACCGCTACCGGCCGGATGAACGAGTACATGGCCCAAGTGAAGCGGCTGGAATACCGGCTGAGGAAGGCCGAGGCGCGGGTCAAGGAACTGGAGGAAATGGAGGTCGTGCCAGCATGACCTCCATCCTCGCTCGCATTCGCGCCAATGGCGGCGACGTGGTCCGTCAGGAGTGGCGTTTCGCTCTCCGTCGGGGCCGCCTGACACAAGAGGCTGTCGCCTGGGTCCGTGCGCGCTGGGCCGACGTGTGCCGTGAGGTCTGGCCGCTGTTCGACCTGTGGGAAGAGCGCGCGGCCATTATGGAATTCGACGGCGGGCTTACGCGAGCCGACGCCGAGCGCGCCGCATACGCGGAGGTCGTGGCATGCTGAACCTCTTCGAGAGCAAAGAGATCGTTCTGCGCCCCTATCAGGACGGCGCCATTGAGGCGCTACGAGAGAACATCCGCGCGCACATCCGGCGGCTGATCCTGTGCGCCGGCACCGGGGCAGGGAAGACAATCTGCGCTGCTCATCTCCTAAAGGAGGCCAGCCGCAAGGGGAGCTATGCCCTCTTCATCGTCGACCGTGTCGCTCTGGTGAATCAGACGTCTGAGGTCATGGACGAGTACGGCGTCGAGCATGGCGTCATCCAGGGGATCAATCGGCGCTGGTCGCCGCGCGAGCACGTCCAGATTTGCTCGGCCCAGACGCTGGCTCGCCGCGGTCTTCCTCGGGAGCCTGATCTGATCATCGTGGACGAATGCCACGCCCAGTATCAGTCCACCCTCGACCTGATGGCCCGCTATCCGGACGCCGTGAAGATCGGACTGACGGCAACGCCCTTCACCAAAGGCATGGGCAACCACTGGGACGGGATGGTCAACGTCGTACCCACACGCCAGCTCATCGCGGGGGGCTATCTGGTCGAGCCCAAGATCTACATCGCGCGAAGCCCCGATGAGAGCGAGTTGACCCGCAACAGCTTGGGCGAGTTCTCCGACGAGAGCGCCGCCTCGGCCGGGATCAAGATTGTCGGTGATGTGGTCAAGGAGTGGGAGGCCAAGACGCAGGAGCACTTCGGCGGGCCCGCCAAGACCATCGTATTCAGCCCCACCGTCGAGCACGGGCGGGAACTCTGCGCGGCGTTTGCCGCAGCGGGCTACAACTTCCAGCAGATCAGCTACCTCGACAAGGACGACGACGCTCGCGCCGAAAAGATCGCGGAGTTCCGGCGCCCGGACAGCATCATTCACGGCCTGGTGTCGTGCGGCGTGCTGACGAAGGGCTTTGACGTTCCTGACGTTCGGATCGGCGTCTCCTGCAAGCCCTACCGCAAGAGCCTGTCCAGCCACATGCAGGAGATCGGCCGCGTCATGCGCACGATCCCCGGCGAGGAGAAGAAGGCGCTCTGGCTCGACCATAGCGGCAACTTCGAACGCTTCGCCCTCGACATGTACGACGTCTGGGAGAATGGCCCAGGCGAGCTGGATAAGGCTGAGAAGCGCGACAGCGTGGCCCGCGAGCGCGATCCTCAGGTGCGAGAGAAGGTCGTTTGCCCGGAATGCTCAGGCGGCCTCAGCGGCAACACCTGCATGTCCTGCGGGTGGGAGCGACCAGCCCGCTCGCATATCCACGCCGTGGAAGGCGAGCTGAAGGAGTTCGACCCCACGACGCTGGGGATCGAGGCCCGCGCCGGTCTTCGGGCGGAGTGCCTGAAGAGCCCGCGAGAGGTCTGGAAAGCCGCGCTCCACTACTGCGCCCAGTCCACGCGGAAGGGCGAAGATCACGCCCGCCGCTGGGCCTATGGATCATGGCGCGGCATCTACCCAAGTGCGAAGCTGCCCTTTGGTTGGTACGACATGTCAGTCCCCGCCGTTGTCGACCCGAACGCCTATGCGCTCATCGAGCGCGAGGTGAAGCGCTTCCGCAAGCAGAGCAATCTGCGGAGGGCCGCATGATCCCTCTTTCCTTGGACGAGGCGATGCGCCGGGCATGTGACGCCGTGAAGGTCGCTCCTCCCAAACGTAGATGCTCGCCAGGCCGATGGACCCGTACGGACTCCCTCGGGAAGAACGGCAAGAACGATGCGGCCGTGAAGATCGACGACGATCAAAAGGGCGGCTTCGTCTACAACTACCAGACGGCTCAGGGGCAGAAGTTCCGCATTGACGGCGCCAATGACAACCGCCCAGCCGACCCCAAGGTCGAGGCGCGGCGACGAGCTCGAGAAGCCGAGCGCGAAGCGGAGCGCCGCCAGGTCGAGCGTATCTGCGCCGACATAGTGCGGGGCTGCCGGACGGACGTGCATCCCTACCTGAAGGTGAAGGGGTTCCCTGAGGAGAAGGGCCTCGTCTGCGACGACCCGCGGGATTTCTTTCCATCAGGACGGCTTGGCGAAATGCTGGCCCACGCTCTGCCCGAGGCCCAGGGGCCGCTCCTGATCATCCCCGGCCGCGTCGGCAAGACGATCACCACGCTCCAGTTCATCGCACCGGACGGCACGAAGAAGAACATCCTGAGGGGCGTCATGTCCGGCGCTTCACACAGGATCGCGACAGGGCGCGACACATGGGTCTGCGAGGGGATCGCCACGGCGATGACCGTGCGGGCTGCGCTGCGCCTCCTGGGCGTCTCTGCGACGGTCCTCTCGGCCTTCTCGGCATCCAACGTCGGGCAGGTGGCCGAAGTCATTGCGGGCTCGAGGATCGCTGCCGACCACGACAAGCCGGTGGAGAGCCTTGAGGGACTCGGCGCTGGCGAGTTCTACGCGCGTCGCTCCGGCCGGGCATGGGTCATGCCTCCGGCCCTCGGCGACGATTTCAACGACATGCACCAGCGGGAGGGCCTGAGGGCCGTCGCCCTGCGCCTCAGGGAGGTCATGATGCAGTGAGCGCTCTGGGCCGCGATGTGTGGTTCGCGGAAAGTCAGGCCATAGGCGATAGCTGCGGCCTGATCGGCATGGGGATGGCAAGGCCCCGGTGCGCCGCCGCAAGCGCGCGACATAGGCCCTCTGTGAGTAGCCCCCGCCCTGATGTGTGGCGGACGCGAAAGGGTCACACCGCACCAGTTGCCTTGCCCGCACAGGACGCCCCCAAAAGAGGGGCAGCCGCGCCCGTCTCGCCACTGAATGACGGGCAATGCGGTGCCGCCAGGTCTCGAAAGAGAGCGAAGCGACGGCCATGGATCGACAGCCTGACCCCGATCCCGCGCAAGACCAGCGCAAGCCGATTCAGTGGGGTGTTACTGCAGGAGCCTCTGTCCCTCAGTTGAAAGCGCCTTCGCCCCGTCAACGGGCGAAGTGTGCCCAGCGAAACCCCGAACCCTAGTTGAATTCATAAGGCGACAAGATGACCCACAAGCTCCCCCGAGAGAGGCGCAGGAAGATCAGAAAGTCTGACCGAAGCGCTTACGCCAAGTCGGCATCGAAATGCACGAACGGGAAGCTGCGGGATGCCCTGACGACCAAATGGACGCCGCGAGATCAGGACAAACACGCCAAGCGAAAGCTCGGCACCTTCGGCCCCGCAAGCGAGGTCGTTCGCATTAACCCAGAGACGATGGAGCCTTACGAATGAGCCGGAAGAAGAAACAGAAGATCACGCTCCGCAAGGTCGCCAGCGTGGAGACGGCCGAGGCTCCGGTCGTCTCGAATGATCAGTTGCGCGATCGCCGGGCCGAGATCGCTCGCCTGAAAGCTCAAGGGGCCGAGGTCAACGCAGACAAACGGTCCGGGGTGATCCTGGCCGCGTGGCGCCGGGACGTCTTCACGATTCTGCGCACGCGCTACGGCAAGCCGTCAGAGGGCTACCCCAAAGGCAAGCCCGCGCTCTCGCAACGGGCCTATGAGGCGTTCCGCGCCCATGAGCTGGACATCCATATCTCCGCCGGCGCGACGAGCGGCGACCGCAGGCCGGACTACATCCGCGCCACGTCCGATGGCGCGCCGGGACAGAACATCACGCAGGAGGCCATCGACGGAGCCACTCGGGTCAAGAAGACCCTCCAAGGGCTAAGCCCCTCGGATGCTCGCCTTCTCACGGCGCTGATGACGGGTGATCGCGCGCTGGCGAAGAACTGGCGCGCCACGGTCCAGGCCGAAACCGGCGAGACGGCCGACGAGGGACAGACGGCTCGTATCCGGGCGCTGGGCGACAACCTCATCCACGCCCGCGGCGTCGCCACAGCAAAGCCGAAGCAGGTGGCGAACGACGCCGTTCCGCTGGAGCCGCACCAGAAGCCGCTGACATGGTTCAGGGGCGCGGATTTCGGTTAGGAGCAGTCATTGCCCGACCGGTCGAAGCAGGGTACGAAAAGACAAGGTCGCTTCGCGCGTCCGGAAACATGGCCCACGGGAAACCGGCGGGCCTTTTTCTTTGCCCTCCGACCATGTTCGGCCCTACGGGAATGGCTGGATCAGATGGCAGTTCGAGACCGGATGACGAACTCGAAGCTGTTGAAATGATCGACCAACCCTGCCAGTTCGGCGGGATCGCGGTCAGACGACGCCTCCAAGATTAACTTCTCGGCACCAGACCCGTCAGCATTGAACTGGTAAATGGCGAGCGACCCATCCGGCTGCGCTTCTGCTCTGTGCTTGATCGTCGTGCGCACCACTTCCTCAGACATCGCTCGCTCTCCGCTTCCTGCAAGAGCGCAGCTTGGACGACGTCGTTCATCCAAACAATAGGAGGCCCCATGGTCCCCATGAAAGCCCTTGTCGGCTTTTCCCTGTCTGACGGCTCGGCCGCTGCTGGCGCCACCTTCAACGCCAAGGACGCAAAGGCCGCTGACCGCCTTGAGGCGGCTGGCGTAGCGGAGCGGGTGAAGGCTGAGGCACAGACCGCGTCGAAGACCGAAGCGAAAAAGGCCAGTGCGACCATTTCCGCCGCCTGACCTGTTCGATCAGGCTACGGCTCCAGCGTTCATCCCATCGACAGCACTGCAAGGCTGGGCGAAGGCAACATTCATCAACGCGGGCGCGCCGCTCCATAACCCGGACCATGCCCATCTTGCTGACGCAGAGATCGGCTTCCTCTGGACGTCGATCATGGCCACTCGCCACATGAACGCGATTGTCGGCCAGGCCGAGATGCCCCGCTTTCAGGGATCAAAGTGGTCCAAGGCCCGACAGGAGCAGCAGATAGAGGCGTGGTTTGGCACGATGCCGGACTTCCTCATCACCCTCGATGCGCGATACGCCGCCCAATGCGACGATGTCACCTTCTGCGCTCTGGTGGAGCATGAGCTTTACCACTGCGGTCAGGAGATGGATCAGTACGGCGCGCCCAAGTTCAGCCGGTCTACAGGTCTGCCGGTCTTCGCCATCCGCGGCCACGACGTTGAGGAGTTCGTCGGAGTGGTGCGCCGCTATGGCGTGGGGGCGGCAGCGGGTCAGACACTGGCGCTTGTGGAAGCGGCGCAGCGCAGACCCGAAATCGGAAAAGCCAAAGTCACCGGGGCCTGCGGGTCATGCCGGGCTTTGATTGTTTGATTTAGGAAACAGAGAAATCAAATGGCCCGAGGCGGGAAAAGGCCCGGCGCGGGTCGCAAGCCGGGAACGGTGAGCGAGGCGACCAGGCGCCGGAAGGAAGTCGCGGAGAAGGCTTTTGCCGATGGCGTCTCCCCTTTGGATGTCATGCTGACGACGATGCGCGCCCTGTGGGATCAAGCCGTCGACGAAAGCGGCAAGGTTGTGAACTTCGGCAAGGCCATGCAGGCGAACATCGTGGCGAAGGATGCCGCGCCGTTCCTGCACCCGAAGCTGTCGGCAGTTGAGGCCAAGGTGGAGGGCGACATGACGATGCTGCCGTCCGTGGTCGAGTTCGTGGCTCCTGATGCGGGCGACGATTGAGGAAATCCCCAAGATCACGCGCAACTTCGCCAGACCGGCGCGGACGCGGGTTTTCAAGGGCGGGCGGGGATCGGGAAAGACGAGAGGCCTGGCGCTACGTTCTGCGTTGCGGGTCTATCAACTGGCCGAGATGGGCGTCGAGGGCGTCTTCCTCGCCAGCCGGGAGCATCTGAACAGCCTCGATGAGTCCTCAATGGAGGAAATCAAAGCGGCGATCCGATCGGTCGACTGGCTGCACACCTATTTCGATATCGGCGAGAAATACATCCGCACCCGCAATCGGCGGATCAGCTACGTTTTTGCCGGGCTTCGGCACAACCTGGACAGCATCAAATCCAAGGCGCGGATCATCGGCAACTGGACCGACGAGGCGGAGAACGTCTCAGAGGTCGCGTATCGAAAACTGATCCCGACGATACGTTCCGAAGGTTCGGGATGGGTTGCTGAGAACTGGATCAGCTACAACCCTGAAAGCTCAGAGAGCGCCACTCACAAGCGGTTCGTCGAAACGACGCCGGATGACTGCATCGTCACGAATGTGAACTGGTCGGATAATCCGTGGTTTCCGGACATCCTGAACAGTCAGCGTTTGGAAGATCAGCGTCTTCGCCCAGAGACCTATGATCACGTTTGGGAGGGGGCGTTCCTCACCCTGACGGACGCTCAGGTCTTCGGCGGAAAGTTCGTGGTTGAGGACTTCGAGCCCGGCCCAAGCTGGGATGGTCCCTATCAGGGCCTGGACTTCGGCTTCGCACAGGATCCCACGGCGGCGGTCGAGTGCTGGATCTACGACGGCAAGCTCTTCATCCGGCGCGAGGCCGGCAAGACGCAACTGGAGCTGGACGACACGGCAGGCTTCATCGGCCAACGTATCCCCGGCTTCTCTGACCATGTCGCTAGAGCGGACAGCGCCAGGCCGGAGAGCATCAGCTTCCTGCGCCGTCACGGTATGCCGCGCCTGGAGCCGGTAGAGAAGTGGAAGGGCAGCGTCGAGGACGGCGTGGCCTTCCTGAAGTCCTTCGCCGGGATCGTCATCCACTCGGACTGCCCGCAGACCGCGCGCGAGTTCCGGCTCTACAGCTACAAGGTTGATCGCCTTAGCGGCGATATCCGGCCCGACATTGTCGATGCCAACAACCACTTCATCGATGCTCTTAGATATGCGGTGGCGCCAATGATCAAGGCTCAGGGCACGGTTGCCCTCTTCCTCTCGCGTCGGCACCGCTGATGCACCCCCTCCGTCTGGTGGTGAACAACGCCCAGCGCTCGCTGCAGGCCATGTTCCCCGGCTTCTATTTCGGCGCGCCCAAGCACAACCATGCGGCCGACTTCGGCTATCCCGAGCGGGTGGAATTCGCGACGGCGTTTGAGGCCTACAACCGCTATCCGCTGGCCCGCGCTGCGGTCGACAAGACAGTCGGCAAGTCGTGGGAGACGAACCCGCTCCTGCAGGAGTACCAGCGCGACGGCACGAAGTCGGGCTCTCAGGAGGAGACGAAGCCCGAGGCTGATATCCGCCAGCGCTTCGGCGATCTACGCGTCTGGCAGCACATGGCCGAATGTGACCGTCGCTCGCTGGTGGGTGCTTACTCGGGCCTGATCCTGCGTCTGGCGGACGGGAAGTCCTTCAGCGAACCGGTCGAACGCGTGCCCGGCGGGCTCGACGGCCTGGTCGAGGTCATCCCGGCATGGGAAGGCCAGCTGACCGTCAGCCAGTGGGACACGGACCAGACGTCCCTGACCTACGGCCAGCCGCTGATGTACCAGTTTGCGGAAAGCGCGGTCGGTCAGGCCCAGCAGCCGCGCCATTTCACCATCCATCCTGACCGGGTGATCATCGTCTCGCGCGACGGCACGCTGAACGGGCGCTCAGCTCTGGAGCCCGGCTACAATGCTCTGCTGGACATGGAGAAGATCCGGGGCGGCGGCGGCGAGGGCTTCTGGAAGAACGCCAAGTCCGGCCTGAGCCTGGAGATCGAGAAGGACGCCAAGATCGAGGACATGGCCCGCGTGATGGGCGTCCCGGTCCAGGAAGTCGTCGACAAGATCGACGAGCAGGTCGAGAGCTTCAACAAGGGCTTCGACAAGTCGCTGATGATGCAGGGCATCAAGGCGGTGCCGATCCAGGTCCAGCTTCCCTCGCCAGAGCACTTCTTCTCCATCGCGCTGCAGTCGTTCGCGGCCACCTTCTCATGCCCGCTGAAAATCCTCGTCGGCGCCCAAACCGGCGAGCGGGCCTCGACCGAGGACAGCGAAGAGTGGGCTCGGGTGAACATGGCCCGCCGGACCAATGAACTGATCCCTGCCATCATGGCCTTCGTAAACCGCCTGGAGCGCTTCGGCATCCTGCCGCAGAAGGACTGGCACCTCGACTGGACCGACCTGACCGAGTCCTCGATGGGCGAGAAGATCGACCGGGCGGACAAGATGGCCTCGGTCAATCAGAAGATGGGCGGCGAGATCGTCTTCACCGGCGACGACATCCGCGGCGTGGTCGGTATGGAGCCGCTGAGCGACGCCGAGAAGTTCCGCGACGACGACGTCGACGACGAAGAGGCCGCCGCTGGTCTCGAGCCTGATGACGAGCCCGCCCAAGCGGCCTGACCAACCCACAATCTGAAGGAGGCGCGCGTGAAGTACTGCCCCGAGCGCGACTTGCTGCCTGCCTATCCGAAACCTCGCCGCCGGCCTGTACGCACGTTCCTTGCGAACAAGGGCCTGACCGCTGGCGAACAAGTCAGGGTCAACATCCGCACCCTGGCCAACACGGCGGCTATCCGGCGCGAGAAGCGCAACGGCCGGGACGTGATCATCGTCCCCTCGGCCACCATGCCCGACGACGTCGTCATGAACGACATCCTCTATCCGGCGGCCGAGATCGCCAAGTCCTACAAGTCGCTGGAGCGCACCCCGGCGCCCTTGGGTCACCCGACCATCAACGGGGCGTTCGTCTCGGCCCGCGATCCCGAGGGCATCAACCTGGGCTGGATCGGGGCCTGGAACGAGAACGTCCGCCAGGAAGACGGGCGGGTCTTGCTGGACAAGGTGATCGACGTCGAGGTGGCCAACCGTACCGAGGCCGGCAAGCGCGTGATCAACGCGATCGAGAAGGGCGAGCCCGTCCACACCTCCACCGGCCTTCTGGCCATGCTGGACGCCGCCAATGGCGCTGTCCCCCACAAGTTCGAAGCCCGAGACATCGAGTTCGACCACGACGCCATCCTCCTGGACGAGGAAGGCGCGGCCACCCCGGATCAGGGCGTCGGCATGATGGTCAACGCGGCGGGCAAAGAGATCCAGGTCGTGAACTCCGTCTTCCAAGAGGAAGCGGACCGCGAACTTGGATGGGCGGTCGAAAGCGCCGTCCGCGCCATCGAGAAGCGCCGCAAGGCCTCCCTGATGGAGCGAGTGAAAGCAGCCCTCATCGAGGTCCTATCGGGCTCCGAGCGGGAACCCTCTGAACAGCAAAACAAGGAAGCTGACATGTCTGTCTCGAAAGAGCAGTTCGATGCGCTGTCCGGCGAGGTGAAGACCCTCTCGGAGAGCCTGAAGCCCGATGCGCTGGCGGCGTCGCTGTCCACCGCCATCGGCAATGCGGTCGCCGCGGCCATTCAGCCGTTGACCGAAGCCAACGAGGCGCTGGCCAACAGCCAGAAGGCCAAGGACGAGGAAGAGCTGACCGGCCTTCGCGAGAAGATCGTCAAGGCCAACCTCATGGACGAGGACGCGGCCAAGGAGCTGACGCTCAACGCCGCCCGCGCCCTGGCCAAGCAGGCTGAGCCCAAGAAGGCCGCGCCGCTGGCCAACACTGGCTTCAAGATGCCCGGCTCGGACGCCAAGCCTGCGTTCAAGCTGCCCAAGGCGGAGGGCTGATCCCATGGCGCGTTTCAACAAGATCTACGCCGGCCCCGTAACCGAGCCGACCCCGCAGGTTCAGGAGCGCATCTGCGCCGCCGCGATCCTGCCGGGCACTGCTCTGGTGGAATCGGGCGCCAACTTCGCCCAGGCGGGCGCTAACACGGGCGAGAAGTTCTACATCGCCCAGGACAACTACCTCGCCCTCAAGGGCGTGGATGACGCCTGGCCCGCCGGCGACACCGTCATCGGCATGGAAGCGCTGGACGAGCAGTTCTTCAACGTCCGCGTCCCGACCGGCACCAACGTCGCGCGTGGCGCCAAGCTGACCACCAACGCTGCGGGCAAGTTCGTCCTGGCCACGGCGGATCAGAACGTCTGCGTCGTCGCCGAAGAGGCTTTCAACAACAACACCGGTTCCGACCAGCTCGTGCGTGCGCGCGTGGCTCGTCGCAACACGGCCGTCGCCGCTTAAGGAGGGCTGACGATGCGCTACTTCGACGAACAGCTCGTCGCCAACTCGCGCCCTCACCAGCAGTGGTGGGGCGAACTGAGCGTGGCGCGCGAGCACTTCCACCGCGTGGAGGACCAGCACGCTTCGCTCTATGGCGAGATGGCCGGCGTTGCTAACGCCTCGGCTGTCCTGCCGCGCGACGCCTGGCTGGAGCTGGACACCATCACCACCCGCGTCATGCGGGACGATGGCGGCCAGCCCTTCATGCGCGACCTGATGGCCCTGGCCAAGCCGGTGAACATCGGCACCATGGCTCACCTGACCCGCGTCGCCTCGGACACCAACAACCCGGTAAACCGCTCGCTGTCCGGTCAGGTGCCGGTGGCCATGGACAAGACCGTCTACGACTACCGCGGGACGGTCGTGCCGATCTTCTCGGACGGCTACGGCCGCGAATGGCGCGAGTGGAACACGCTTCAGTCCGCAAACTTCGACGCCCTGGCCGACGACCAGGAAGGCGCGCTGGACAAGATCAACCGCGACATGGCCGACTACGTCTTGGACGGCGATGCCAACATCAAGTTCCAGGGCTACACCGCTTACGGCCTGCGCAACTCGCCGCTGACCAAGCTCATCAACCTGGGCTCGGCCGCCGGCGGAGCGAACATCGACCTGACCACGGCCACGCCGGATGAACTGGAGGCGTTCTTCGTGGGGCCTTTCGGCGCCATGCTGGACGCCAACCTGATCACCGAGGCGGTGAACCTCTACATCTCCCCGGAGATCGCCCGCGCCTGGGACCGCTCGTACTCGAGCGCCGAAGGCTTCAAGCAGGGCACGGTCCGCGAGTTCGTCGCCCGCAACCGCCGCATCGCCAAGATCGAGGTGACGCACAAGCTGTCGGGCAACCAGTTCTTCGGCTTCGTGCCGAACGCTCGGTTCGTCCGCCCGCTGGTCGGCATGGCGGTCAACACCACGGCGATCACTCGCCTGAACCCGACCGACAACTACCAGTTCCTGGTCATGGGTGCGCTCGGGATCGAGGTCCGCGGCGATTACAACGGCAAGTCGGGCGTGTTCGCCTCGACGGTCATCAACTAAGGCGGCGGGGCCAGGGCTCCGGCCTTGGCCCTTCCTCCTGATGGAAGGAGATCGCCATGAGCGACACCCGCATCAAGATCACCGCCGGCGGCATCTACGGCGCTGATGGCAAGGAAATCGCGGTCGGCACCGAACTGACGGTGAAGGCCGAACCGACCGCCTGGGCTGGCCGGTACGAGACCATCTCGGGAAACAACGAGCGCAAGACGCCCGTCATCAATGACGATCCTCCCGCTGGCCCATTCACCGTCGAAGACGGCGGCAAGGGCTGGTGGAGCATCCTCGACGCCAAGGGCGAGAAGGTCGGCAAAGGTCTCCGCGAGGAGGACGCCAAGGCCTTCGACACCCTGTCCGACGAGGACAAGGCCGCCTTCGCCGTCGAACACGCGAAGGCCTGACCCAGATGGCCGTGCATGGAACGCCCGAAGGCTTCGACGAGTGGCTCGCCGCGCGCGGCTACCAACTGCCGACCGGTGCGCCCAGCGCGGCCATTCTCCTCCAGCGGGCGACCGACTACATCGACGGGACGTACGGTTCGCGCCTGATCGGCGATCCGGCTGTCGATCCGCTGCTGACAGCGCTGGCGAACGCGACCTATGCGGCGGCGCTGTATGAGGCGCAGAAACCCGGCAAGCTAGTCATCAGCGCGACCGCCGGCGGCGCCCTGAAGCGAAAGAAGATCGACGTCCTCGAGAAGGAGTATTTCGAGGGCAGCGGCGACGCCGTGGCTGATGCGACGGTCCGCCTGTCTTCGGTCGAAGGCTATCTCGCTCCCTTCCTCCGCCCGATCGACGCAGCGGCTGGGCTCGGCCTCTGGGCAGTTGGCTGAACCGATGACCTGTGCGACTGTCCAGACCGTGACCCGCCGCATCGACGCAGATGATCCGCGCCTGAACGCGCACAAGATGCCGCTGGCGATGGCCACCGAGACCCTTCAGGACATCATCTCGTCGGCTGACGCGCTGCAGAAGGCGATCCTCGTCGATGCCCCGCTCGAGCAGCAGCAGAAAATCCGCGAGGTCGCGATGGCCCAGGCCGAATCCTACCTCGACCTCATGGCGGAGGCCGCGCGCCACGCCAGGGCCCTCAAGCCCTAACGCACCATGGCCAGACGCCCGACGCAACGACAGCTCTTCCAGGAGCTGGCGGCGAAGTTCGGCCCGGAGGTCGCTGAGGCCTTCATGGTCGTCGTCGCCGATCTGAAGTCTGGCGTCGAGTTTCAACGGCTAGTGGCCGCGATTGACCAGGGCGACCTGAACGGCGCCATGGAGGCCCTTCACCTCGACCGCGCCGCCTTCCACGCTCTTGAAGCCAAGATCAACGAGGCCTTCATCGCCGGGGGGCAGGGTGCGGTGTCCTCGATGCCCGCCAGCATCTCAGTCGGGTTCCGCTTCGACCCCGGCAACCAGCGCGCCGCCGCCATCATCCGCGCGACCGCCGGGCGTCTCATCACTGGCCTACTGGAGACCGAACGCGAACAGGCCCGCCAGTTCATCGCCGAGGGCATGGCGCGGGGCGCTCATCCTCGGGCCGTGGGCCTCGATCTGGTCGGCCGCATCAGCAGGCTGACGGGAAAGCGCGAGGGTGGGCTTATGGGGCTCTCGGCCCCGCAGCGGGCCTATGTCGTCACGGCGCGCGCTGAGTTGGCTTCAACTGATCCGAAGCTGCTGAAGCACTATCTGACGCGGGGACGTCGAGATCGCCGCTTCGACCGCTCCATCACCAAGGCCATTCGAGAAGGCCGGGCCGTTGATCCCGAGATCGCAGCCAAGGCCATCACCGCCTATGAACGCCGGCTCCTTCAACTGCGCGGAGAGATCATCGCGCGGACTGAGGGCATTCCCGCCATCCGGGCGGCCAAGAAGGAAGCTTATCAGCAACTGGTCGATAGCGGGCGGATCACTGAGGCTGAGATTGAACGGGCCTGGCACAACGCTGGGGATCGCCGCGTCAGAGACACCCACGACGCCATGGGCGGTCAGAAGGTGCGCGGTCTGACGCTGCCGTTCCAGAGCCCGAGCGGCGCCCTGATGATGTATCCGGGGGATGCTTCCCTCGGGGCCGGGGCCGACGAGATCGTGGCCTGCCGCTGCGACGAAAGCATTTCCGTGCGGAGGGCGGCATGAGCATCATCACTGGTGAAGCCGAAGCCGCCTATGAGGACTTCGCGGAGGATTTCGAAGACGGTGTCCTGACGGTGCCGGGAGAGGCGTCTTCGGACGGTCAGGGCGGATGGATACCGGGCGCTCCGGTGCCACATGACTGCAAGGCGTTGGTCACGGACTACAGCGACTATCGCCGCATCAGCCTCGGCATCCCTGCGACGGATCGGCAGGTGCTGGTTCTGGGCGGGAGCCTGCCCGCTGGCGTGGTCCCGGCCAAGGGACACAAGATCACTGCGCCAGACCCGTCCAACGGCGGGGCGATGCGCACCTTCGACGTCATCGCCAAGACCGGCGACCCGGCCAGCGCCCTCTACAAGTTGCAGGCCCGCTGATGGCCAAGGTCACGCTCTACGACGGCGTTCTCGCCCGCATCGCAGCGGACGCGGGGGAGAAGGGCCTGCGCGGGGCGCTCGGTAAGGCTGAAACGATCCTGAAGGAAGACATCCTGCGCCGGCCCGGCTCCGGCAAGATCTACGGCAAGCACCAGGCCTCCGCTCCAGGCGAGCCGCCGGCGCCGGACACCAACAACCTGCGCTCCAACACTAACGCCGATCCGAACATCCGCGAGGAAGGTGATGAACTGGTCGGGCGTGTGGTCGCCAATGCCGGATATGCCGAGGCCCTGGAGAAGGGCACCGAGCGCATGGCGCCGCGCCCCTTCCTCGGCCTGCTGGCCACCGACCATGCCGACGACCTGCGGACGGCCTTCATCGAGGGAGCGAAGGATTGAACAGCACCGCCACGATCTTCGCCCGCCTCGCCGCCGTCGCCCCTTCGCTGGCCACCTGGAACGGTCAGCCTGCCATCTTCAACGAGACGGCGCCTGACGACTTCCTCGACCAGGAGCCCAAGCCCTCCAAGCCGTTCCTGATCATCGCCGTGCCGACCTCTGACGTGGCGATGGAGACCTTTACCGAGACCGGCCGCCTGATCGTCCAAGACGTGCGCGGTTATCAGCGCCGGACCGGCTCAGCCGCCCAACTGGACGCCATGATGCGTCAGGTCCGCGACCTCTTCCACAACCGCCCCGGTGAACTCGTCGTCACCGGCGGCAAATGCGACGTGGCGCGCGTCACCGGCCCGGTCCAATCACCGACGACGGACGAGGCCTACACCGGCCTTCGCGTCACGATCCGACTGGATCTCGTCAACACCTGAACCCCGGCCCAGCCGGTCATCCCCAACGCGCCCAGGGCAGGCTGTGCGCGGCCTTTTCCATGCCTGCAACATAGGAGAGCGCCATGGCCGTTTTGGCCCAAGGCTTCATGCACCTGCTGCTGGGCTCCGGCAGCGGAACCCTGACCTACGAGAACATCTCGGGCGTCTTTAGCCTCGACGGCGGCGGCTTCTCGCCGAATAAGATCGACGCCACCGACTTCGATACGGTCGCGGGCACTCGAGAATACATCTCAGGCCCGCGCGAGCCGTCGCCCTACACCTTCTCGATGCACTACGAACAGGGCGACACTGAGCAGGAAGCGATGTTCGCGGCCATGGCGGCCAACACGCCGCTGCCGTTCCGCATCACGTTCGGCTCCGGCGCCCAGGCCAAGCAGATCAGCTTCAACGCGGTGCCCAACCTGACCCTGTCCGCCCCGGTGGACGGCAAGGTGACGTACTCCGGCTCCCTGGAGCCGATGGCCGCTCCGGTCCGTGACAATCAGGGCGCCTGATGCAGCCGACCGATGAACGCCTCGGGATCGTCCGCCTGCCCTTACCGGATGGGCGGGCGGTTCCGCTGCAACTGACCTACGCCGCCCTCGACGCCAAAGGCCATGATTGGCTGCTGGAACAGTTCAAGGCCATGCAGAAAGGCAAGCCGGGGGCGTCTCTGGCTATGGCCGAGGCTCTCGAGATCATGAGCGCCGGCCAGGTCCAGGCCGCAGACGTGATGGCCGCGCCCATGGCCGAATACCCCATGGCCGAGTGCCTTAAGGCCTGCTGGAAGGCTTGGGAGTTGGCGCAGTACGGCCCGAGCGGGAGGCCTGCCTCGGACGGCGCTGAAAACCCTCAGCCGAGCCCCCGCAAGACGTGGTGGGGGCGCATCTTCGGGCAGCGTTAAGGTCGGGGCTGAAGGAGGCCGAGTTCTGGGTCCTGACCCCCTTCCGGCTTTCCCAGCGCCTGGACGCAGCAATGGAGGCTTCCCTCTTCGGAGGGTGGTGGGCAGAGCGGTTCGCTCGTGAAGAGCGGCTGCAGTCGCCGCAGCACTACATCGACACCATGCTCAAGCCTGACGATCCCGCACTGGCAGAAGCCGAAGCCCTCGCCAAGTTCCACCGCATGGCTGAGGACTGGGGGTTGCAGGTCGAGGGCGGCGAAGAATAGCCTCTCCGGTTAGCGGAGGACTTGGTCATGAAACGGTTGGTTGTTCTGGCGGCGGTGGGGATCGTCGCGGGGTGCGTGCGCGCGGAAGCTCCGAAAGACGTAGCGAACTCAACCAACGCAGAGCATTGCCTGAACGCTATGATCCAAGCAGGGGAGGCTGGAAGCGTCGACCCAGACCGATCTGCCCTGAAGGTCCCTTGGAAGATTACAGGGAGCAAGTCGCCGGAGGGCCATCAGCGGCTCAGGTGCGAGATCAGCAATGCCGATTACCGAGCCTGGCTGACTGCGGATGTGATCTGCGATGATCCTGAGCGGGAGGAGTGCGTGTCGCTCGTCGACGTGGAAACAGCGAGAGAACTAGCCATTCCGAGCGCCAGAAACTGACGAACGCGCGTCTGGCACCCCCCCCCCCCCCAGGAGATCACCATGACTGAGGAGGGGGGAGGGCACCGTCATCCCGTGCATTTTTGAGATATCTAACCGTCTGTAGCCCTTCATCGAGCGTAAAACATTCCCATATAGGAACGGACGTCGAGGCTTAGGGATTAAGCCCAAGCGATCAAAAACGGATGCGATATCATCCTAGGGCTCTTGCCAAAGAGCAGATATCCTCGTTAGAAATCGCTCGAGAAGCGGAATCGGCAACGATCCCGCGCTCATTCCGGGGCCCACGCTTTCTTAGGCGTGGGCTTCCGTGTATCTGGACATAATGCTGTTCGTTTATCTCGATGAGTTCGGCCACGTCGGACCATTCGTTCATCGTCAAGATCCGAAATATCGGGATAGCCCTGTTTTTGGCATGGCTGGCATCATCCTGCCTGAGAAGTCAATTCGCCCGTTCAGCACCCGTTTTTTGCAGCTTAAGGAGCAGACTTTTGCGGCCGATATCGAGCGTTCAAGTCACGCCGCGTATAAATGGGAAAAGAAGGGGGCGGACATATTCCGGCCCAAAGCTGTCGAAAAATATCCGGAATTGCGACAGGTTGGGTTTCGTGTCCTAAACACCCTGAATGGATTGGGCGGGCGCGTCTTCTATTATGGTCGTGAGAAGGTCGCTGGTCGCACGGACGGAAATCCCAACGGTCTCTATACAACTATCTTTGGGCACACCATTCGATCCTTGGACGCGTATGCGAACTCGGTCGGAAGTAACTTCGCCATAGTCGTGGACGAACATTCCGCTCGAAAAGAACTGCTAGATTGCGCCGCCAAGACCATGTTTGGTCGCAGGCCGACCAAAAAACTCGTGAGTCCCCCTTTCGAGGTCGAAAGCAATCTTAACCAGAATATCCAGGCTGCTGACTGGGTAGCGGCCATCGTGGGGCGCATGTGGGCTTATCGCACACAGCCGGAGCAGTTTTTCGATCACGCCAAGATCGACGCGTATTTCGGTGACCGAATAGCGCGCCTAGCTACGCATAGCCGCGTCGAGCGCCGTCGCGAGAAGCAGCCTATCCTAGTCGGCCTTTCGTCGCCGCCGTCAAAGCCTCCGACCCTCCGCTTCTCGGTTCATGATAAGCGCTGACATACCTCGGCGTCGCTTCCTCCCCGTCACCCTGAACAGAATTCGAACAAGGCTCGCTCCGGCGGGCCTTTTTCTTTGGAGGCTCCATGGCTGAAGGCAATGTCGTCGGCTCGGCCGAGTTCGAGCTGCGCGCCACCCGCAAGAAACTCGCGGACGATCTCCGTCAGTCCGAGCGAGACGTGAAGGGCTTCATGGACCGCGTCGAGAACGACGCGGACCGCAGGTCGAAGAGCATTGGCAACTCCTTCAGCGGCATGATCCGCGGATTGGCGCTCGGCATCACGGCGTTGACGGCCGTGTTTGCCGCCGGTCTCGCGATGGCGCTTAAGTTCGGTCAGGCCAGCTTGAAGATGGCTGATGATCTCGCGAACTCGGCGGGTCGTATCGGCATCTCCACAAACGCCCTCCAAGAGTGGCAATACGTGGCGCGCAAATCGGGATCGACCGCCGCCGCGGCCAGCAAGGATCTGGAAGCGTTCGCCGTTAAGTGGGAGCAGGCGCAAGCTGGCCTGAACAAAGACGCCGCGAAGTCGTTTGCCGCGCTCGGATTCTCGCGGGAGGACCTGCGGTCATTCAAGGATGCAGAAGACGCGCTGACCAAGACAACGGACAGGATCGTTGCGCTTGGTTCCCAGGCAGACCGCGCCGCCATCTCTGAACGACTGGGGCTAGGGGCTTTCGCTGTTGCCCTTCGCGAGGGGGCCGACGAGGTGGACCGCCTTCGTGCCGAAGCTGCTGCACTTGGCTTTGTCATGGATGCCGACCTGATCCAGAAGGGCGCCGAAGCTCAGAGCCAGCTTGAGGACTTGTCCCAGGTTATCGGCATTCAGATGGCCTCGGCGTTCATCAACCTGTCTGACGAAGTGCTGAATTTCACCGCCGAGATTGCCGACGCCATCAACGCGCTGAGCGACTTCATCGACCGGTCGCAGGCGGCTAGGCGGATGACGGGCGTGGGCTTCGGCGACGCCCTTGGGATGGCGGCGACTCCGCTGGGCTTCGTCAAAGGTGCGTGGAAGGCTGGCCAAGCTCTTGTGCGCGGTCCTCGCTATGTCGACCAGGAAGCGCTTGAGGACTTGGCGAACGGCACGGGCCGCTATGCGCCGCCGCGTACGCCGCGTCGCTCCAGTGGCGGCAGCCCGACGCTGGCGGACATTTCGGGGCGGACGAACAACAGGGCCGACCGGGCTGCTGAACGCGAAGCTCGCCGCGCTGAGCGGGTAGAGCAGGAAATCTTCCGCGCCCGCCAGCGCGCTCTAGGCATCTTCGACCGCGAGGCCCTGACGGTTCAGGAACGCTTCGACATCGAGCAGGCCCAGGTGAAACTGGAGCGCGAGGCGGAGCAGAAGCAGCTTGAGAGCCGTCTCGCGCGCAAGGACATCACCCAGGCGGAGTTCAACCAGCTTAAGCTGATCAACGACCAAACGGCGACGCTGGAAGATCGTGTGGCATCGGACATTCTGGCCCGAGACCTGGCCGATGAGCGGCTGGCCCAAGAGCGTGCGCTTTCTGACCTGACGCGCGATCTACTGGCGCTTCAGTCGGGCGCCGCCCGCACGGCCAAGGAGCGCAGGGACATCGAGCTTCGCCTGCTGGCCATGGCGCAGCAGCGAGCGCGGGAAGACCTGGAGCGTGAACTGAGCCGCACGCCGGGGCTGTCCGACGCGGACAAGCAGGCACGTCGCGACGAGTTGGGACGGGTCGAGCGCGCACAGACCGACGCCGTCAACCGCCAGAACATGGGGCCGATGGAGGCGTGGCGGGACGCGAACCTGCGCACCGCCGCCGAGGTCCAGGAAGCATATGAGCGTGTCGCAACGCGCGGCTTGGACGCCCTGAACGACGGTCTCGTCGACGCCATCATGAACACCCGCTCACTGGGCGACGTGTTCAAGAACGTGGCGAAGCAAATCCTGGCCGACCTGCTGTCGATCTCGGTGCGTCAGTCGATTGTCGAGCCTCTCGCCGCTGCCCTGTTCGGCGGGAGTGGTGGCGGTGCTCCGGCGTCCTCGGGCGGCGCGAGCGGGGGCGGCTGGCTGAAGAAGGCGCTTGGCTGGGGGCGCTCGCTCTTCGGCTTCTCGGAGGGCGGATACACGGGCGACGGCGGCAAGCATGAGCCCGCTGGCTTGGTCCACAAGGGCGAGTACGTCTTCAGCCAAGAGGCGGTTCAGCGCATCGGCGCCGCCCGCCTCGACGCCATGCACAAGAACCTGAAGGGCTACTCCCTCGGCGGCCTTGTCGGCATGTCCCTGCCTTCGCTCAGCATCCCCGGCTTTTCGGGTGCCGCGGCGACCCAGCGCGTCCAGCACGAGGTCATCGTCAGGCCGGAGCGGGACAGCTTCATCGCCCTATCGACGGAGACGGCCGCGCCGCTATCGGCCCAGGCCGGGGTCGCTTCCTATCAGGCGAGCGAAGGCCAGCGGCAGCGGGCGGTTCGGATCGCGCCATATCGCAGGGGGCGTTGATGCCGGTTCTGACGCTTCCGTCTGTCCCAGCCCCTGCGGGCATGGGCATCGAACTCCTGACCAACAAGAACGTGCTGGTCTCGGCTCTCGGGGGCGATGAGCAGGAGCGTCAGCGCAAGGGCTCACGATACGCCCTGACCTTCACCATGCCGCCAATGACTTACGTCACATCAATGGCATGGGATGACCTGAACGCTGAGGGCTCGACGGTTCTGATGGAGGTCTATCAGCCTGGTTTCGACGTCGGTTCTCCCGGCGCCCCGCGCGTGAGCGGAGCGGGGCAGGGGGGCATCTTCCTGACGGTTGACGGCCTGACGCCCGGCTACGTGGTCCGCAAGGGCCAGTTCCTGAACGTCGTCACTCTGGGGCGCCACTACCTCTATCGGGCGGCTGCGGATGCGACCGCGAACGCATCGGGCCAGGCGCAAATCCAGTTGCGGACCATGCTGCGCTTCCCGCCCCAGGACAACGATGTGGTGAAGCTGGCGGAGCCGATGATTGAGGGCTTCGTGCGCGACATGAAAAGCTGGGAGGTCGGTGTCGACCGGCTGGTCGCGATCCAGTTCAAGGTGAGGGAGACCGCCTGATGGATCCGGTCCTTTCCAACGCACAGCGCCAGCCCGCCTATGTGCCGTGCATGCTGGTTCGGATGGAGTTGCGCTCTGGCGTTGTGCGGCTGACGGACGGCGGGTTCGCGGTCTACGGGGGTGAACTCTATCTGGCGGCGCATCCCGGCATCGGATCGCTGGACACCATCGGCCAACTGACCGAGGGCGGCTCCGGCACGACGACCCGCTCTGAACTGATGATCAACGCCGAGAGCGACGTCGCTGTCGCGGCTCTGGCCGATCCGCTGAACCAGACAGGTCTTGTCCAGTGGTGGGAAGGCTCGATCGATCCGGCGACGGGGCTCCTGATCGGCCAACCCCTCCTGAAGTTCCAGGGGCAGTACGACAAGGCTCGGTTTAGCGTCGACGAGAGCAGTTGGTCTGTCGTTATCGAGTGCGGCACCGAGTCCGAACTGCAGTTGATCCAGAACACGGACTGGCGCGCGAACGACGCCATGCACCGGAAGATCTGGGGCGAGCTGGGCCACGCCAATGTCTCGCGCCTGACCGATGCTGACTACTGGCGCACCGAGGCGCCTCCGGGGGCGATCAGCTCCAGCCGTCCCGCGCCCGGCGGGGGAGGCGGCGGCGGTTTCCGCGACTGGCCTGGCGTCATCCAAAACCAAGTCTGAGGTCTCATGAACATTTGGGATGAAAGGGTGCGTGTCGCCCAGCAATGCGCTGTGCGCTTCATCGGCAAACCCCTCGACTTCAAGCAGTACGACTGCGTGCGTCAGGCCCGCTACGTCATGCACCTGCGCAAGCAGTCCACGGGTCTGCTCAAGGGTGTGAAGTGGGGCTCCGAAGCGGGGGCCTATCGCGCCATGCGCAAGCTTGGTTTCGCATCGCTCATCGAGGGCGTGGACGCGGCCGGCTTGCTGGTGATCCCGTTCTCCATGGTCCGCCCCGCCGATCTCGTGGCGATGCCGGGTGACGACGCCTTCGGCTGCAGCATCGGGGTCTACCTCGGGGACGGCTACGTCAGCGGCTACCAGGACGGCGCCGATGTCGGTGTGTCGATCAAGCTCGCGCCCGATTTCGTTCCTCTGAAAGTCTGGATGGTCTGATGGCGAAGGCTGTGAAAGCGGTCGGCACGGCGATCATGATCGTCGGTGCAGTCGTGGCCACTGGAGGCATGGCGCTGGCGATGGGCGCCGGCGTCGGTTTGCTCGGTTCGGCCAGCCTCGCGACCAGTGCTGTCCTGTCGGTGGGCAGCTTCAGCGTCTCCGCGGGTGCCTTGCTGTCGGTCGGCAGTCTTGTATCCAGCATCGGCGGTTCTCTTTCGCAGCCGAAGGTGTCGAGCGCAGGCGGCGCTCTTGGCTGGGTCGGTGATCCGAATGGCCCTCTGCATTTCGCCGCAGGGCGGATCGCGGTAGGTGGCGATCTGCGCCACAAGGCCGCCTATGGCCCGAACGACCGCATGTATTTCAGCGCGGTCACGGTCGTCTCCGATGCCGGGCCGATCGACGCCTTCGAGAGCTTCACGGCGAACGACATCCCGGTCACCTTCGACGCCAGCGGCAAGGCTAACAGCTCCTACTATGCCAATGTCATGTGGCGCAGGACGCAGCTGGGTTTCCAGCCTGAGGGATCGTACCTCGCCTCGCCGTCGGGCCTTCAAGGCGGGGCTTCGCTCCCGAATTGGGGCGCGAGCCACAAGCTGTCAGGCAAAGCGGCTTTCATCCTCACGCTGTCCGAGAACAGCAAGCAGTCGGCCTACAAGGGGCAATATCCCAAGCCTCGCACGATCATCCGCGGGCTGCGCGTCTATGACTGGCGACGCGACAGCACCTATCCGGGCGGCTCCGGCCCCCAGCGTCTGAATGACCCGTCCACCTGGGGCTACAACGCGAACCCGATCCTGTGGTCGGTGAAGTGGCTGCTCGGGCTCTGGGAAGGTCCGACCGGCAAGGGCGCGCCGCAGGTCGACTATCAGGTCGGAGGCATCGGCACCCGCTGGGAGAATATCGACGTCGCCGCCTTCACTGAAGCGGCCAACATCGCGGACACGCACGGCTGGACGTGTGCAGCCTGGCCCTCGACCGATGATGACAAGGCTCAGGTGCTGGACGCCTTCCTGCAGGCGGGCGGGGCCTACTACATCGAGCGTGCGGGCAAAGCGTCGTGCATCCACCGGGCGGCACCGCGTGTCAGCGTAGCGACCATCACGGCGGCCGACACGGCCGGGCCTATCGAACTCGACACGAGCGCCAGCTACCTCGACCGTAAGAACACCGGCGTGGCAACCTATCTGTCAGAGGCCGACGGATGGAAGATGACAGCCCTGCCGGAAGTCTCTTCGCCCCAATGGGTGACGGAGGATGGCGGCCGTAAGCGTTCGGTGCCCGTCACCTACAGCTACGTCGACAAGGCGAAGCAGGCGGCCGAACTTATGTGCTTGGCGCTCGCGCATACGCGAGAGGGCATCTCCGGCCGCATCCCGCTCAAATCGTACATGCAAGGGATCGTGCCAGGGGCGGCCTTCACGATCACCGAGCCAGAGTTCGTCCTGAATGGATTGAAAGGGCTCTGCCTCGAGGCGAACTATGACGCCATGACAGGCGTCCACACGGTGACGTTCGTGTCGGAGACGGACGCCAAGTATCCCTACGCATTCGGGCAGACGCCCAATCCGCCGCCGCCGCCTGCCTTAACGCCTGTCGATCCCACGCATGTGTCGCCCCCGCTCCCCGGCGACTGGACGATTACCCCGCGCCCGCCCGCGCCCGGCGGCGGCCAGCTTCCCGGCTTCGACCTCGGCGGGATCGTCTCCAATGAGACGGCGACGGCGGTGATCGTTGAATACGGGCCGACTGCAACGGGACCGTGGACCCAGGCGTACCAAGGCCCTCCGACCGTCACCAACATCCCGATCGACGGCCTCCAGCCGGGCGCGACCTATTACGTCGCGGTTCGGTACCAGCGTGACCAGAACTACTCTGAGCGGTACGTCTACGGTCCCTACACGGTGCCCAACTTGGAGCCGTCGCACCTCAACTCTGAGCCGGTTCAGGACATCCTCGACAAGCTGACGGACACGGCGACGCTGGCGGATCAGAACCGTCAGGCGGTCGAGGCGCTGGAAGAGGCCTATGGGCCGACGGCGAACGCAGCGGCGTCAGCAGCTGCAGCAGCAGCCTCAGAGGCGGCGGCAGCACAGGCCAAGGCTGACGCCGTCATCGCGGCGGCTAGTGCAACCGACCGTGCGGCTGAGGCCAATACGGCTAAAACGGCTGCCGAAACGGCACGCGGACAGGCCCAGACGTTTCGCAACGAAGCGTCCAGCGCGGCCACCACGGCGACGGGCGCAGCGGCGACGTCGACTGCCGCCGCCGGTCAATCCGTCACGGCAAAGGATCAAGCGCAGGGCTTTGCGACAGCCGCAAACACCTCGGCCGGCAATGCGGCTGGCAGCGCCACAGCGGCAGGCAACTCGGCGTCTGCAGCGGATACGGCTAAGGTCGCCGCCGAGGCTGCACGTGACGTAGCGGACAGCAAGGCAACTGCTGCTGCAACATCAGCCAGCAGCGCAGCGGCGAGCAGCACGGCGGCAGGCAACTCGGCCTCGGCAGCCAATACGGCGAAAACGGCGGCTGAAACCGCGCGTGGACAGGCGCAGACGGCCGCGACGAACGCGGCCAGCAGTCGTGACGACGCGGCAGGCTCGGCGGCAAGCGCGAGCGCCAGCGCTACCCTGGCGGCTAACAGCAAGGATGCGGCGGCTGGATCAGCCAGCGCAGCGGCAGGATCGGCCTCGACGGCAACGACCAAGGCGGGAGAGGCGGGTGTCAGCGCGGCGGCGGCGCAGGCCTCACAGGTCAACGCCTCTACGGCTGCAGCCGCAGCGCAGGGCGCCGCTATCGGGGCGATCCCGGATCTCATCTCAACCACGATGTGGTCGAACAACGCCACCACAGGAGAGCCGTCCAACCGCCCTAACTTGACGAGTGCGGCCGTCGTTGGAGCCACCTATAGGCCGGGCATAGGCAACGTCGCCGCCGCTGGTCCGAAAGGCCTCATCCCCTGGGTGGATGGCAAAATCGTTGAGGTGACTGCGGTCATCTCGTCGCCTGCCGTCGAGGCAAGGGCTCGGGTCGGATTGGAATTTCGAGACGCGACCTATGCGCGGCCCGCGGGTCCATCGGCATCCCCCCTGAATCTGATCGCCGCTGGAGCGAAAACGACCATATCCCGACGTTTTGGCCTGGGGGTCGCTGTCGCCGGGGGAACGCAGGTTGCGAAGGGGTCTACTGATTGGGTCGGCTTCTACGTCCAGATGAACCTGAACGCGACCGGAGCCTCTGAACCCGGCGCCAATCAGATTTGTTCGTCCCTGGTCATCCGTGACATCACCGCTCAGGTGGCAGCCGAGCTATCCGCTTCCGCATCCGCCACCTCGGCCAGCAGCGCAGCGGCGAGCGAGGCGGCGGCAGGTCAGTCAGCCAATGCCGCCAGCGGTTCGGCCGCTACGGCGGCCACGCGCGCGGGCGAGGCGTCATCCTTCTCCACCTTGGCTGCAGGTTCTGCATCCGCTGCGGCGGGATCGGCGGCTACAGCGTCCCAGGCGTCAGGAACCTCGGTGGCGGCGCGAGACGCGGCGATCGGCGCCCGGAACGACGCTCAGGCGGCGGCGGCGACAGCACTCACTCAATCATCCAACGCCAGCGCCAGCGCCGCCAGCGCACAGATCAGCGCCAACCTGGCCGCGCAGGTTGGCGGCGGGTCGATGAATGCGAACCCGACCTTCGCCGCATGGTCGGGAACCGCGGCTGTCGGCCCAGATCAGTGGACGAGATACAACTCGGCCAACGGCACGATCGACAAGGCTGCGGGTCGGAACGGCCAGCCGAACAGCGCACGGACAATTTCCAGCGGAACGGCGAGCTTCGGCCTTGTCCAGGCGCCTGTGGCTTCGGCTTCGGGCGGAGAGTGGCTGGCGGTCGAGGCCAGTGTCACGCTTGTGGCTGGGGATCTGCGCGGCGCAGGGATGACTATTCAGGCGAGATCGGGCGAAACGCAGATCGGTTCGAACCTGAACCTGGACTTCGCTACGGTCGCCGATGTCGGCGAGCGCGTTAATGGCGCCGGCATTGTAGGCAGGACCTATACCTATCGCGCGCTGATCGACGCGCGCACTGGCGCCGGGGTCGACAACTACCGCATCTACATGATGACGCGGTTTTCGACCTTTGGGCCGCAGGGCGCAGTCACGCTGGATTGGCATCGCGCCGCCATCCGGCCCGCCACGCCGGAAGAGGTCGCGACAAAGATCGTATTGCCCTCCGTCGAGGGGCAACTGGCTATTGTCGCTGATGTCGCGGCTTCAGCCGACGGTACCGCGAAGGCGATCCAAGGCGTCGTGATGGACGTCAACGGCTATGTCAGCGGTTACGGCTCGGTCAATGACGGGGTCACTTCCGCCTTTGAGGTCCTGGCGGCTAACTTCGGCATCCGCGACCCCGGTTCGGGAGAGCGAACGGAGTATCGGTCCGGCAACTGGGATGTCTACAGCCCCGCCGAGAACACCCGCACACGCTATGGCAAGGCGTTCGGCGGGACGCAGAAGCTGGTCTGGTGGACCGGCCCCTTGTCCGTCGCTGAAGGTTCGGAGACCAAGGCGAACGCCTACGTCTACGTGAGTCAGAACACGGTGGGCGGCCTCCGCTTCGGCGGATCCGACGTCGTTGGGGGGAGTGGCGTTCTCACGGCAACGGCATCCTCCCTCATTGTCCAGGGCGGTCGCAACGGCGCCGGGGGCGTCAGCACCTCAACAACGACTGTCACGGCGGCAGGCGGCAACAGCGGGGCCAGCATCCGCTGGGTGAAAGTTTCGGGCGATGACTTGGTCGCGAATAGCCCGAGCTCCTTCACGACCAGCTTCTACGGCACCGTCGGGACGGGCCAGTCCAAGTCCGCCGTCTTCATGGGCGTGGTCACCAAGGCAGGCCAACAAGCCGCTGTCTATGTGCAGGCCGACATTGCCGACAACGGCACCTGATCCTTTCAACAACCGGAGAACACCCAATGGAAGTCGCGCTCGCGATCATCCTCGCCCTGGCCGTCGTCGCCGTCGCCCTTCTGGCGCGCCGCCCGAAGTCGGGGCCCTCGTCTGGTCCGTCAGCCAATAGGCCCCGCCGAAGCGAAGATCGCTAATCCCTGAGCCATGAAAGGTCATCCGAATGACCATCACTCTTGAAAACCACCTCGCCGCCCGCCGGGTCCATCAGGATTCGATTGGTCAGAAGCTCTGCGAAATTCTGAGCCTGATCGAACAGGGCCAGTCCGAGGGCCTGTACCCCGATGGGCTGACCGCTGAACTGGCGCGGGTCCGCTTGATCGCCGAAGTCAACGCCAAGGTGCTGTGCGCAGCGCCCGAGCCTGAAGAAGAGTCCGAGGCCCCGGCCGAGCCGGAAGCCTGACGAACCCGGTTCGCCACCCTCCACAACCCATCGCGTAGGAGCCCGCATGTCTGCAGGCGACGAAATCATGACTCCGGTCTCAAAGCCGGAGGCCGTCAGCATGGCTGAAATCCACGCTCTGCGCGGGCTGACCGATGCGGTGGGCACGCTGACCCGACAGGTCGAGCGGATGAACAGCAAGGTCGATGATGTGCGCGAGCGCGTCATTAAGCTGGAGGCGCGCGAATACGAGCGTCAGATCGAAGCCCTGAACGACCGTCTGTCGGCCGCCTTCAAGCGTATCGATGACTTGGAGGGCACGCGCGACCAGCAGAAAGGCGCCAAGGCTTTGGTCGACTGGCTGCGTCAAACGGCGCCTTGGCTACTGGCTGGTATCGCCGCTTTCGCGGCAGGGATCGGCATCAAGAACGGAGTTGGATCATGACCGACACGCCCATCCAGCCGCCAGCGACCCGGCTCGAGCGCATCAAGGGCTTCATCGGCGATCTGGCCCGTCCTTTCGCCATCATCGCCACGTCGTTCGCCGCGTCCTGGGCGACGATCGTCATCGCCTATCGGGTCGAGAATGGGAACGACGGCGCCATCTTCATCGGGGGCGTCTTTGCGGGCGTCGGAGCCCTCTACATCGGCAAGGCGTGGGAACTGGCCAAGACCAGTAAGCAGAACGCCGAGGTCGAGATCGCGAAGGCGAAGACCGACGCGATCTGAACGCAGTTAAAGCAAGCGCTCATTCCCGGTCAGGCGTTTGAAGAGGCCGTCGAGCGCCGCGAGCAGATCCACCAAGTCCAGTCATATCAGGCCAGCAAGCTGAGCCGGATTTGGTTGCGGCTGGCAGGGCGGCCGGTCCTAGACCACGCCCGCAGTCCACAACGCGCCCATGATGCAGGCGAGGCTCATCACGCAGAGAGAAGCCTCAAACGGCGAGAGCCGCCAGGCTGAGCGATTGTGGTGCTTTCGTGTTGGCATGACGGCCTCTCGGTTTCGAGGATGATCCGGAGGGCCAACAAAGAGGCGCCGCGTAAAGGCAGCGGCTCGCCGTAGAGGCCGCGCCACAGCGTATCCAGCGCCT